>Ga0181351_1000003_pt1 | contig 86357 bp, 80 predicted proteins | sample Su13VDMM15SD_FD_170485 | JGI IMG/M metagenome (GOLD analysis project Ga0181351, IMG submission 170485) | Freshwater viral communities from Lake Michigan, USA - Su13.VD.MM15.S.D | ecosystem: Environmental > Aquatic > Freshwater > Lake | place: USA: Michigan | collected 2013-07-16 | reverse complement strand
AATGGTTCAAACAAAAACTCATAAAGTCTTGTACCAAATGTCGGTAAATAATATCTTGAACCTTTTCGAGTTAAGAGTAAGTGAATTAAATCCGCTTTAATCTCTTGTGCTTCGTATTCGGTAAGTTGTAGAAAGTCACCCTTTACCGAATCCCTAAAAGGGAAATTAAGACCATATGTTGTTCCGTCTGCCATATCTATAATTATAGTGTTATGATTATTTCTTATAAATACCTAAAAATAAAAAATCCCGACATTGTCGGGATTAATATAATTATTAGTATTTTATTACGAACCACATCCAAAACATTCAAATTCCGAATCTGTTGGTTTTGTTGTTGTCTCAATAACACTAACTTTTGGTTTTTCTTGTTTAGTCGTTGATTGATTCACTTTTGAAATATCCACAGCCAAGTGTTTTGCTCCGGTTGATATCGCTTTAGTTCTAACATAATAACAAAGAGTTTTCAATCCTTTACCCCATGAATGGAAGTGTGATGATGAAATTTTTGATAATGTTGGTTCTGACATATAGATATTCATTGATTGTGATTGGTCAATGAATGGTGCTCTGTCTGCCGCCATATCAATAAGTTCTCTTTGAGATATCTCCCAAATTGTTTTGTATTTTGGAATTAAATGTTCAATTCTTTTAACTTTCTTATTGTAATTCTTGTCTTCTTGGTCAAGATAATTATTAAAGTTAATGTTTTGAACCGAACCCTCATTCATAATAATTTCATTTTTCAAATCCTCAGACCAAATACCAATTTTTTCAAAATCATTAATTAAGTATTTGTTAACAATTAAAATTTCTCCCCCAACTACACGACGATTAAATAATGCCGAGTGAGCTGGTTCAGTCATTTCAAATGAACCTGTAATCTTAGCCGAAGAGGCAACTGGCATCTGAGCCGTGAATAACGAGTTACAAACTCCGTAGTTAGATACATCTGATTTAAGTGTATCCCAATCCCACATTCTACTTAACCCTTCGTAATCTAATCCCCACATATCAAATTGGAATTCTCCTTTTGACATTGGTGAACCTTTAAAGAATTCGTATGGTCTGTATTCACCTGATTTACATAATTCCATACTTTCGGTGATAGCCGCGAAGTAGATAGTTTCAAAGATTTGTTTATTAAGTTTTTTTGCCTCTTCAGTTGTGAAGATATAGTCCATTAAGAAGAATACGTCAGCAAGACCTTGAGTTCCAATTGCAATTGCTCTTTGTTCTAAACCACCTTTTCTACCTTGTTCAGTTGAGTAACTATTAATATCAACAACTTTGTTAAGTGCTCTAACAACTTTTCTAACTTCACTATAAAGTAATTTAAAATCAAACTCACCTTTAATAATAAAGTTTTTTAATACCATTGATGATAATGTACAGATTGCTGTAGTGTTCTCATCCGTATATTGGTAAATCTCATTACATAGGTTAGATTGTTTAATCACCCCGATGTTTTGATGGTTTGTTTTTCTGTTAGCACTATCCTTAGAACATAAATAAGGAACCCCTGTTTCAACTTGAGATTCAATAATTTTGTTCCAAATTGTTTGAGCTTTAACTTTCTTACCTAAACCAAGTTCAACTGCTTTGTTATAATTTGATTCATACTCATCACCATAGGCTTCTTGTAATGGTTTGATACCCGCCTTTTTAATATCATTAGGACAGAACAAGTACCAATCACTATTGTTCTTAACCGCATTCATAAAGTTGTCTGGTAACCAAATCGAGGTAAATAAATCTTTCGCTCTTAATTCCTCAGCACCTGTATTCTTTTTAATTTCAAGTAAGTCAATAATGTCTTTATGCCAAGGTTCAATGTAGATAGCAGCACTACCCGGTCTTCTTCCTTGTTGATTAAAGAATCTTAATCCTTCATTAACAATTTTTAGGTATTTTAATAGTCCCCCCGCGAATCCACCTGATGAGTTAATTCTACTTTCTTTACTACGAATGTTAGACATACATAGACCAATACCAGCCGCGTCAGACGAATACGTTGAAATGTCGTTGAATGTTTGTAATAGACCTTCTCTTGAATCCCCATTATTGTATTTCAATACACAAGACGCTAGTTGAGGTGTTTTAGTTCCCGCGTTAATCATAATTGGTGTTGCAGGAGAAATAAGTTGATTCGACAATGATTGGTAATACTCAACCGCTTGTTCAAATGATTTAGTAACCCATAGAGCAACTCTCATATACATATGTTGAGGTCTTTCAATTACTTTACCTTCAGGGTTTTTTAACAAATACATTTCCTGTAATGATTTCCACGCAAAATAATCAAAATTATAATCATTCTCGTGATTAATTACAGAATCAATATTTTTAGGACCATATAGTTCAATAGTTTCCATTAACTTATCATTAATGATTCCATCAACGTGTAAGGCGTGCATTGTGTTACAAAAACTTTCATCAGTTTCTTTATGGTATGCAGAAATAGCAACAGATGATGCCAATCTTGAGTAGTCGTGATGACTACCTGTATAAGATGCGGCAATCTCATATACCAATTTATCTAACTCTTTAGTTGTAATAAACCCTTCAGTTGGTACTGAAGTAATTACTTTAATAAAAATCTCGTCTGAGTTAACATTTAAACCTTTAGCCGCTCGTTTAACTCTATTGTAAATTTTTTGAGGGTTAAATGAAACTTCATCTCCCCCTCTTTTTTTAATCTTTAATGACATCATATGTTTTTAATTAGAAATCTTCCGTGAATGTTAATGACTCACCTAATTTAGCCTTTTGGTACTCCATAGTTCTTGATTCAAAAAAGTTACCTTTTGTTTCAACAGCAATTTGTTCCATAAATTTAAATGGTTGGTCAACATTAAATTGTTTTTTACAACCAAATTTAACCAATAGCCCATCAGTTACAAATTCTAAATATTGTTTCATTAAATTAGAATTCATACCGATTAAAGATACAGGTAAAGACTCTGTAATAAACTCTTTTTCAATCTCTAATGCAGATAATAATATTTCTTTAATTCTTTTTTCACTTGGTTTGTTTTCAACATGATTGTTAATCAAATGAATAGCAAAATCACAATGTAAGTTCTCATCTTTAAAGATTAATGAGTTAGCATTACATAATCCTTGCATAATCCCTCTTGATTTCATCCAAAAGATAGAACAGAATGAACCTGAGAAGAAGATACCTTCAACCGCCGCGAAAGCAACCAATCTTTCTTGGAAGGAAGCATTCTCAATCCAATCAAGAGCCCATTTCGCTTTCTTTTGAACCGCAGGCAATCTATCAATGGCATGGAAACATTCGTCTTTTTCTTTATCATCAGACACATAAGTATCAATTAATAATGAGTACATTAACGAGTGAATATTCTCCATCATAATTTGGAATCCGTAAAAGAATTTTGCTTCAGCATACTGAACTTCTTTTAAGAAATTCTCGGCTAAGTTCTCATTTACAATACCATCAGACGCGGCAAAAAACGCTAATATATTTTTAAGAAAGTATCTCTCATTGTCAGATAGGTTTTCCCAATCTCTAATATCGTTAGATAAATCCACTTCTTCCGCAGTCCAAAACGCCGCTTGGTGTTGTTTATAAAATTCCCATATATCATTATGTTCGATAGGGAAAATGACAAATCTGTCATTATTTGGTTCTAATATTTTTTCTTTCATGTTTTAAATTAAATTTGTGTTTGTTGACTTTGTTGTTCTCTTTGTTTTCTTTTTTCTAAAAGTTCTTTAACTCTATCTTTTTTTCTATCTTCTTGTTGTGCTTCAAACCCTAAGAATGTCACTGAACTTTCTGTGTCGATTTCAAGTAATTCGTTATTAAATTTACAGTTTTCGAACACAACTCCATCTTGTCCTAAACGACTTTTAGTAATAGCGATGGTTGCAAGACCCATCTCTTTTTGTTGTAATGTTTTAGCCACCGAAATAATTACGTGACCAACCTGAGCCTTTTTAATTGACCCACCCATTTGGTCTGTAGTTACAACTTCCGATGAAATTGAAGCCCTGTTACCTTGTGTTGCAGTCCAACCAACTAAATCAAGTTCGTGACACATAGCCTCAAATCCTCTCATTACTGACCCTTCCGCTTTCCACTCATCTTTACTAGTTGATTCCGGTAGTACACAATCAATATAGTCCAATAAAACCATATCAAGTTTAACACCATCAGCAATCATCTTTCTAACCTGATTTTTAATTTGACTCATAGTCATCGTATCTGATGCCAATTTGTGTAAAACTAATCTGTTTTGCATTGTCTCTTTAATCTCCGTTATTTTACTCATCACCTCTTCTTTGTATTGAACCAAATTATCCGGTTCAATACCAGTCCACATTGTAAAATGTTTTCTTTGAATAATTTTTGGGTTGTCTTCAAAAAATATTTGTAATACATTATACCCTAAATTAAATGCCGTGTTTGCTATTTTTGATAAGATAGTTGTTTTACCCACACCTGTCGGAGCAAGTATAACTCCAATCTCCCCTTTAGCCAAACCACCTTTCAATAGTTTATCAATACCTTTAATTCCCATTGGAATTGGATGACGATAATCCTCATCAAGTACGGTATCTAAATTAGCGAAGATATCAGTTTGACCTTTATCTATTACTCCAACCTGTAATGCATCTCTTACAAGTCCTTCTACCTTATCATAAGACTCAAAATCCCCTTGAGTAATAATTTTTTGAGCCTTGTCCATCGCCTTTTGAAGTTCTTGTTGTTTACAGAACTTCAATGCTTTCTCCTGAACAAAAGTCGTCCCTTCAAATGGCGCATCTTTGATTTGAGTTAATGTGTCCAAAACAATCTTGGCAACCATCTCTTGAGAGATTTCAGACTTAACTATCTGTTCAAGGGTATCGAAATTAGGAGTAGATTCGTATTTCTTGTAGTACTCTTTTGTCATCTGTAAAATGATTTTAAAGTACTTGTTATCGAAATAGATTGGCTCAATAACATCCATAATTGAAGATGAAAAGTCCTTATCTAATATAATCTGATTCAGTAATTGTATTTGAAATGTGTTCCCTAAATAATCGAAATTTTTATTCATAAATTGTTTTAAAAGTTATCCTTGTATTATTAAATACTTACTTACTTAAGTCAAGTTCCAAATAATTATAACTTAATTTTTTATCTGAAAAAATGTCAGTCAATCCTCGAAGTCTTTCCTTTAGGAAAGGTCTTACATCAACAGTATAACGAACTTTTGGTGGATAAAATTTTCCATCAAAAATTCTATGACAAATTGTCTGTTCACCTAATTTGATAATAATGTTAAACACTTCAGGTCCATCAGTGAACGATGTGTCCATAATACTTGGGTCATGCATAATTGAATCTTGGTTATCCATCATATACGCTAATGTCTTCATTTTCAAGTATTCTTGAAGTTCTTCCTTGAACTCAGCAACGAATTCATATAGTTCAATCGAACTTTTTGCTTTTGGGTTAAACCCTCTTACGTTAAAGAATCTTTGGACTACGATGTTATCGTTTAATGTCAATAAAAATTCCATCTTAGTGCTTTCTTGCTCTCTCATAAATTTAATTTTTGTTTGTGTTTCGTTTTTCTTTTCTTGTTAATTTCATAAATGGTCTTAGGAAGTTTACCCAAGCTTCATCATTTTTTGGAAGATATTTGAAGAGTCCGTCCTCCATCATCATTCTCATTAAGTTTTTGTATCCCCTATCAGTAGGGTCAATCGTGTCGGTTATAATTTGTTCGACTAATTCTTTTCCATCATTAGTTATTAAGGGGTTAGATAAATCAACTATTTTTTTGTTTGTAGTGTAAAACTCTTCACCAAGTATACCATTTTTTGTTTTACCAGTCAAAATATTTTCCAAAACTTTTGATTTCTTTTCCTGCACGATAATTCCGGCATTAACCCTTATTTCGTTTATAGTGCATGGTTTAACCAGCATATCAGGGAATAATTTAACTAAAGTTTTTTCCCCTAAACCTTCAATTCCACTAATGTTATCTGAACTATCTCCGGTAAGAATCTTACAAAGTAATACATTATAGTGAGGTATCTGAATTTTATTAATTGTAATCATATCACCCTGTTTAAAGTATTGTTTTGCGTTTGGCGAGTAAATGGTTACCTTATCTGAAATAAGCTGTGTAAGGTCTTTATCTGATGAAAAAATGGTAATCTCTTCATTAGTTGCTCTCTGACAATAATAAGCAATCAAGTCATCCGCCTCATTATAAACCATCTCAACTTGTCTAACAAAGACTTCCTCAAGATATTCTTTAATACGAGCGTTTTGTTGTAGATATGATTCGTACTTAAACTCATTCATATCTTGTTTTCTATTTCCTTTATATTGTGGATAAAGTTCTTTCCGAGTGGATGAACTATGTTCGGCATCCCAGAACACAACTACTTTATCGTAGTTATGTTCCTCAAGGAATTTCCGAATTGTATTTATAAAGTGGTAAATAGCTCCTAAGTGACTTCCATCACTATAAAGGTCTTTTACTCCGTGGAATCCAATCTTCATTAAGTTGGAACCGTCTACTAATAATGTTTTAATCACATTGGTGATTTAGAGGTAAATAATATTTTAAAATTCTTTTTCTTCTTTTTCTTCTTTTAGGTCAAAGTCGCCATCCGTTCCAATGATGTTTTTCCAATATTCCGCATATTCTTTTTTATATTTTTCAATATTAATTTTTTCTTCCGCCGAATCTTTACCCGCAATGAATCCGTGTGGTGTTACAATAATTTTTCCATCATCATAACCTAATCCATTGATGTGATTTTTCATTACCGAAACTTTTGTTCTTGACGCAAACTTAATAGTTCGTTTATCTTTAGTTGCAGTAATCTTAGTTGTTCCAGCACCTTTTTGGTTTCCAAATAAATAAACCAATGATGAGTTTAACCAAATTGCTTCTCCACCTTTAGCTTTAATCTTTGGTTGACCGAATGGATTATCAGGTAATTCAACCCATGGCTGATTAACAATAATTAAAGTATTCTCATATTTTGAATCAGATTTACGAGAACCTGAGATTCTTTGGTTGATACCCATTCCAATCTTATCGGCTAATGCAGAGGCATTATGCTGCTTTCCACCTTTGCCTTCATAAGTCATTTTACAAGGAACAGAACCAACTGAATCCCACATAAAACATAAACTGTAATCCAAATTGCCTTTTTCTTGTTCGTCCAATAAGTTATTGATATAATCCGTAATTTGTTCAATATAGTTAAAGTTATTATTAAATATGTAAAATCCATCCCAATCTAATTCACCGGTTTCTTCATCAACAACTTCCTGACAATCAAACCCCATTAACTTAGCGTGTTCAAATGACCATTTTTGTTCTGTAATAATAAAGACAGGTAAAATACCTTTCTTTTGAGCATCAACCGCTGTTTTTACAAGTGCAGTTGTTTTACCCGTATCCGAGTGACCCAAGAACATATTAAGATGTCCAATAGCCGGTCCCGGTAATCCAACCGCATCTAAGAAATCCGGACCTAAGTCAAAAAATCTTTGTGGCTTATATTTTGCAGATACTGAGAACTTATCTTTAATTGACTTAAAATCGTTTTTCTTAATCGCCATTTTCTATTTTTTTTATGTGTGGTAATTTGTTTGTTTTATTTCTATTGTATTTTGAAGAATCTTCACCATATAGTACATCAATTTCTTCTTCATGAAAAGTAATTAATCGAATACTAATTACACCTTCTTCATTAGTCCCTTCATCTAACATTCCAAACAAAACTGTTTCACCAATTTGTTTATCTCTACCCGAGAAGTATCCTTTATCTTTTAGTTGACTTAATATTTCATAAGACAACATTTTATTATCCCTTAATTGTAGGTCAATTTCTTCTTTAAATGTCATATGATAAAATTAAAATGTATGGTACCATACAAGGTACCATACAAGATGTTTATTTTAGAAAGGTAGTTTTTCCATTTTAGAATGGAAGCTCTTCATCCGGTAAATCATTTGCTTGAGGGTCAACCGGTGCAGAACTTTGAGATTTTCCACCACCAAATGATTCTGTATTTACTGAATCACTTTCGTAAGCGTATCCCCCTTTTTCAGAATCCCATTTTGGTGTTTCTCCACGAGCAATTGCTTCAAGATATTCAACAGGTTTTTTAGAGTAAACGTCTAACCAAGTTAATTCGTCAGTAATCCAAGCGTTTGCTTGTGCCGGGTCAGTATGTACCGGACCTTGGTCTTCGTACATAATTGTAGATACTGCAGTATATTCTTTACCATTTGGAGCTTTTGTTTTATTTAATTCAATGATTAAATCTCTACCAATTTTAGCATCGGTAATATCTCCTTTGTTTCTCCAAATTGGAATGATTTTATCTAAGATACCATCATTTTTGTAATTGTGTTTAAATCTCCAAAATTTTGGTCCATCTTCTTCTTTATCTCTATCAATAACTTTTACGATATAGAATTTACGAGAACGATACTGAGCCGCCAATTGTTTGTCTGATTCTTTTCCGGTTGAAATTAACTCCTCATAAACCTCATTTAAAGGTGAACGTTCGTTATCATTTTTTCCCGGGTCGTAGAATTTTTGCCATTGCCCCCCTACTTGTATCTCATGATACCAAGCTTCTTTAAATGGTGATGAACCATCGCTTGTAGGTAAGATTCTAACTCTTCTTTGTCCAGATTGCTCCTTATCACTTAAGATAAGTGCAAAATATTTTTTCATTCTTTCGTCTTGCGACATTTTCCCTTGGGCTCCGCCCCCTGATTGTTTTGAATTTTCGTACTGTGCCAATACGGCGTCTAATGAACTCATGTGTTATAAAATTAATTTGTTAAATTGTTAGATAAAGATAGGTGATAAATAGTAAAAAGTCAAATTAAAAAAGGTGTCCGTTAAGACACCTTTAAATTTTTTGTTATCGTTTGAATGATGTTTTATATTCATCTTCTTGAGGATTTGGTCGGAATGAATTTTTAATATCATTTGTATTAATATCTTCAACTTCGTCTGAAGTTAAAACATATTCATTTTTTCCTGTTTTTTCCATTTCATCTTGTTTGTCATCAAAGAATTGTGAAAGTTTTTGATTAAATGGGTATGAATCATAACTTCTCAACTCTAATTTTTCTTGAGGAGTTTTTTCACGATACTTCTCAATTTTACTTTCAAGTGAATTTAATTTGTTCATAACATTATCCATCTCACTTAATTTAGCTTCTAAGTTAGACAATTGGTTAAACAAGTTTTCGAAATATTCTTCTTGTTTTGTTTCAATATTTTTTTGAGAATTAACCAAATCTGTTATTTCAAGTTCTTCAGACTCTTCACCTTCAGTTCCTTTTTCTTCAGATTCTCCTTCATCGTCAATTTTTTCTACGTCAGGGTCATTTGCAACATCGATTGGTTGTGGTGCCGTATCTCCCGGGGCTGGCGGTGGTACCGCTTCAGAAGGTGCCGGTGCTGGTGGAGCTTCTCCTCCTGCAGGTGGTGGAGGTGTTAAGGCCTCCAACCCAGCTGTTGGGTCTTCAGGTACCTCAGCATCTTGTTCCATAATATACTTATTAATATTATGATATCTTGATATTTCTTGTATTAATTTTTTATCTAAATCCATTTTGATTACCCGTTTAATAATTGTTTAATTCCTCCTGCCGTCTCAACTCTAACTTTTCTATTAATAGTTGTTTGGTGTCCGGCTCTTTCAATAAGACCATCTCTTTCTCTGATTGTATAACAATCCCCTGTGTCTAAATCACAAACTTGTTGTGTTCCATCACCGTTATCTGTTTGAGAAACTCTAGTCGATTTCCCAAGATAGTTGTCTAATGCTGATTTTATGTTCATAAAATTGTTTTTATTATAAATATATCGTTATGTTATAAAGTGAAAACGTCACTTAGTATTGTTTGAGTCAGTACTTCACCCCCATTTGGTTTATCATCACCATATGGTTTATATTGAACCTGTAACCTAAAAGAACCTATTTTTTGAACGGTTATTTCATTTGTATAGTTTGTTGACGGTCCTCCACTTCCACTATGACTAATTATTTCATAAGTAGATGCATCTAAAATTTTACTACCAAGTACAACGTTTTGTTCTTTGAAAGGGTGTTGAGAATCAGTAGTAAAGTTATATGTAATATAACCACCCGCAGGTTTTTTAATATTATAATAACTCCACCCTTGACCCTGTAAATTAACAGAATCTGTAAGTCTAATCAATGACAGTGGTAGTTGTGGGAATGTTGGTAATGTTTGGCTTGTCGGTACATTACTAATAGGTACTTGATTTTGATTAGGTAAAGTATACCAAACTTTGAACGGGAATTGTTGCACCACAGGTTGCTCTTGACCTTTATATGCTTTAAGAATAAACATAATATCTATTTGTGTTTTACCTTCAATTTTTGGTATATCATTTATGAAGTAACTTTCAACATCCGTTAAGGTAACATTAAAAACCCCATTTACTACTTGTCCACTAACACCAATACGATTTTTTGAGATATATTTTCTAGTAACAACATTATTAACTTCTTCTAACTCATAAACAGTATAACTCATATCAACACTAGGTGATAATACCCAACCAATTGACTGAGGATTTATCTTAACAGTTAATGATTGGGTTTTACTCGCATTTAACTGAACATCAGTTCCTATCATAGTTACAGGTCCTACAGTTTGAGGATTTGTATTTACAGTTTCACTTTGAGGTGCATTAGCAGTTTGATTCTGAGGATTATTATATCCACCCGGTGATGACGCTGCCGATGCGGTTATTGCTGGGTCAAATGTATAATTATCGGTACTTGTCGCAGTACCATTAGGAGTTGTAATAACAATCTTACCTTTATTAACTACAGTACCTGTTCCAATTATCGGAGTATTAAATCTTAATGTTGTATCATTAAATACCGTAAATCCTGTTGCCGGAACACTAACTCCATTGACAGTAATCGAAGTAGTTCCATCAAAACTAATACCATTAACTTGAACCACAGTTCCTGTATTACCTGATAAAGGTGAGAATGATGTAATTGATGATGGAGGACAAGATAATTTTGAGGTAACCGCAGTTGTAGTTGGAACACCGTTACTACTACCTTGGCTTTCAACTTTATTAATTGTATTTTTTAAATCTTCAACAATTGCTTTAGTTGCAACTCCAACACTAAGTGCCGAAGTTAACGCTTTATCGAATGTCTCTTTAGTTTCTGCATAATCTTTAATGTGTGTATCGTAATAAGATTCGGAAACCTTTATACTTTTAACCGGCCAATAACAAGCATAGTATTTAACAAGACCCAAGTCTAATATTTGTTGTACCCTTTCTCGTAATCTTGCACTCATAAACGCAATAAAGTTATCAACTGTAGCAAAGTTTGCAACAGGTGTTGTTCCTTTAGTTGAAGGATTTGGATTAAGGTTAACACAAGAATATGTACTAAGGAACGTACCATCAATCTGACCGTAATCAACATTTAGTGGAGCAGTTGCAAAGTTATTATTCCATCCATTAAACTTACCTAATTTACTATTACTGTCTTTTTGGAAAGTCCTAAGATAAGAAATACAATAAATAATTGTTGCCAATTCAGGATTATTTGGCATAATTCTTTTAAGAACACTCGCAAATTCTGTTTCAGTTATTCCTGTAAGAACCGCATTAGTCGCTTGAAACTGTTTATTAAGATAAATTGGAAGTACTTGACTTCCACATTCATTTGTGGTTCCTTTTGTATTATTTGCAGATTGAACTGTATTACTTGCTTTATTAGAATTGGTTGACGCACTTAATACATTAATAGTATCTTTCTTAATTTTAAGAAGTCCCTCAAGTTTTGTTAATAAATTTTGATTCATACTTTGAATAAAACTATCAATTGCAGGTAAATCATAAATTCCTTGTCTAATCCCTTGGAATGATGTTTGGAATTGACCCGGTTGAATACTATGTTCAACTTGTAGTATCATATACGGACCATTAAACATTGGAACGTGTCTTAAATTAAAATACATTGTTGGTTGTAACATGGCATTCCCTAAACAAACAACAGAACATGTATAACTTCTTTGTTTGTAAAGGTTATACAAACTGGCGTTTTGTGTTGCAACATTTTTACCTGATGCTTGGTCAGCTATATTTATCTGTGCAGCAATTGATTCAGAAGTTGCACTACCATTATCCTGAGACACATTGAACGAGTAAAACACATTTTGATTTCTTGTACCAATATCAACACTAAACCCAACACATTTATTTGAAACCCCCCAATCTTTTTTACCAACTTGATTTTCAATTAATGGGTTTTCAGATGCTCTACTCATATCAAACGCATCATCTCTGAACCTAAAATTACCTTTTGGTAATTCCAAATATTGAGATGGTTTTCCAACATAGAAACAAACCATTTTAGAACTTGATTTTCTATAATCAACATTTAAAAATGTCCCCCATAAATTATTAGCAAACTCTGACGACCCTTCGGCTCTATTTGGTATTGTTGTACCATCAACATCCTGAACATTATAAAAATTAACATATGCTGGTAGATTCATCACAGTAAAATTATTTTTTCTCAATAATCCACTAATAAATGTAAAAACGCTCATACCTTCGTTCAAGGATTTTTGACTAAATGTATTCCTCATTTCAAAAATATCCAATAAGATAGTATCACCAATATTTCTTGATGCCCTATCTAAGAATAAAATATCCTCAAACAATGTTTTAGTTTTATAATCAGAGCCCGCAATCCATTTATCATTTAAAGCTTTGAACACTTCGTAATTTTCAACTTTACTTTGTTGACCATCAATAACGGTTTGAACTGTTTTTTCAGGTAATTGCTGTTGGTCAGGTAAATCTTTTCTTACCCCATCTAAAACAAGATTTAGAAAATTATCTTGTAATACACTTTCATTGGTTAGGTATTGATTAATCTGAGCTTGGAACTGAGCAACTGTTGTACTTGGATTTTTTAACTTCTGAGTCGCATACATTTTAATAATTGGTGCTAATAACACAACATTATCAACTGAAAACAAAATATTATTATCAATAAAAAAATCAGTAATGTATGAACCAGTACTACTATATCTAACATTATTTATTGTTGAAAATCCAACTTCTGTCTCAAGTGCTTTCCAAGCATTTGGATTTAACAATTGAGACTGACTAAGACTTAATGAACTAGTTTTAGTTGGTAATGTATTTTGTACATACGGTTGAAACTCAATTGGGTCAACAACTTTTTGAGTATTATTATGTGAAAGATATGAATCAAAAATTCTTCTTCTATAATTTGATGGATTACCATATCTAAATAAGATATCATAATTCATGAAGTCTTTAATACCCGTTTGGAAAACATTATATTGTCTGTCAATCGCACTACTAAAATATTGTGAGTCCGAAACACCTGTTGCCGGTGCCGCTATTGTCATTAAATTTCTAAATAATGATTGGAAATTTCTAAAGGTTGCATTAACTTGAACTACAGACGTTTCAAAATGAGCAACTTCAGCTCCTGTTGAACTATTTGTAATTGGTTTACTAAAATTTAAAAACTCTTGTTCAAACGAATCCAATATTTTTTTCTCAAAAACTGAAAATATCTCTTCAATTTTAGTATAGTTATCACCATTCAAAAAGTATAATGGAGATTGTGTTTCACCATTATTAATTAAATTAATATAAGAATCCGGTTGAGGGTATGCAATTTGATTACTATCAAAATATCCATAGTTAGGTGCTGACCATAAAGTTCTAACCGAACCATTATAAACATTAGGGTTTGATGTTAAATTAACTACAGTATTTGCAGAAGTTGTTAAATTAGTAACACAAGCAACCTCAGATTGATTTAAAGAATTTCCAAATGATGGAACTACAAAATAATCCGTACCTTTAGTATTGTTAACAGGATTACAATTAACATCAGGATAATAATTACTACTACTAAGTAAAACCGAATATGTTACAAGACTTAACGATTTACCATTTTGGTTGGCAGATATGTTAGAATCTTGATAGTTAAACAATTTCATGCCTCCATCTACACTATTTTGAATTTCATCATTAGTGTAATTATCGTATAATTCGAATCCATTATAAAAAACGTTAAAGTCATTAATTACTTTAGGATAAAACCCAATATTCATATTAGCGGTAATTGATGTCTCCTCTTGTAATGTTATTGAAATAGGAGTACTATTATAATTGAACTTATAGTTTTGAGTATTTGAACTTAAAATAGGACTATAATTTGTTGTGTAGTCAAAATTAGTCCAAGCAGTTTTTAAAATATCGACGTTTGATTCTTTATATTTTTTATAACGATGCCAAATTGACCCATACTTTAATACCCAAGCATATGGTAATTTATGAATCGCACCAAATTTTTTCAAACAAGATGAAATATAATCTAACTCATCAACAAAGGTATCTGTTTTTGTTTTATATCTTTCTCTTAGTGTCGCTAAAGGTAATGAATTTAAGAAAAGATATGCAGATTGAACATAGGGATAAGGGTCACTTGTTCTATTATTTTGAACACCATTCATAATTGAATTAACAAAATATGGAGTATTCAACATAGATGTTGTTGTCTTAAACGGTAATACATTTGTTGGAGTCGTAAAATCACAATACCCCTCAGTTGCAATAAAATTTTTAGGTTCTCTACTTCTATAAAAATCAACAAACCCATAAGGATTTAATAAATTAAATTGCACCGCAACTAAGGATGGATTTTCATTTTGATAAAATGAAAAGTTTGTAACCGGTCTATTGGTTGTAAAATCATAAACATCATTAAAATTTGAAATAATTTTTCTTGGTTCAAATATCTTTAAAGTTTTCTTTGTATTATAAACTTCGTTACCCACAGATTTATTACTTGAACTCAAATTAGTTAAACACCACGTAGGGTCTGTATATGGTAATGTATCCACAACCAATGGTTCATTTGAAGCATTTTTTAATAAGGTTTCGAGAGCCAACGATTTAGTACTTACTTGTGGTATTTTTCCAATATCTGATGTTGATAAAATACTATACGAGTTATCCACCAAATTTTTAATATATGGTGTAACAAAGAAATCACGAATATAATCTTGATACGCCCTTCCTGTACCATTATTCGAAATAGTACTTAAGAACTCAGGATATGAATTTGCCTTTAAATTATAATTTTTAAGTTTTAATGTTAAATAAGGAGAACTTATTCCAAGACCTTTAACAATATTGTTAACTTCCGCCTCAATATTCAACTTAATTAATTCATCAATCTGATTAGAATTAGCCCTAATTAATCCTGAATAGTGAGAAGTTAAAAATTGTCTCTCCCAAATTTCATAAAAGAATTTTACCTCTTCTTTATTAACATATGGTAATCCTGCTGACGGAAATTCAATTGCATTAATGTTGATTCTATTAGTATCTCTTTCATTATCTAATGGTGGTGGAGCGAGTGGGACACTGAATTTTTGTGTTATACCTTTCATATACTCCTCAACAAATTCAACTTCAGGCCATTTATCAAACAAATATCCTTGAGTTCTATCAACAATTGTTGGGTCCGCAATATATTTTATTTGAAATCTACCTTTTTTATCTTCAGGTGTTTCAACAAAAAATAACGGCCATGGGTAAACCGGTTCTTGAGAATTTAACAAATTAGCATCATTCATTATTGCAAATGGGTCCCTAACTACAACTCCTCTTGTTTCAGTACTTGGGGCTGATGATGGATTATCTAATATTGCATTTTTTCTAACAGGGTCGTATTTAACATTCCAAGCATTTGTATGTACATCATCTAATAATCTAACAAATGCCTCTGCCGATGCCATTACAACTGCAATCAGATTCCTAACGGTTGGTTTAAATCCAAGACCTGTATCAGTATCTTCAATTTTTCTCAATAATTCCGCAGAAATTGATGATTCATATTCTGATAGTTTCTTATTCGCATTTGTTTCAATTAATGAAATTTGATTATCAAATCTATTATCACCTTCAAAAATAAAAAAACTAGCGTTCACAGTTTCAGTTACTTGTCTTCCATTAACCTCATTTACCACAACAATAGGAATTTTTGTTTGATATAACTGTTCTTTAAGAGCAATAATGTCCTTTTCCGTTGGTAAAACTTTCCCTGTTTGTATTCTAACTGTTTCTTTCCAGTTAATAGCACCATCCGCTGGTGGGTCAACTGTAAAATTAACAAACTTAATTGGATTTGGTATTGGAGATGCTCCATTTTTACCTAATGTAGCATTTTCAGATAAAGCTTTATTAAACTTATTTACGTAACTTTCCAATAATTTAGCAGCAGTCTCTTTCTCCGATTGCTCTAATTTTTTAAAAATATAAATCCTTTCATTTGTATTATTCAATACAATTGGTTTTGGGTCAAGATAAGTATTAAACCAAGAAGTATTTGCTCCTCTTACTGCAGAAAAATATTGTTTTAAAACCTCTTTATAACTTCGAATATTAGTTAGAGGTTCCACTTTAGCCTTTGGAAATGAATCCATAATATTATTCTCAAAGGTACTTAACTTAGTCATTAATTGAAATACTGTTAACTCTGGTAAATCAGGAGAAATTAATCCTTTTGCTTTATATTCACTGTAAAGTTCAGCAATTTTTTGATACCCTCTTTCAGAAACTATTTCAGTAGTAAACACATCACCACTTTGTGAGTTGTTTTTTGAAACAGCTCCCTGTACACTTGATTGAGATTCAGCAGCTTTGTTTGATTCTTGAGTACCTCCCGGAGTTGTTGAAACATTGAAAGTTTGTCCATACATATGAGGAACCGCCAATAAATGTCCCATTGAGATTTCATTAAGTACATTAAACTTATATCCTTTGAATTGTAAATCCACTTGATAGTTACCACTAAATGTGTTAAATGACGCATGAAATTTTTCTAAATTTAATTGATATCTAATTGCCTGTCCATAATAACCTTTTAGTGTTAAATAAAATGGTGGATAAGGAAGATTAAAAAAAGCAGAATATGGTGAATTATTACCTAATGAAAACAATGCCTTTCCTTGCACATCTTCTAACTTTATATTAACTGAAGGTACAAAAGATGAGTTAGTTGTTACATTAATTGATGTAATTCCTAATAAACCATTATCAAATACATTTTTTAAGTCAGCGGGTGAACTAATAGTGTAAGCTTGATTACCATCACTTGCAGGAACTCTTTTTTCCATCATTTGATTATCACCCTTAAACTTCGTTGAATTATTACCAGTCAATTCATCATAATAACCCACACCTAAAAAATTATCTTTAGTTGGTTTTAAAAAATTCATCTTGGCAACTGATATAGTTCTAATTCTATCTTCAGGACTTGCCCCTACCGCAAGTTTAGTTCTTGGAAGAACTTCCGCTTCCAAATTTGCATACATAACTAAACTCTCATGGTCAATTAATCTTTCTTGTATTTTACCCGCTGAGTTAATTGTTTTGTTAGGGTCAACAACAATAATATTATTGTAATCAAACTCTACTAATATATCTCCACTGTTGTCTGCTTTTAAGTTACCTGCCATAATAATAAAAATGATTTTCTAATGCTCCCTTATAGTCCTGTAATGAAGGTAGTAATGGAAATGGTATAATCAATACCGCACCATCATATATGGTATTTTCTAATCCACCAAATTGAGGATTAGCCTGAAGTATTAACCAACTAAAATACGGAGAATCATAATAATCTTGAGATACTTTATCTAATCGACTTCTACCCACTTTATAAATAAATGCCTTATCTGTAGGTTTTTGAGGTAACTCCACGTAAGGTACAACGGTTTGTTCACCGTTAATTAGAAATTCACTATACCTATTCCAATATTGAAATGCCATTAATTAAGTTTTACTTTTGATATGTATGCTCCCGCTGAAACTCCATCTTCAGAATTCCATTTGTTATTATCTGTGTTTCTATTTGTCGTATCTGCTAATGAAGATATCATAGTTTTTTGTGATTTTTTCTTATCATCAGTACCATCTGTTTCTGTTGTATAAGTAAACTCCCTTTTTTTCTTATCAAATGGTGTATATTTTAAATAATTTTTTAATTTATTTTTTTCAACATCATCAATAAATGCTTTTGTTATATTATTTTCACTAACAAATAAAGGTTTTGTTTGAGTAATCCAATAGTTATCAAACTTAGCCTCAACATCATCAAATCCCCCACTTAATAATCCAGCGTTATTAATAATATTACCAATCATCGCGGTTTTAAATGTTTCATATTTTTTATCATCAACAACATCATCAGAAACTACCATATAAACTCTTCTAAAAATATTATTATCAAATAGTGTATTTTTACTAAATGGTCTAAATACATTTTCAACCGTTACTGTGGTATCAAGAGATTTACCTTTAGGGTCTGTTTCAAAAACTAAAACTCCATTATATGTTAAACTATCCAAAGGATTAACAAACTCAGTTTCACTCCAAATAAGTAAATTAAATTCTTTAATACCTTCACATATTTTTCTAATGTCGTCAGTAAGTTCTACTAATGTATTAGAAGCCCCTGTTGATGACGCATTAACATCAGACGTTCCACTAGTCACATACACCTTAACAGGACCTGATTTTGCTTGATATCCATCAGTACCACTATTATAACTTGTAGTTCCATCAAAAATTAATATATTAGCTCTTCCTATAGTTTGAATATATGTTTGTTCGGTATTACTAATATCTTGAGTTATTTTTGTAATAGCATTTTGAAATGATGCTCTTTTGTTTTTAACTAAATTCTTATAATTTTCTTTTAATTGACGGATTACTTTTGGTGAAAAATTACAAATAGCGGACGACATAAAGGTAATAAATCCTTCATTCCCACTTTGAATGTTTGATTCAAGTTCACCAAAAATAGTATCAAACCTTTTTTCAACATTACTTGGTTTTCCAAATAAAACACACTCGGGTGGAGTCACATTAAAATTACCTTGAGTATAAGAACGTTCCAACATCCATTGTTGTCTAACAGCGTTGTTATATTGATTAACACTTTCTTTTGTTTTATTAACAACTGTTTGGAAATATGTTTGAGTTTCATTAACAAACTTAACCATAAAGTCAGAATAACTAATAGTTCCCGTCTCACTAGTTCCTGTTAAAACATTTGTTAACGTTACACCAATGGTACTATTATTATTTTGCCCATTCTCAACCGCCGCTTGATTGACCGCAGGTGCTTGAGGTGGTGCTGTCATTGCCAAAAATTCTTTATCTAAAACTTTCAAGAAATCTTCTTGGGCAGTAACATCCGCTCTATCATCCCAAATTTCAGTATTAGCATAATAATTGAATGTTAATGCATTTTGTAATTTATCTATCGACTCTTTTAATCCACTTCCACCAACAAAATTAAATCCAAAAGTAATATTCGCAATCATTGGTTGAATACCAATACCCTCTGGATTAATATCTAATGATTCATATTGTATCCCCAATGACGTTGGAATAATTTTTGTATTGTAAAAATCTCCAATACGTAATACCAATACCGGAGGTGCCCCAAATGATGTATTTGTGGCATTATTGTATTGTAATTGTTGTTTACCTGCAATGTCTTTAATCGTTGGAATTGTATCTCCCGGTCTCATACATTGTTGTAAAAATGTAAGACGAGAGTTTAATCCTTCAGGTGTTGTTGAGTGAAATGCCGGTTGGAAAAATTTTAACTTGTCTCGCAAGTTATCATAAACCATAGGTGTCTCAGCTTTGATTGTTTCAAAGTAGTCACACTCAGACAATAAAGCTCTTAAAACACGTTTAGTAATATTATCCCTTGGTTTATATTCTTGTGTTATAACGTTTTCTTTAACAGTTTTTAATACTTTATTTTCCTCAACAATTGTTGTGTATTGTGCTGGTTGCGTTGTTGTTGGTTGTTTAATCGTTGGCACTACTGTTTTGACATAACCTCGTCTACAAGCCATGGCATTTGTTGTTGTAATATCATTTGCGCCAACTTGAGTATCTCCACCTACAGCTCCAGTATCCTTATCAGAACAATTCACATTTGTGCCAATTTTATAAGCTTTAGTAACTGCATCAAATTGTAATACTTGAGCATTTTCACCGTATACGGTTGTTGCTTTAAGTAATAATTTTTGTTTTGATAAAAATGGTTTTAATACATCACTTTCTTCAAAAAACTTAATAATAGAGGCAATTCTTCTTTTAGCCAACTCAACATTATATGATTGAGTAGCAGGAGCTGAACAACTAGCATCGATAGTAACTGTTATAGTACCATCACTATCTTTATATTGGGTTAATTGTTTTGCTAAATCATTAACAAATTCTTTTGCTAAATTATAATTTGGAATAACTACCGATTCAAAAAATACGTTAGTTTTTTCAGCGTTTGGTCTAGTATTGTAATATTGCCTATTAGTAGCACTAGTATATCTTGTAAACTCTGTAGTATAATTTGGTATCGCCTCATTTTTTTTAGGGAAATCATTTCCAAAATAAAACCCTAATTGTTCGTATTTTTTAAAATCAACGTTAGTGTTTCCACCACCACCTTCTTGGGATACGTTAACATCCGCCCCTGTTGGTGAATTAACACCAGTCTGAACTGTTTTCTTAATAAATTCAGTTTGTTCTTTAGTTGTCTCTTTTGACGAAATTGCTTCTTGTAATAGATACAAATCATTTGGATTAACCGTATAATATTTTTTAGCTAATTCATATAAATCATATTTTCTACACCCAGCGAAGAATGATTCTAAAATACTATCAACTCTAACTTTATTAGTTTCATTATTTAATATTTTATTAACTATAACATTCAACACAGATGGATGGTCAACAACTATTTTCCAATTTATAGTACCTGTACGGGTAGTACTCTTATATGTGTAAATAGGTTCCGGTCTACCAAGGAATTCAGTTGGATTCCAATTTGGGGTTGTTTGTTCACTAAACGTTAATCCATAAGGTGGAAACCACATAACTCTACCTCCATTAGGTCCTCTTTCACATACTGGTAAATCAGCAACTGAATATCCCGGAGTACTTGAAGTTCTCCAAGCCAAGTTCTCCAATGAAAACATATATTTTTTGGCATATCCATTATTCATACCACCAATAAGGTTAGTTGAATCTTGTCCTCCTTCTTGTTTGTTTGGTGCGATGTTTAAGTTATAGGTATTATCAAACACAGAATCAGAAAATCTTCTACCTGATGTTGTTATACCATCTACTTTTTGTAAATCATTGTATTGTAGGTATGGTAAATCTTTAGCAAAAATACGACAATACTCTGTTCCAACTTCTTGTCCCACGGCTCCAACATATCGATATACTCTTGAACCTTTAGTAATTTCTTTATATCCATCATGAAAAACTTTACTAACTTGGTCAATCGCATTCCCTACGTGTTGTAATCTTCGACCTCCTTGAGGTTGGCTATTAATAATTCTCTGAGTATCATCTAAGATAGAACCTCCTTTAAAAGTCCTGTTTGTCGATTCAGTTGTGTTATACGATGAAGGTTTAAAGTCTTCATCCTCATTTGTAACAACACCACCTAAACCAACTTTCTTACCGGCATTATCTTTATATTTTGGAGATGTCCAAGTAAATCCTCCTTCAATACCACCACCATTAGAATAGGTAGGACCATTAGCCCCTAATCTTACATCTTGACTTGGTCCCTCATATAATTGAGCTAACTCTTGAGGTCCATATACTGGTGATTGTTGTTCTTTACCAAATTGGTCAACAGGTAAATCACCACCAGGTGAAAATATTCTTGACGGGTCAGAATTTCTTGAACCAACATAAAAATTACTGTTATCCGATAATGTCCCGGTTAATGCCCCGGCAACTCTATCGAACACACCTCTTTCAAAATTTGGTTTGTATTTGTTGTAATCAATATTTTTAAACAAACGTGATTTTTGACCTGCGCCTGTATTATTATAAAAAATTTGTGACCCGGTTTGACCCGCACCTAGTAATTGATTAAAAAAGTTCCCAATAGTTGTTCCCGCAATTGCGTTTGTAACTTGTTGAATTGTGGTAGGTTGACCAGGATTAATCATCGGGTCAAAATACGACCCCGGAATTAAACTTATAGGTAAAATACTACCTCCTAATCGAAGTGCAAAATCTGCGGCGGCGGTTATTGGATTTGATGGAACGGTTATTTGCCAATTTGGTTCTAATATAGGCACCGAACCTGATAGTATATTAATTAAGTCAGTACCGCTAGTTACATTTAAAATGTTGGCTTGTCCTATTGTTTCTAACCTTATTCGAGCAGCAATTCTTTCTTGGAATTCATTTCTAAGTGTTTGAGCACCTAAACGAGCAATATACGAATCTTGACTTAAATTACCGTTACTACCGGTTGGATTTGTTGATAATAAAATTGATAGTGGGGAATACGATGATGAAACAATTGGTCCCGGATATGGTTGTCCATTACCTTGTCTATCTTGGTCAGGTCTAACTGTTTCTAAACTTGAAAATGATTCTGCTGAGTCAAACACATTTAACCCATCAGCATAAGCATTTAATGGTCTCCATAACCTTACCGCGTCATAACCCTCATCGACAATATGAGCATCTTGTTGACCCGGTCCATATTCACCTTGATTTGAAATTGTATTAGTCAATCCATTTGGGTCAGGAACTTGTAGATATCCTCCCTCATTGCCATATCTATTTAAAGGATATAATTGATTTGCTAATGATGGGTTGTCAATAAGTTGGTCAGGACTATCAATTACAGATAAATCCGATGAAATATATTCATACGGAACTTGAACAGAAGGCCTGCTTGGAGATTTAGCATAAGGAACTAAATTTCTCGTTATTAATTTCTTTCTGAAACCATCTGAATTTATGAAATCTAATGGACTATTTGACATTTACGATTTTTTATTATAAATAGATTATTAATAAGTATTTGATTCAGGTGATTTTGATTTATCATCAGGCATTAACCTAAAAATATAATCCTTGAATCTTGATTCATTAAAGGTAGTGGTTAAAATTTGTTTTAGTTGTTCTGTTGAAACACCATTGGGGGCTTTAATATCAACTTCAATTTTACCACCAACATCAACAGTTCCTTTAGTTGTTTGAGTTGTTACAGTACTTTGTCCATTCTGTAATGTTGCTGCCCTATTTCCTCCTGATGGAGTTATTGGTGACGACGATGTTGATACATTACCTCCATAAGATTCAACAGCTTTATTAACATTACCTTTTATCATTCTTTCTCCCGCAGTGTTGTTTGTTAATCCCGCCGCAATTTTTTCACCCACTTCTTTTAATACTTCAGTAAATCTTTTTTGAGAAGCTTCTAAAACGCCACCAAGACCACTTATTCCATTTTCAAACGCACTAGTAAGAGGTTTGTTACCATCTTTTAAATTCATGGCAACATTACCTAACTCTTTTAGTACTCCTTCACTTAAATCCCTAAAATCTTTAGCTTTAAATGCATCTGATGTCTCACCAAGAGTGGTTTTAATAACTCTTTGTGATGCAGCAATACCTTTTGTAATTTGTTTTGGACTTGTTATTCCTTGAGATATGGCTGCGTTTATCGATTTAACATTTGCCAAAATATCTTCATCAAGACCTAATTGTAATTTAGTCATTTGTTCAAGAGTTTTAGGCCCGGTCTTTTGTTCCTCAATAAGTTTATTCATTTCTTGTTGAGTAATTTCCCCTAAGTCTTTATAAACTTTTTCACCTTTTTCATCCGTAACCTCAACTTGATACTTACCATCCTTCATTGTCGCAATATTATTAAGATATTGTTTGTCTTCTTCATTTTCAAAAACTAACGATGGGTTAATAGATGAAAGTCTTTCGTCTAATTCAGCCGCGGCTAATGCAGATTTTGATAAATTTTCAAAACTTGTATTAGTTGCTTTAGCAAGTTCTCTTAAGGTTAATACACCTTGAGGGTTAATTTTGAACGTTTTTGTTTTTTCGTCGTACTCCGTAAATTGTTTTGTTGCTTTAATTAAACTATCTTGTAATCCCGCTGGGTCAGTAAGTGACTGATTCATCAATTGGAATGGGTCAGCTAAATTACCCATTGAAACACCTAATCTTTGGATTGCTGCCGCAGTTTCAACTGCTCCTTCAGGGTCTAAAACTTTTTCAGCAAACTGAAAAGTTTCTTTCATATCAAACCTTAACATTGACGCTTGAGCAGCCATTTTTGTTAACCCTTTAACCCCACCTTCAAATTGAAACCTATTCATTTGTGACATATTGTCGGTCACATCTTTCATAACCGTCTTTGTGTTTCCACCAATACTTTGGATATAATTAATCGAATCTTCTAATTGTGGTCCAATTTGTCCAATACCAACACCAACATCTAAAAAAGAATTACTTAAACTTTCAGCACTACCCCCAATCAATTCAGTTGCAGCAAAAAGTTTTTCTACATCTTCGGTATTTGCAATAACATTACGTCTTGACGCCTCTGCAATACCAATCATTGTTTTTTGGACATCTTTTATATCTCCACCTAAACGAGCAACTCTTGGAGCAGCATCGGAAACCGCCCTATACGTTTCAGTGAGTCTTTCTTGTCCTTGTCCAAAAGCTTTATTGAGCTCGACTTGGGCTTTATAAGTGTCCTCAATTGTTTTTGCTAACGTTTCAAAATTTATTTTAAAAGCTTCAGCTAATTGTTTACTATAACTTAATGAGCTTTTACCTGCGTCTTCTATTTTTTTTTCTTCGTCTCCTGCTGCCATAATTTGAATGGTGTTTTAATATAAATACAAAAGGACTGAGTTTTCAGTCCTTTGTGTTATCTTCAATCCACTTATCTAACAAATATTTTCTAACAAATAGTGGCATTGTTTGAAAATCTTGATAAGTTATGTTCATTAATTTGTTCAAATAGTAGAATTCATCTATCTGTCCTTTTCTATAATCAGAAGAAAGGACGAAAAAACTCAACCCCAAATCCGACATTAACTGTCATCTTTTCTCCTGATGGGGTGATTACAACTCGACTCATGTCTAATCTTGGTTCATTATCATTCATAAATTTTTTTATGAATTTTGAATCCAAAATCGGCATTTGTTCGATAAACTTAGCTATTTCTGATTTATCAGCACTTCCATTTACCTCTATAATTTCTTTTTGTAATCTCCAAGTTACTTTTGGAACAACTCTTCCTTGAGGATATGAGTCTTCTAACTTGCTTATTTCTAAAATCTCACCATAAGTTATAGGTTTTAATTTTATTGTAGCTTGTGATTTAGGTAATTGAGTAATAAAAGTACCATCTTCATTAGGTGTTTGTCCATTAATAACATTTAACTCATCTAAATAAACTGTTGTTTGAAATGGTTTTTTTGTTAATTGGTCAATTAAATTTAAATTAATCTCAGGTCCAAAACCTGTATTTCTTAAGAATATTAAAATTGCTTCAACATCTCCTTCTAACATATCTTCAATCCTAAGGTCTGGTTCGTAGATTTTACCTCTTAATAGTGTTGAGGTCATATCATTCCCACCCGCCATTAAAATATTTTCGTCATTAGCTGTTAGATAACCTACCTTGATAGATTTCTTTTTATTTTTGTAAAACACTCCTCCCGATGGTAGTGGTACTACATCATGTGGTAACGTAAAGTTTTGTTGTCCGTATTCTATTGCTTGATTTTCCATATAAAAAAATAACCGTAAAGTTTATGTCTTTACGGTTAAATATAATTAGTATTGATTTTTTATCAACACATATGTTTTTATTTTTTTTAAAAAATTAATAAACTAATACACAACGGTCCATTCTTAATGATACACTAATGTCAGCAAGACCATCAGTACTGTACCCTAACGAACCAAAATCAACACTAGTTAAGAATGTACCATAGAGAATCCATTTTTCTACCACAACTCCTGTTGGGTCTAACATCTCAAGGTCAATATCTTTTTTATAACCCGCAGCATAACCCATACGACCTGTAACAGATTCAGCGTGTAAACGAACCCATTCCATAAGAGCTTGTGCCGCAGATGGTCCAATTGGGTCTCTAAATTTAACAGGTATTTCATCCCAATTAAATCTACCCGCAACATAGGTAGATGTATTTAAAAATTGTATTTCAGTAGAAGCAATTTTAATTTTAGGTCTTGCAGTACTTTCTACAAACCATTCGTTAATCCCTAAGCTTGATGGAAACCTTAGTATGAATCGATTCTGTCTTTTCGGTTCGTAAGGAATCGGCATTTTCATCAATAAATCAGCCATATTATTTTAAATTAGTTTTTCTTTGTTTATTATCATAAATATATCCAAATGGAAAATATTTTTATTGACTTTCTGAATTTAATTTATTATCGTTATAATCCAGTCTAGTTTATTTAATTCTAGTTTATTTAACTAGTTTTTTATTTAATTATTTATTACTAGTTCTTTAATACTAGTTAATATTCTTTTTTTATTCCTCCTGCTGTTGAATAAGTTTTTACAATATTGTCTTCTTTGTCTTTAAAGTGTTTTTTCATAACCTCCAAATTTTGAATATCATCATCTGAAAATCCAATAGTTGGTTTTGATGGTACAAAATTATTACTCACCTCTTTTTTAAGGAACGCCTTTTTGTCTAATTTTGAAGAGATATCTTTAATATGGTCCACAAATTTATCCATTGCACGAACTTTAGCCTCTTCAGGATTTGCAGCACCTTCAGGGTCGTTATAAGAAACAGGATGAAATCTACACATATCTAAATATGTTTTAATTAATTCATCATCACTCATCTCATCATCACCTGAAATACTCCTATATTTTTTTAAGTTTTTAATTAACTCATCTTTATCAATACCATTAAACCCTTCAATTATGTAATTGTAAACAGCTTGTTTTAAGGTGTTAGGGTTATGTCCTCGAGCGGTTATTATAGAAAAGATAGAACCTCTGTTAATAGCTTCTCTAAAGTCGTCAAACGCTGGTCCAAGTTTAGCTCTCATTGAGTCAATCAAAAAGTTCTTATCTCCCGGTGTTTGAAAATTTTTAAACGGTTCTTCACCATATCCCACAATAGTTTCACCATTATACTCAAAAGGTTCTTCCCCTAATTGATGTCTGTATTCTGCAAAATCATCAGTACTCATACCAATTTCTTCACCGTCTTCAGTTTTAACTATAATTTTGGTTGGCATATGAACTATGTTATCATCCCAATCAAATGCATAATATTTCATATCAGGTGTACCTTGTTCATCAATTCCTTCTTTTAATGTATTTTTTTTCATAATTGGCTAAAAAGTGGGGACGTATCCCCACTTATGGTTTTCATTAAATATTCTCGAACGAAGCTCCTGTTGGAGTGATGAAGAATTCAATATCAATGAACTCTAACGCTTTCGTCGGTTTCAAGTAAATTTTACCTGTTAATGTATTTCTATCTAAATCCTCAGGTGAAGACGAAACAGTTACACGGAAATCGTATAAACCTCTATCTCTTCTGATTGAGTCTAAAATTGGGTTAACACTATCTAAGAATTGTTGTCTAACAATTTGGTCGTTTTGTTCGAACAATAATCTTACTGCCACCGCTGAAATTAACTTACGAGCTTGAAGTAATAATCTTCTTACATTTAATCTGTTAAGTGCTGTGTCAGCAACTTGTAATGTTTTATTACCCCAAATAACCGTACCAACATCTGAGAAAGTTGCGATAGGGTTAATTCTACCTTGGTACAATGTGTCTCTATCTTCTTGAGTCAATTTAACTCTCGCTTTAACAGAATTTACAAGACCTCTTGTGTAACCCGCTGATGCGAACCATGGGAATGCAATGTTATCTGTTAACGCTAAGTTTCTACAAACTTCACCTGTTGCAGGTAAATAAATTTGTGTATTGTTAACTGTATCTCTTGTTAAAATCCAAGGATAGTAAGTTGCAGTATAGTTAGAGTCAATTCCTGTATTGTCCAAGTTATCAACCGCCTCTTGAGAATAAATAATATCTTGAGGGTTTGTAGCATCTGGAGTGTACATATTATAATCAGGTGTTGTTGCAATATAAACCGAGTCTGCTCTTTGATATTGAACCATATCAATTGTCTCTTCTACTAAGTTTGAATTGTTAATATAATCAATACTTGAAGTTGCTAATATATTAATGTTTGTTGCCTCAGGATTCGCAAATGTTAAAATACCAAGTAAATAAGCGTAATAATCAGTATTTGCAAAATCTTGAGTATTGTTAGCAACTGTAATTCGTTTAAATAAACCACTACCTGTAGCGTTAGGGTATCTTGTAGAAGACGATGCTCCCGCTAAGAATCCTGATTGACCTAATTGGAATCTATCTTGATTTGTTCTAAATTCTCTATAGATATCCCATCCGTCAAATCCACCTGCAAAACATACAGTATATTTTCTTGAATAAATGAAGTAGTAAGGGTTTTCTTGAGTTTCAGGGTCAAATCTGAAATCCGCAGTACCACATTCAAATGCTGTTTGACCACTTGTTAATGAACTATTTGTAATAGTAACAACTGTAGCTCCTGAGTCCATATGGAATCCTTTACTTACGTAATTCCAAGCAGCACCTTCAATTGGTTGAGGAGCAATAACCCAAGATTGTGGATTTTGTCTACCTTTATAAGTTAAGAATGATTCGTCAATACCATATTGTGTTGAGAAACCTAAATAAGTTCTTCTAACAATGTCTCCCGGAGATTCCACTAAATTAGAACCGCCTGTTGCCGCTCCAAATGGTGGATTAGCAATAGTTTCACCAGGGAAGAAATATTTTGTTTTGAATTTTGGAACCGGAGACGGGTTTAAAACCGTATCATACTCTCTTTGAGTATATCCTTCAAATCCACAAGGAATTGCGTCTATTGGTGCCTCATCAGCCATCTCAATCATTACATATTTTGAAAGTAATGCATACTCTCCATTAGTAGAACCAATTTTCTTAGCAACGAAGTTGTTAGAGTTAGGGTCCATATTACAGTTAGTGAATTTCTCAATAACAACCGGATTAGAGTCAGTATCAAAGAAATTTCTTACTAAGATATCAAATGTCATGTTGTTGAATGATAAATTAGCAATCGATACTTTAACTTCTAAATTCGCAGCGTCCCCATCAGAGATTGAAACAAATTTAAATAATTTATAAACTTTATTACCTCTCAACTCAGAAACTAAGAATGGTGTTACAGGTGATTGATATTGGTTAACATTGTATGCAATTGATGAAGGGTTTTCACTTTTAGCATCCGGTAATGAAACCAATTGAGGATTAATACCTTTAATATAACCTTGGTTATAAGCATATGCCAACGAAGAAGGATAAATTTCTTCAACAAATAAAGGAACTTCATTTCTTGATTTCCCAAAATTATCAATACCTAATACTTTAGTAAGGAATTTTGAAGATGATGCTAATAAATTAGTTTCAAATGTAAAATTATCACCATCTTTAGTAACACCTGATAATCCAAATGACGCATAAGGGTTTTTATCAATACTTGAATATTGGTCTGAACTCAATAATGTTACGTTAGTTGTCGCACTAACTTCATAAACAGGACCGTGATTATCACTAGTTGAGCTATTAACATATAATGATATACCTCTTGAACGAAGTGTTGCAACAACCATGTTGTTATATTCAGTGTATGCCGTACCAATAAAACTATAATATTCTCCTGAAATTGTTCCTGAGAAACTATCAGTTACACCTGTAGTAATTGAATTAAAGTCATAATAAAATGAATACCCTGAATAAGCATTCCCTGTATAATTGTTAAAGTTTGCATAATACCAAGAATCATTCTCCCCTGCAGATAAATCATTATCGGCTAAATCAAGAGTATCAACACCATAAGCGTTCACTATTGTACCGTATTGATTAATTAACGTCCAATAATCATCTTCCGGAAGTGGTCCGTAAGCCACCGCAGTAGTTGCAGATAATGTTGGGTCACCAACAACATCTAAAATTGTATTTGTAATATCATTATTATATGTAGAAGTACTACCATCTGATAATCTATATTGTGTGTTGAAGTTAGTCTGAACCGCAGTTGGGAATGAACCACTAATAAAATTAACGGTACCCGCACTTGTTGAACCTGTAAAAGATACAGACCAAGCAGTTGCTCCGGTTGGGTTTTGGATTACAGTTGTAGGGTCTACATTCGCAGTAACTCTAACACTCCAAGACGGACCAGCATCATATCCTGACAATCCTAAGATTCTTGTCACGAACAACTGATTCGATTGTTGTAAGTATGATTTAGCGATGTAAGCCGCTTCATATTTAGGGATTTGTGTGTTAACAAATTTAGTTGGTTCTGTTCCTCCGAAAAAGGCTTGGAATTCGTCGTAGTTTGTTATAAATACCGGTTCAAATGCAGGACCTCTTAAAGTCTCACCAACTAAACCTAGGGTAGTAACACCCACACTTTGTGCTACGAATGATAAGTCAGTTTCTGAAGTGTATACCCCCGGTGAAACGAAAACTTTTTGATTTGCTTGTGCTGTTGCCATTATCTAATTATTCTATTGTAGATTTATTTTATAGATAAATATTCGATAAAATATCAAAAAACTTTACTTTTAGATATGTATTTGTAAAGAGTATGAATTAATTCTACCTTTTTTCTACCTATGAAACAGACAAAAGAAATCAAGAATATTAAAATTGACCCCGCCGTCCATGAGATACTGAAAAAGTACTGTGAAAAACGAGGATTAAAAATTTATAAGTTTTTGGAAAAATTAATCGTAGAAACCTGTAAAGAGAAGAAAGATATCTACGGAGAGGATTAAACTAATAGGTTATCGAACTGTATTGAAGACTCTTTTGTCTCATCAGTTTTAACCACATCAATACGTAAAATATCATTAGTTGTTATCTGAATATTTTGAACATCAGTTCCAAAATAATCACCATTAATATAAACATCAAAAGAATCAATATTAGTCCAAGTTCCAAAAGAAAGATTAGCGGTGTAAGCAACAATATCACTTAAAGTATCGTTTCCAATAACAAATAAATAATTCTCCAAAAATTCATTTGGATTTTCTAATGTTTTATTTTTCTTTCCGGCATTTCCAGCACCCGTTAATTCCATAAGTTGAGTAACTCTTGCAATTGCAGGTTTAACCTGAAATTCTTCTTCATCAATCAAATAACCTAACATTGTAAAGTCATACGATTGAACATAATACTTTCTTGACTCCAAACTCATTTGGGATTCGTCCGAAACATTATTCATTATAATTGGGACGTATTGACCTTTGATAAATGTATATGCCTGTCTTGATGAGAATTTTTGCATAATCACTTTATTCAACTGATTAAGTTCTCTCATACGATTACAAATAATCTTCACACTATAATTGATATCAACAGGAACCGGTTGAGGTATTGTGTAGATATCCATACCCTGTTCGTTTCCATTCCAAGTTGGGACAGATGCGTAGTAAAATTGTTTTCTATCAGGAATTGTATATTGTAATGAAGGGTTGGTTCCGAATTTAACTTCAGGACTTCTAACTACCGTAATAAAGGGCGGGGATGGGTTATAATCTAAATCCACAAATAAAGCCGTCTCAACATATTGAGACCAGTTTTGTGATGTGATAATGATATCCACCATCGGAACCACTTTTCCTGCGGTAATAACCTCTAAATCATTTTTAACAAAATCTAACATTCCTCTATCTAAATCGGCGTGTAATACTGATTTAGGAAGATATGTCCCGTCTTTATTAATATATTCCAATAGTTGTTCCCTACGAGCAGACAATGTCTTGTGTGGGACTAATGGTAATGTTGGTATAACTTTCTTTGGTAATGGCATTTTATTTCTTAACTACAAATAATTTATTTTGTGAATTTATCATATCTACTTCAGTTGCACCATAAATTGGCTCTCCACTTGATTTATAAACAAATGAATCATACTTGTATGGATTATATGTAATAATCATGTCTGATGATGGGTCCGGAATATTATCACAAGGGTATTCACAAAAATCCATTAAATCTCCAATAACAAACGCATGAACATTTTTTGATTTTTCTGAACGAACTCTGTCTTTCCCACCTTTTCTAACTCTAAACTCAACATCACCTAACTTAACATAATCCGCATGCATTATCACTTTAGATTTATATGTCACCGAAAATGTATGTTTGTGAAGGTTATAATAAACCATCACTCGTTTACCTATAAAATTATCTTCTTCGTTATTGGTAACGATTTCAAATATTCTCCTTAATTGGGATTCTTTAACTAATACTTTCATCATTAATAATGTGTAGACAACGATTTAACCGGTAAATGAAAATTATCTTGAAACCATTTTTTCATAGGTTCTTCCCAATATTCATTAAAGACATTGTCTAAATGTTCCGCATATTCACCCATAATTTCTAAAACCGGTGCTTGATTTCTAAACGGTTTATGTGATGGGTCATTTTCATCATAGAAGTCAACATCAAAATAATTAAAAACTATATCACTATTTTCTTCTCCCTCATATTCTCCTTTATAGAATATTAAAAAGTTTTCATCTTCAATATCCATATCAGAATAACCATCCTCATCTTCGCCAAAACCATAAACCCAATCCATTTCACTTGGGTTTAGATAACTATCAAGATACTGATAGATTGCGTTAAATAATTTACTCTCAGTTATTATGTATTCCATTATATTCCTTTAAATTCGTTTTCACTTACGTAAGTCGCAACAATAGTTCTGTAGAATGGTTTGTATCCACCATAAGTATGTTTATTATCAGACCTAACATATCCATCGTCACTTACCACATAATATCTAACTCTATCCTCAGTTTCATAATACCCAAGATAATCACCGAAAAATATTTCAACACCCAATTCATCAAGAGTTTTTTGATACACTGAGAATTTCATATTACCTGGTTCCTGCATTTCAAGTTTAGAACTGGCAATTAATTTAGATGATGGCGCCATTACCTGAACCAAACCTTGTAATTCAACAGGTACCATGAATTGGATACCGTCTTCCGTAACTTCACCATAAACATCATCTGTTTTGGTTTTATATCTATCGATACGATATAGGATTACCGTGAAGTTCATATCACCCAATAACCACTCCTCACCCATACCGATGTCTAAGGTGTAATCCTCCGTTCCGAAGAACTTACCTAATCTTGTAATTGGAACTAATTTTTGCATATATTGATAAATACTTCAATATCAACTATATTTTATTCAAATATTTTTTGTATAGATGGATGTAAGTCTCGAGTCAAAAGCATTGTCCCTATTGGAAACCTATGAAGGTGGTAATAACTACCTAATTGAATTAAAACGAAAGTCTCAATTAAATAAAAAGTTTTACCCAACAAGGAGTCAATCAGAATACATAATTAACAATCACGACAAACAACCCAAAGTCGCTAAGAAATGGGTAATTCTTGATGCCTACTTCGCACAAAAACTTGCGGATGATAAACTATACACCGAAATACCTAAAAAAGTTTGGGTGGAAAAATTATTATCCGATAAGGAAAAGGCGTTCCATATTTGGGGTAAAGTATTTGAAAATGAGGAACTACACCATTTTTGGTTACCAAAAGCGGCAATCATTAAAGACAATACCGTTAAGGATGTTGTTATTGATTACTCAAAATATTCTAACCGTCCTCCTCTTGAACACCAAAAAGAAGCTATCCAAAAATTAGTCGAAAATAAAAAGTTTATCCTTGCTGATGATATGGGTCTTGGTAAAACAACCTCAACAATTATCGCAGCGTTAGAAACCGGAGCAAAGAAAATCCTAATCATTTGTCCGGCAACTCTTAAAATTAACTGGAAACGAGAGATTGAAAATTATTCTGATAGACCAATTTTTATTTCAGAAGGAAAACAATTTAGTACAGAAGATGACTTTGTTATTGTTAATTACGACATTATAAAGAATTTTCATGACCCAAAAAAGAAAGATGATTCTCTCATCTTAACGTCAAAATTTGATTTGATTATTATTGATGAAGCCCATTATATCAAAAATGCACAAGCACAACGCACAAAACTTATCAATGATATTACCAAGAGTGTTGATAGATTATGGTTGTTAACCGGTACACCTATGACCTCCCGTCCAATCGATTATTTTAACTTACTTAGTTTAATTGATTCACCTGTTGCCAAGAATTGGATGGCATATGTTATTCGTTACTGTTCCGGTTTTCAATTCAAAGTTGGTCCAAGAAAAATATGGAATGTTCAAGGAGCATCAAACCTTGAAGAATTACGAGATAGAACTGTAGGTTTAACATTAAGAAGATTAAAAGAAAATGTTTTGGATTTACCTGATAAAATTATCACTCCGGTTTACTTAAGATTAAAGTCCAAACTTTACGAGGAAGTAATGGGAGATTATTATAATTGGTATGAAAAAAATCCCGAAGAGTCAAAATCTTTAACGGTTCAATTTACAAAACTAACTAAAATTCGTCAAATTATTGCAGATGAAAAAATAAGTCAAACAATAGAAATTGCGGAAAATATTATTGAGCAAGATAAAAAAGTTATAATTTTTTGTAACTTTACAGATTCATTAAATAAAATTACAGAACATTTTGGAAAATCTGTGGTTAAACTTGATGGGTCTATGTCTAAAGTTGAGAGACAATTTAGTGTTGACCAATTTCAAGAAAACGATAAGATAAAGGTATTTGTTGGAAATATTAAAGCCGCCGGAGTTGGTATTACATTGACATCCGCAGAAGCGGTAATCTTTAATGATTTATCGTTCTTACCATCCGACCACGCACAGGCGGAAGACCGTGCTTATAGATACGGGCAAAAAAATAATGTACTAGTTTATTATCCGATTTTTGAGAATACGATTGAAGGTATTATTTACGATATACTTCATAATAAGAAACAAGTGATTGCAACTGTCATGGGAGATAATCAAAATACCGCTGACGCCGCTGAAGAAATTTTGAAAAGAATTAATGAAATGCGTCGTTAAATTAATTTTTGATTATTTATATGTAATGGTTAATCCAAATATATGAAAAAAATAGAACAAAAAATTCAACAGTTAGAAACAAAAATTCTTGAGAGTCACGTACTTAAAGAAAAAAATCTGTTGATTACAGAAATGAAGAAAATAGGAATTGAGAAATTACCTTACTCTTATTCAGCCTTGAAACAATTCATCGACCCTGAAACGATGGAATTTCACTACAACAAACATTATAAAGGTTATGTTGATAAATTGAATGACGCTCTTTCAAAGAAAAAACAGGGAGATTTAGAATTAGAACAAATCATTAAGACAATCAGTCGATTTGACAAAACAATACGAAATAATGCCGGTGGGGCTTTTAACCACGCTTTGTTTTGGAATATGTTGTCACCAACACCTAAAAAACTTAAAGGGGATTTGTTAACAAAAATCAACAAACAATATGGTAGTTTTTCATCCTTTAAATCAGAGTTTGAAAAAATTGCAAAAGAAAGATTTGGGTCCGGATGGGTGTGGTTAGTTTTAACATCAAGAAATACTTTAAAAATTATGTCTACTCCAAACCAAGATAATCCTTTAATGAATGTTATCGAAGGTGGTGGATTCCCGTTATTAGGATTAGATTTATGGGAACACGCTTACTATCTAAAGTATAGGAATAAAAGAGATGAGTACATTTCAAACTTTTGGAAAGTTGTAAATTGGGATTTTGTTTCCAAGTTATATGAAATGAAAACTGAAACAAAACTTTTAGAGTCCACAAAAATGAAACAAATATTGAGCGAGGGTAAATCAGAAATGTGTTCATCAGATGAAAATGAATTTTATAGAAAGTTATTTAACATCAACGAAGATGTTAAATGGATTTACATGAAAGGTATCGATAAAATTATGAGAGAAGTTTTTTCTGAGAATTATGTTGAAAATCCTGCTAATAACCAAATGTCAGGTGTTTATGATTTAGAAGGAACAGGGAGGTCAATAATTAATAAATTAAATACAAATTATACAACATTCTGTATTTTATTAAATGATTTGAATCAAGTTATTAATAAATTGACAAAAAAACCAACAATTAATTTTAAAAATAAAAATACAGAAGAACAAAAGAAAGAAGCTTTAAGATTCATTTCCGCAATTAACCATTATAAATTTCAAATATTTAATCGAGAGAGTTCAACATTTCAAAACTTGTTAAAGGTCTTAATTGAAAAAGATGCCGTGGGGTCAAAACGTGAAGAAATAACAGCTTCAATATTAAGAAGATATTTTGGTAAAGGAGTTAAAGTTGAAATTGTTGGTGAACTTGGAAGTAAAAAAGATGCCATTAGTGGAATTGATTTGGAGATAACCAAAGATGGTGTGACCAAAACCGCTCAAGTTAAACCTTTCCGAGAGAAAAAAATAACAGATGATGGTATTTTACTCGAAGGGACTGCAAGTGTAAAGATTTATAAAACCGATTTAATGGTTTTTCAAAAAGGAAAAAATGTTTTAGTTTTTGATAAAAAACCAATAATAGTTAATGGTAATTTCCTTTTTTCATTGGACTCATTATTATATGATATACAATAACGTTTAACAATATATTTATAGTTATGGCAGTAATACCGGAACCAGAAAGAAGTAAAATTTATACAAGAGTCAAACATCAATTAGGTGCGCCACTTAGAAGTATTGAACTTGAAGATGAAATGATGGACTCGTTAATGGAATTATCTATTGGAGACTACGAAGAATACGTTCTTCAGTGGTTAATAGATAGTCAATGGGTTAATTTAGTTAATCTAAATATGAATGAGAAATCAGTTGCAAAAGCGTTGATTACTCGAACAATGGACTTTGAACAACAATTTAGTTATTCATATTCAAAAATTGTGGGTCTTCAAACTGAAGGTCCTTGGGTTTTGAAGAAAGACTATTTTATTTTAAGTGCTAACACTCAAACATATGAAATACCCGCGGGTCGTGAAGTGAATGAATTATTATGGTTTAGTGATAGACCATATAATCTTGGAATGATGGGTGGTTTCGGAGGCCCTTTTGGAGGCGCAGGTCTTGGTGCCAATGAAGCCGGATTTGCCCAAATGGGTAATCAAGGTTCTTACTTTATGATGTCAGGATTCGATTACTTAATTAGAGCACAAGAATCAAATATTCTCAATAGGATTTTAGGTGGTTCTTTAACCTATAGAATTACAGGTTTACCTGATGGTAAAAAAATGATTCATTTATACAATACACCTGGAGGAAGATTTAATTGGGGTAGTTTTACTAATTATGTTGGTAAAGCAGTGTGGTATTGGTATTATGATGTGTCTCCTGATAATAGAGCGGATTGTTTAAAAAATAATCCTGATGTTATTACGTTACCTTCGGACGTTCCAATGGATAATTTATCATGGGAAGATTTAAACATACCGGGACAACAGTGGGTTAGACGATGGTTCACGGCGTATTGTAAAGAAACATTAGCGAGAGTTAGGGGAAAATATAGTGGTAATCTTAAAACACCTGATAGTGAATTAACTATGGACTATACATCCTTATTAACTGAATCAAAAGATGAAAAAACCAAATTAATTGAAGAATTAACAGGTGCTGAAGGATGGTTAACAAGATTAAGACCAGAAAAAGTGATGGAACGAGAAGCGTTAATTGCTGAAAACTTAAACAAACAAATGAAATTTAGAGCAATGCCTCGACAAATTTACGTAATATAATATGGCAATAATTAAATCAGTACCGTCAAGAAAAATAATAAACGGATTAATAATCGATTCTTCAGAAATTTCTGTAGTATCAGAATTGGATTATAAAACCAATGGTGAAAGTTGTATTATTGTTAGAGGAGTATCTCAATCAGTAATCACTTTAAACTCAATAACAACTGACCATGTTGTTATTAAATCAATGACTAAAGTCACAATTAAACCTGATGTCGGAAAAATAGATGAAGATTATGATGAATTAGTTGCAGACCAATATGCCTGTATAGAATTTAGATTTGTTGGTGGTAATTGGTATATTTTATCATCCGATGGTTTAAAACAATCATAAAAAACAAAAGTGGTCCTAAGACCACTTTTTTTATGCCATCACCCCTAATTTTTCTTCCCAACCCTCTTCGGCTAAGTCGTACATATAATCAGGAGATAATCCTCGTTTTTCCCAATATTTTAATTCTTGTTCTGTAACGTCAAGAACATCTTCTTGTAATCTATCTTGAGACCCTTCGTCTAATGGATGTCCATTAATTAACTCACATTGAGATTTGGTGAATATCCCTCTTTTTTCAGGTTCATTCACTAATAAATTATTTCTGACCTCATCTTGAAATACAACCATTAACGGTTGTAATTTTTTATTAAAAGTTGTTACTGCTCGGGCCACATTATAATCTCCTTGTAAATCTGGATTATCATCTAAGATATTTTTATCCAACATATAACAATTTAATTGAACACCATCACCCTTTTTTTGAACATCACCATGGGAAGCTCTCAACCCATTATTAACATACATAATAACATCACCTAAATTAACTTTTAAGTTTTCTTGTAATGCTAATTCCATATGAGCCATTCGAGACATACTATTTCCTGATTTTGTTTTAGTTGTCAATCGTTTTTTATAATCATCTAAAGATAATTTAACTCTCGCCCTTTGAGCAACTTTACTTAGGGAAATTTTTTTGTCATATATTTTTTGTAAATATTCATAGTAGTATTCGACAAATGCCTGACCATTACCCTCAAGTAATAACTTAATACCTTTATCTAAAAATTCTTCAATATACAACGGAAGTTTTTTAGACTTAATACTATTACCGGTCAATTTGATTTTACCTTTAGAATCCATAACCGCATAATTCTTACGGGCTAAGTTAATAGTTGACGGCCAAACACCATCAGTGTCAAGTGCCATCTCACCTCTCATGAATATATCGTTATATTCCGCAACATCCGCCTCAGGTCCGTAATATTCTTTGCCTTCTTTAACCTTCCAATTTAAACCACGACCAACATAAACTCGGTCGTTCGCCTCATCCGGAGTTGAGAAGTTGACACCGTCCGTATCCATAACCAAAGGAATATAATCTTTAGACATAAAGAACTTAATCATCTGACGAAGATATTGTCTACCGGTACAGGTAATCTGTTCTCCCATATACATATCTCCCCAAGCATATACCTGTGGTGCCGATAGTGCTCCAAACATCGAGTTGATGAAAATTTTAATCGGTAATTGTTTATTACCATATGATTCTGATTTCGCTCTGTCTGTTTCGTAAAACTCCTCAGCTAATTGTTTATATTTAATACGAGTATTACGGAAATAAGTTAACATACCTTTCATTGCTCCTGTTACATCACAATCAGGGAATACATCGTGTACCAACTGAATTGAGGGGTATAGGGAACTAAAATCGAGTTTTAGGACGTTCTTACTATAACCAACTTTTAAGAGTCTTGAAAGACCTCCTACGAAGTCAGTCTTAGCTTCTTTAGCGGGAATTGCAATACCGTGTTTATAAGACCAAGCCAACATTAACATTTTCCATAATGTTGCGGTACCCATTGTTGAAACTCTTTCGTATGTTGTTGGAATCATTGCAGCCAACAGGAACGAACCTTGGTTGAACTCTTGGTCCACCTTAAGGGTTTCATCTAAGTCATCGTCAAGATACCTCTCAACTAACTTATCTCCTGTAGTTTTTTCGTAACTGTCAGTTCTTCTCCCACAAATTTCATCAATCTTAGAATCGACACCAACTTTCTTGTAGTTGCCGTTAGTTTTGTTTAACCAAAAATCTTCTTTGTTTGCATAAAATGGACCAATATCCAAGTGGTCAATATAAACACGACTTGGAGATTCTGCATTAATATACTTGGTAATGTATTTTAAACCTGCCGCTTTAATACTTGAGTTGATGGCTTGAGCTCTACGAACCGCATGAATAATGTCAATTACATTATAACCCCAAATAGAAGTTTGAGTATAAATCTCAACCTCATTTGCCAATTTTAACATACCATCTTTACGAGTATAAGAGTGGTTAGGGTTTAACGATTTACAAACTTTCTTTAAATCAATCCCTAATATCTTACTTCTTTCAAATATCCAATGCCAGTCAAAGTTTGCTGAGTTATACCCACCAATAATAGATGGTTTAAGTTCGTTGATTACTTTGAAGAATTCAATGATTGCACCCTTCTCTTCATTTTCATCAGTACATTCGATTACTCTGTGGTAACCTTTATTGGTTTTAATTCCAATCATGAAGATACGACCGTCCTTAGGTTCAAGTGAGGTCGTCTCCAAGTCATATACCATTCGAGTAACCTCGTTATAGTTTTCAAAACCTTTAAATAATCTTTTTTCTTTAGATACAAGGTATTGTTCCACCGGAGATAGAAGAGTTATCTTATCCTTGGATTTGTCCCCCCATGGGTCACATCCACCATCCCTAAAGAATTGGATAAGTTCTCGGTAACCTTTCATCGATTTAACTAAAAACGTTAAACCTTTTTCAAGACGTTCGTTTCCGTGAGTTTCTAATTTTTCAATTATAATCCCATACTTAGTCATCGCCTCTTTCTGAGCACCTTTTGAGTCGTTATAAAATTTTAGATTTTTTAAATCACCTACCCAAGCGAACGGGGTAAAAGTGTCTTTACGGATTTCTTTCCCTTTTCCGGGAATCTCCTTAATTTTGTAGATACAGTTGTCTCGGTAATCATACTCGATGGCAACTATAAATTCTTCCGGGTCATTCCCATGTAGGAATGCCTCAATTTCTTCACTGTTAATCATATGTTTTATTTAGGAGTGGTTTATTGGCAATCACTTAGTTGTGAAGTTTACCTTACTCATCGTAAATAAATATAATTAAATTATGTCAATAGTCAAATTAGCAACAGGCTGTTTCTGAAATAAAACTTGGTTGTACGTTAATGTAAAGTTCTTCTCGAATTGGAAGAATCAAATTACCCTCGTCATTCTTAATTAAGAACTGACCTTCATATCTACCCGGAGTATTGGTATCTCTTGATGTGAATTTAAAGTAGATATAGTATTCAGGAGAAGCTCCGTCAGGTAAAATTAAATTTACAATTTGTGCGGGAGCGGATACTATTTTAGGAATACCCGTCTCCACGTCAATCATTGTAAAAAATATAGTAGATACCTCTAAATCTTGCATAAGTTGTTGATACCCGGCTCTACCGTCCTTAACAACTTGCATTTTTAATACAGGTAATGTTGCGTTTTGTTTGATATAAAATTCCATAACAATAAATATATCGTTATGACTCTTTACGTAGCTCTCCTTCGTAATGTTCAAATCTATCGTGTTCGGTTGGGGTTAAAAGTAATAAACCTGAAAGTAATTCACCCTTTTTAGCTAATTGATACATATGACTCATCCATGTTTGTTCAAATGGGTGGGCCCATGTTGTATCTAAGAACATTTTTTTATTCCCCGGTCTACTAACAATTTGAGGCCAGTTACAATAATAAACTTCACCGGAACCATACGGTAATCCTTTATGAGATAAAACTGAGGTGAATTTAGTTTTTGGCGCATTAGGGTCTAACCCAAGATGAGGTAATTTTGGTTTTTCAGGCCAAAATTCTTCTCTAACTGATTGAGGTACATTATACCAAGACCATTGAGTTCCATTATCCCCATAAAACTCAGAATAATTAAGTTTTAAAAAGTCAAAATTTTCTTTTTTAATAATTTCTAATGATTTTGTGTATAAGTTTGGAACATATCTATTAAATCCATTTCGACAAACAGAACCTTCATTTGGGAAGAAAAACATATCATCCTCAAAGAATAAATAATAATCTAAATCAGTACTTTCAAAATGTTCCGCAATCCATTGTCTACCACCACAAATTCCAAGATTTTCTTTTTTAATATGTTCAAACCCATGTTCTTGACATAATCTTAAGTATTCGTCAGTCGTTGATAAGTCAGTTGAATTATCCAACAAATATTTTTTTGTCTTTAATAAATAATCATTGTCATAAGTTTCGAATGATTTAATTAAAGTTTTAAATTGATTTGGACTATTAAATGTTAAAACATATAATCCCACTTTATTTGTGTCTAAATTATTTTCAACACTAACTTTAGATTCATTTTTTGGTATTAACTTATCATCTTTTAAATCTTCAAAAAACTTTCCAATCAATCCATTGGATTCGATTTCAAAATAATTAATTAAATCAGAATGTTTATAAGTCATTATACTAAAAATTGATTCTTCAGTCCCCATATAACCTTCATCAAGAGTTGATTTTAACAATCCATAATAAATTCCATTAATATCTGTAATAGTATGTTTAGGACCACCAAAAAACCCACCACGAGATACTTTAGTTACTTTAGAACCCGCAATTGAATTTAATTTATTATACTCAAATCCATGTATTTCAGTTTCAGCATCATAAGGAAAACTAATAAAAGAAAATTTTGACACATATTTTGATAATTTATCAAGAACTTTATCATGAGTAAAATATCCAGGGTGAACTGTATTAGTTAAACCTCCATCAATCCAAAACATATACTCTGAATCAAACTTATCAAATATTTTTGCGTCATGTAAAAGAAATACTTTTGACATAACAAGAGGATTATAATTTTCTAATTTAGATTGTGTAGATTGTTCCAACCATCCGGATTGACCATACCATTTAGGGTCAGTTCTTATTTTCTGAATAAGTGGAAAAAATTCAGAGTTAGTAAACCACTCTAATGGTCTAACAATAAATTGTGTATTAGATTCGTTTCTTTTTTTAAATACAAATTCTCTAAGACTTTCATCACCAAAGATTATCATATTCTCTTGAGTGTCCAATAATTGCTCAAATTTATCTAAATAATGTTGGTAGGTTCTTGACCACCCTTCCGTTAAATCACTTCTACCGATATCCCAAATACCGGTTACTAATGTTATATTATTCATAATACTATTCTATATTATTTAATTTTTCAAAAATTCGATAAAAATAAATCTCATTTTTATAATTATATTGTGCCATGTCACTTTCTTCATGATGCCACGTAGTGAATGGTAGTTTATTAAACATATCTTTATTTCTCTGATATATTATAGTGTAAAGAGCCTCTTCCATATCTAAAGCTCCGTAACTCATCATTTCATTTAAAACTTGTTCCGATAAGTCACAAAACTCACTTACTTTGTCTTTGGACCCACCAAACATACCTCCAACAATATGACAATTTTCAATAGAATCTATATTGTGATAAAAATTATGGTTAGCCCTACGTTCTAATAAATGTTTATCTTGGTCACCATAAAGTATCGTTATTTTATCATTAACAATATTTAAATTCTCAACCATCGTTGGGTTAAATAATGAACATGAAAAGAATTCATGAAATGAATTACCTTTTCGATATCTTGACGGAAATAAACCTCCGTGAGAAAGACCACAATCAATCCAATAATAAAACTCATAATCTTCCGATAAATGATTTTTAATCCAAGATGTTTTACTGTGCATTATTTCATAACATCTATCACTAGTAGTCCCGTTTAATTTTTCTTGAAAATAGTTGTGATTTGGATGAGAAAATAAATCATAAATTATTATTCTAACATTTGATTTAAATTGTGAAAAATCAATTTGAGATTCTAAATATATTTTATCTTCCGGTGAAGTGTAAATCACAAAGTCAGACTCTAAGTTAAGTAAGACTTTTAACGAATGAACATAATGATGCACTCTACCAACCCTTCCCCCTAATTTGGTGTTATTTAAGTTATTGTAAAAACAAGTAACAAATAATGTTTTATTTTTTTCCATTTGTTTAAAAGAATATGTAATCTTGAGGTTTCCCAAAGTTATTTTCGTCCCACCATCCACCAACAAAATATTCGTTAGTTTTTTCGACAGGAAATGTGTTTAAATATGTTGAGCAATGAATTAAATAACTATCATTAAACAACGGGGTTAATTTTTCTCGTAAAAATTTTTGGTCTGAATCGTAGTAATGACCTTCCCAATCTTTACTTAACTCATTCATTTTAACCCTATCATTTTTTTTAATACCCCACATACCACCCATAATGTTATTATGACTAGGATTATCTCTTATAGAATGTAATAAGTAATTAGACTCCATAAAAATGTCAACACATACTTTTTCTCGATATGATAATCTAGCATCGGCATCTCGGGATATCATAACTTCAACATCATCATCATCAATCGGTAAAAATCTCCACATCATTGGGAACATATGTTCAGACCCTTCAGGCATTAATACCAATTCAGCGTTAGAATAAGTTTTTAATTTATCAATAATTTCGTTTGGAACCGAATCTCCATAATAAATTCGGCATATCCAATCCGGATATATTGTTTTAGCAATTTCAACATTGCTAATCATTCCGTAAGAATATTTAGGTTGTTGCCCATACAAGGAAAACGTTATTAATTTTTTCATTAATTTAAATTCATAAATGCACCATAATTTTTAACGAATTGATTATCTTGATATGGATTAACAACACCAAATTGATTATTTAAAACCCCATAAGTAATAAAATTACTAATCCAACTATAATTCGTAAAAATGTTTATTTTTTTTGACATTGAGATTAAGCAAAATTCGACAAGACAAAAATCCCAATACTCCTCATCACTATAATCTCTTTTAGTTGTTTTTAATATGTTGTCATCATATAAAAAAATATTTTTAAATCGTTCTTTAACGTAAGTTTTTACCCTAATACTATTGGAACATACAAAAACTTTTTCATTTTCATCACAAATTTTTTGTATTTGTTCCATTATGGTTTCATTTAAAGTGAATTCTTTTTTTAATTTTACATGTCTAACTTCAAACTCATCACCATTAATACTTGGGTCCAATACTCTTGAATTATATGCATCACCAATATCGTCCCACTCTCTAAAATGAATAATACTAAAATCATTTAATTCATTATCATTTATAAATTTTTTAGTTTTATCAATAATGTTGTTTGATAATTTTGGGAAATCTAATAATTCAAAATAGTTTAACATTCCCGGATGTGATAAATTAAAATAATAACTGTAATAGTTTTCGTTAATATTTGTAGGAAAAAACATTTCCCAACAATGTTGTCCGGTAACCCATGACTTATTAGGATATACTACCTCATAATCACCAAAATCTTTTGATGATTTTGGTGTGTCCAAAATTTCTACCTTATCAAAAAATTGGTAGTAAATTGGTTCAAATAATGATAAAAAATTAACTTTTCGTTTTGAAATAAAATACAAATGAATTTCATGTCCTTTTTCTTTTAACTGTTTTGCGGTGTAATATAACTCACAAAAGTAAGTATAAAAATCACCAATCCCTGATGTAAAATTAATTTGAATATTAACTATCATATTATAAACCTATTAATTTTATAGTGTGTTCAACACTTGATGTTGGGGATAAATAATTTTCATAATACTCTCGAGCATTTTTAGAAATAAAGTCTAAGAACTCCGTATCATTAATTACTTCCAAATATCGTTTAGTTATCATTTCCGCATGATGATATTCACCTATTCTATCTAAATTCATCCAATTTTTTAAGTCATCAGGTCTTTCAACGGAAACGTAATGAAAATTAGGTATTAATGGTGGGTTTAGTTCTGTTGTATACTCAAAACGAATAAATGGAATTCCCATTGCCATACATTCGATATCTCGATAACACATTTCACCCCTACCTGCAATTGATAATGCAATTTTAAAATCTAACATTTCAGTCGCATAAGAGTCAAACCCACCAATAGGTGGTCCACCATAAATCACATCGTTACTAAAATGTTGTAAAATAGTTCTTGAAGTGGTTTCACCTCTAAAAAACATTTTATTGTTTGTTTGTGAAATTTCTTTTCTTCTATTAAAATAAAATTCTAAATCATATTTGTTTGATGGGAAATAAATCCATGGAAAATATTTTGATTGAAATTCCGGTCTAACATGATGATAAATTTTATCTCTAATAAATTGAGAAATAAAAACTTTAGAAAGATTTGGTGATGATTGTAAGTTTAATGTTGCAGATGTTAAATCATCTGCCACTCCCAAAACAATAGTTTCCTTTGTATCATAATCCTCAATAATCATTTCACATTCATATGTTGAAATCTCAAACATTTCATTACCCCATTCTAATTTAATAGGTGAATGCCCAAGATGTGCATTCTTATAATATCGGTCAACAACAACCTCATGTCGTTTTGACAACTCTTCAATTAAATCATCAAAAAAAATATTGTAGTACCTAAATGTTTTACTTTGATGATTTGTTGGTTGATGTATTATTAATTTTCTTTTCATTTATTTTAACTCACATGGTTATGGGTTATTCTTCCTGTAATTCTATCACACCATCCTTTTGATTCCGAATAAGGCCACACAACCCAGTAATCCGGTAACGCGTCTGTTTGAAACTCTCTCCAAATCTTACAATAACCATCAGGGTCTCTTAACATACCGGCAATCTCTCCTTTGTCAGCGTCTTTTCTGAATAAAGTTTCATCTTTATTATTGTGGAATGCAACCACCCAAAAGTCGTAATCTTTTTCAGGAACACTAGAATATCCAACATCAATACAATGTTTGAATACCATACAAAAACTATTTTTCCATTCTTCTTCAGTTTCAAAGTTGTATGGGTTTGGTGGATATCCTTTATCTAATGTATGTTTATCAATTGCTCTTTTTTCAAACAAAAGACCTGAATATTTTTCATACTCCGTCAATGTTCTAACAGTTCCAAAACCATAAGGTCCGTCATGACCTTCTTGTTTTTCTTCATCCATACCAAACAATTTTCTATTTGTGTGATGAGAGTGTTTATTTTTTTCTCCCCAAGTCTTATCATCATCCCATTGTTTTGTTCTTCCCTTACGAGTATATTCATGAAATACAACAGGAAGATGTGGATGAAATAAATCATAACCCCAAGTATAAGCTCTAGCCGCGATTGAAATTTCTTCTCCGTGAAAATAGTATTCAGGGTTATGTTGAACTTCAATTGAAAATACACCTAAAGTAAAACAGAAGTGGGCTGAATAAAATCTTGAAGTTACAGGTTTTTTTAAATCTTTCCATCCCGGAATAGTTTCAGGTAAGAAGAAGACAGCACCTTCAGGAATAAATCTATCAAAAACCATTCTCCATGGTTCATTAACTCTACCCGATGGGTCATTTTCAGGGTCAAAGGATGGGACGTAACCCGTAAGTAGAGGCTTTTCGTATCCATCCTTTTGTAACCCTTTAATCATTTTTATTAAAATATCATCCCAATCCTTAACAAATCTCATATGGGAATCAATTTGAAGTGTATACGTTTCACCTTGATAAAGTTGTTGAGTTAGATTTCTTGCCCAACAAACACCTTTTGATTCTTCACAAGGAATGTCAAGAATTCTAAATCTTTTGTCTTTTCTATAATCTTCTAATTTATCAAAACCATCTTCTTCACTAAATTGTCTTGCAATTCCAAATGTGATGTTTTTTGGTTTTTTGGCATTTGCCAACATATCTTTGATTGTTGGTTCTAATTGTGGGTCTCTATAAGACGCGATTTGGACAAATATCTTCATATTAATACTTTTTAGTTTAATAATAAAAAACCCCCCACAAAAGTGGAGGGTTTTAATTAATATATTTTATTTTTATTTATAATTTTAAATACATCCATTAGGGTCAGATGAAGTAATTTGTCCTAAACCACCTGTTACTTGATACCAAGCAGTACCGTTAGAATAATAACCATTAATTACTGGTGTTGTTAATGTAGTATTGAAATATAAATATTCACCTACATTAGGACCTATTCCACCAGAAACTGTTCCGTAAATTGTGTTAGGTGCCGAACCAAAGTCTGTACAAGCTAAATTTGAAGTTGACCCTGTACCTAAACTATAAGTGTAATAACCAAATGTTGAGGTAGGTGTTGTTGTTGGTGTTGGAGTTTGTGTATTTGTAGCAGTATTAGTTGGTGTATTAGTTGGTGTTTGTGTATTAGTTGGGGTTGGTGTTAAAGTAGCACATAGATTAAAGAAACCAATTGCCACACCACTTGAATCTAACTGAATGACAGTTTGACTGTTGTTATAATACCCTGACATATTAATTGTTGTTGGTCCTACTAAGACATTGTAAAAGATTGTGTTGTCATCAAAAAGTGATTCATCTCCATAGATTGTTATTGTTGGATTGTATTGACCACACGCCTCATCAGATGTTACACCTGAATAAACGGTAAATGAAAATCTAGCTTGGGTTGGGGTTGGAGTTGGAGTTGAAGTACTTGTTTGAGTTTGAGTATTTGTTGGAGTTTGTGTTTGAGTTTGAGTTTGAGTTGGTGTAGGAGTACTTGTTGGTGTCTCAGTATTTGTAGGGGTTGGAGTATTTGTAGGGGTTACAGTATTAGTTGGAGTTTGTGTTTGAGTTTGAGTTGGAGTGTTTGTTGGAGTGTTTGTTGGTGTTTCTGTATTAGTTGGAGTCGGCGTATTTGTAGGGGTTACAGTATTAGTTGGAGTTTGTGTTTGAGTTTGAGTTGGAGTGTTTGTTGGAGTGTTTGTTGGTGTTTCTGTATTAGTTGGAGTCGGCGTATTTGTCGAAGTTTGTGTTTGTGTTTGAGTTTGAGTTGGTGTAGGAGTACTTGTTGGTGTCTCAGTATTTGTAGGGGTTGGAGTATTTGTTGGGGTTACAGTATTAGTCGCTGTATTAGTTGGTGTTGGAGTTTGTGTTGGAGTTGGAGTTTGTGTTGGGGTTGGAGTTCGACTTGCACTTATAGCAGGAAACACTCCTAAGTTAACTAAAACCACGGAATTACCAAATGATGATGCGATTGAATATGTATTATCAATTAACCAAATATTTTTTGTTTGATTTGGATTCAATTCAACCTGATATTCCCATAGAGAGTCATCACATCTTCTATAGTTAAAGTTCACTAAAGTAGAACCAGTGTTTGTTAAAGTATATTTACTACATGCCATGTTATTTCTATTTAAATATAAATACTACAATAGTATTGATTTTATGTTTTTTGTTAAATTTATTTTTTTATTATGCGGTTGGTGTCGGAGTAGGTGTTGATGTTTTAGTTGGTGTTGGTGTTAAAGTAGTACATACATCAAACGTACCAATGGCCACACCACTTGAGTTTAACTGAACAACAATTTGACTGTTATTATAATACCCTGACATATCAATTGTTGTTGGACCAACTAAAACATTGTAAAAGATTGTGTTCTCATCAAAAAGTGATTCATCTCCATAAATTATTCTTGTTGAATTGTATTGTCCACAAGATTCATCAGATGTTGTACCTGAATAAACGGTAAATGAGAATCTAGCTTGGGTTGGTGTTTGAGTATTAGTTGGAGTATTTGTTGGTGTTTGAGTATTAGTTGTCGTATTTGTTGGTGTTGGAGTAGGTGTTGTTACAACACTTAAACAAGTTGAACAATTACCATAATCTATTGATAATGAGGATACATAATCAGAACCAGTTCCCGGTTCTGCGGTATCTGCGATTTCATAACATCCTTCTGATGTTGCCCCTATAAATGTTAAATAATAATTTCCTCCAACCGCAGGAAGAGACGTACTATTAAATTCAACCGTTAAACCCGGTCCACCCAAACAAGGAGCAATAAGGTATGTTACAAAAATTTGAGTTGGTGTTGGAGTTTGTGTTTGTGTTGGTGTATTAGTTTGTGTATTAGTCGGAGTATTGGTTGGTGTTTGTGTTGGAGTACCTGTATTAGTTGGAGTTTGAGTTTGAGTTGGCGTACCTGTTTGAGTTTGAGTTGGAGTTTGAGTTGGAGTACCTGTATTAGTTGGAGTTTGAGTTGGTGTAGTTGTTTGAGTTGGCGTATTAGTTTGAGTTGGAGTACTAGTTTGAGTTTGAGTTGGTGTATTTGTAGGAGTAGAAGTATTAGTCGGAGTTTGAGTTGAAGTGTTAGTCGGGGTGGTCGTATTAGTCGGAGTTGGTGTTGGAGTCGGACCTAAAACATCTAAACTATAAGTATATCCGTATGTTGGCACATAACAATTATATGTTCCATAAACATATTCTGAAATATAATTAAATGGGAATACTTGGGTCCCAAGACTTATTATTGTTCCACCCGATTGAGGAGCAAATGTTACATTTGTGGTTAAACCACTCAAATTATTACTTAAAATTCTTATTCCTAATGCCATATCAATAAATACTCATTTTTTTCTATTTTATTCTTTTTTAAAAACAAACTCCCTCGTTTATTATTAAAGTCCCTGACATCTGTATAAATTTAGCACCATCGGATATTGTAAAATTAGCATTAACCGGAGGTATTGTTAATAATCTATTACCATAAACATGGTCACCAATTTCTAATTCAGTAAAAGGTTTTGTTGAATATACCGTAACATTTGAGGGATTTGCAAATAAATTTATTGATTCACAAACATTTTGATACCAACCACCTGTTCTTAAATTTTGAATATAAATAGGTTGAGGGGTATTTGATGGTGTTGCAGTATTTGTTGGTGTTGGAGTCTGAGTAACCGGAGTTGGTGTTAAACTAACTGTAGGAGTTACCGATGGGGTAATTGAAGGTGTTGGTGTATTTGACGGACACAATCCAATATTATTTATTGTTAATGGTGCACCATAATCTTCTTGAGTTAAATCATTAGCACAAACAAAATCAGTTTGTAATGGATTTACTTGTGAAACACTAATAATTCCTGTACAACCTGTCCATTTATAATACCCTTCTTGAATATTATTATAATTGGTTATTTGATATTGATTACAACTCATTATTATTTTTTAGATTTTTATAAACCATATTTTGATTTATCCGCATTATAGTTTTGTAAAACTTGAGTAGAGGTAAGTGACGCATTGTATAAACGCGTAATACCAATTCTTCCATCAAACCATTGAGCAAACTCACCACCATTGTAACTACCTATGTAAAGTGGGTTAGTAACATTTAATATACTCGCTAAACTATGACTTACAGTTCCTATACTTACTCCATTCACAAATGTTTCAATTGTATTGGAGGAGACATTGGTAAATACATAAACTATTTGATACCAAGTATTAAGTGTCCCAACATAACTAGTACTATTAGCAAATAAAGTTGGCCCTGAACCCGACCCTGAACCATATTGTGCATAATATGTGGTATTAGTTGTTCTGATACTATAACTCACATCTTGAGACAGACCACCATTATCAAACTTTCCTAATACAACATCATTACCCAAAACCGATTGGTTAACCCATACTTCCATAGTCCAATTCCCACTTCCTGGTTCTAATAACACATTATCGGCAACTTGAATTTGTGATGAGGTTCCATTATATGTGAAGTATGGTGATGTATATGTGATATTGGACATTGTTCCATTTAATCCATTACCTGATAAATCATTTATCACGGTACCAGTCTCAGGATACGAATCCGGATTACTTGGGTCATAATATAAAACAAGATTATCCATTACGGGAACTACAGGTGTTGCCGATGGTGTTGGAGTGTTTGTTGGAGTTGTAGTATTAGTTGGTGTAATTGTATTAGTTGGTGTTTGAGTCACTGTTGGTGTAGTTGTATTAGTTGTAGTTTGAGTCATCGTTGGTGTAGTTGTATTAGTTGGTGTAGTTGTATTAGTTGTAGTTTGAGTCATCGTTGGTGTAGTTGTATTAGTTGGTGTAGTTGTATTAGTTGGAGTTTGAGTCACCGTTGGTGTTATTGTAGGTGTGTTAGTAGGTGTTGGAGTAGGTGTTTCAGTATTTGTTTGTGTTGGTGTGTTTGTAGGTGTCACCGTATTTGTTGGAGTTATTGTTTGAGTGTTTGTTGGCGTATTAGTAGGTGTCATTGTATTGGTAGGTGTCACCGTTTCAGTATTTGTTGGAGTATTAGTTGGTGTCTCTGTCGGAGTTGTAGTTGGAGTTACTGTTGATGTATTAGTTGGTGTGTTAGTTGGTGTCTCTGTCGGAGTTGTAGTTACTGTAGGTGTGTTAGTTGTCGTTACTGTTGGTGTATTAGTTGGTGTCGGTGTCGGTTCAATTAATTCATAATACAAATCATTACTCGGTATAGAAATGTAATATAAATCATTATCCGGAATAAAAATGTAATATAAATCATTACTTGGAATTGTAATTCTACAATTCAAACAATTAGGGTCTAATAAATTATATTTGTTTTTTAATAAATTAAAGTTGTGTTTAATTTGTGACGCATTTAATGGTTCAGTATACATTCTGAACGCACTAATATCTCCAATCATACTACCACCAAAATACTCTTCTAATTTAATATGTGTTGTAAGTCCCGAATAAATTGTATTATCTAAATCATAAGTTGTTAAACATTCAGGGTCTTGTTGATAAACCATGTCATTTAAACTTGGAGGACATCCACCTGAAAAAGTTAAGTTATCATGAAGACCTTGAGTTCCCCCACCTAATGATATATTGTATCCAACCCCAATTTGTTTTTCTTTTTGGGTATCAAGTAATCTTGGTATAATTTCCTCGAAGTTTTCTGCAACCATAAACAACTTACCGTTAACATAGAACTTCATAGTTCCTAGTCTGTATTTTTCTTCCGCAGTCCAATTATCGTTGAATGTTACAACTTCGGTTGTTGCAGGGTCATATTTTGCTTCATGAGTAATTGGTGGTTCGATTAAACTAACACTATTGTTTGCAGTTGTTGCGGTATAAATTTCTTTAACAATTAATCCAAGACCACCTTTGATATTTAAATCACAAGGGTCGAACCATTCATTTCTTTGAAACACCGCATCAATCTGAACCCAATGTTCAACATTTGAGTAAGTTGTCCCACTACAATCATCAAATATTCCTCTTGTTGAACACCATTCTGTTACGGATGTTCCGGTAGTATATGTAATTCCCGTTAAACAAGTTCCTGTTGTTTCACAACCTCCGGTAATTCTATATGTTTTCACACATAATTTTGGACTTCCTGTATCACCACTTAATCTTAAAGATAGTGCATTTGAAACACCATCATATAAGGGGTCTGTTTCCGGATATAACGCATTTACCTCACAAGAACACGGACAACCACAACTACAATTATAAGAAGTTCCACCCGATTGTTGGTAAACTTTTAAACAATCATGAGGGTTACTACCTAATAAATTACAAGCACAAGTATCCATACAAGTTAAACCTGAAGTGACTCTTGTATACCCTGAATCTTGTTTTGGTGAACCATCAGCATAATGGTAGAATTTGTTTTCGGCTCTTGCCCCCATATAAAAGAATGTTCCTTTATTATTTGGGTATCGAGAATTTAAACCAACAGAAGTATCACCGGTCCATCTATATCTTAACATAAATTCGGCACTCCAACCTAAACTAGGTCTTTCGGGAAAAATTTGATAATCATATCCTGCAACCTTATAAAATCCTTGAAAGAACCCTCCATCTAATCTTGCAACGTATCCAATATCTCCACCGGCATTATTATAAGATAAATCATATGAATATGAATTATCATTCCATAATCGATTTTCAGATGTTGTAAACCCAGTGATTGGGTGCATCTTCATCCTTCTATCGTATTTGTATCTACTAAATTTGTCTGATTGTGTAGTATAAAGTCCGGTATTAATTTGAATTGTCTCTCCTGATAATTCTTTAACTAATCCATTATCAATCCCTGTCAACCCAACGTCACATAAGTCAGTTATTATAGGACAAAAATTTGGGTCAATGTCTGTAGGGTTCCAATAATTTTCTGATACAATAGTATCATAATCAAACGTACACGCACTTGTCGTACATAAAGTTGTTCCTGAACTATTAAAATTAAACTTAAATGGCATTCTATTACCATCTAATTCTCCAATTAATAAAGGTGAAAACACAACCTCTTGGTCGTAATCTTTTTCGTCTGAAGCAAGACAAATGTCCGTGATTTCATTCGCCGGTTTTAGACCCCATCGTCTAAAATTATACTGATTAATGTTTTGATATGCCATATACAATTGATAAATACCTTGATTCGTAGTATTTATATTTAAAAAGAATAGATGATTAGCGTAGACACAGAATTTTATTCATCACCTTATTATTTTCTTATCAGAGATAAGGGGGATAAATATTCCTTATATTTCTCTGCAGAGGAAACTTTAACTGAAGCTCGTAAAAAAGACGAGGTTATCCACTTTGACAAAAAGAAAGGAAAGAAAGTTAAAAATTATTTGGAAAAAACCGTAAAAGACAAAAAAAAGAAATCAACGAAAACACTTAAAACTGATTTGGAAGAATTGGTGAATTCAGACGGTGCTATGTCAAACTCGGCAATTCCGATTCTTGACCCAAAACTTCACCCAAAGAAAACGATGGACCAAACTATTGCTATGGCTCGTATTACTAACGACCCTATTGCTCGTGGTTATAGAAGTTATTATGGTGAATCTGTTGAAGAGATTGAGGAAATTGATATGTCAGGTGCATTCGGATATGAAGAAACTGAAGATATGGACGGTAAAGACACTTTTGAATATTTGGTTAATGATATGGGTATGGAACCTGAAGATGCCAAAGAAAGAACAAAACAAAAAGGTCAAGACCCAACAGGTAAGAAAGATAAAAAATCACCTTATTATAAAGACCCAAATTTTATAACAAGAGCAACATTATCTGAAATACAAAAACAAAAAGCAATTAAAGTTGTTGAGGATTTGTTAGTTAAGAAAAAATCGTCAGACAATGCTGATGTAAATAAAAAAGAATTGGAGACTTCAAGAATATTAAAAAGAAATTTATTGGTTTTGAAGAAACAAGCCGAAAAAGAAGGTATTTCAGTTTCTGAATTAATTAAAATGTTAAAAAGTGAATAAAGACCTATACAATTCATCCAAAGGTGAAATCGAATTTCCAAAAGACAAAAAGGAACATATGAAAAAATGTTTCCATATGGTTAAAGGTGCCGATGAGAATACGGAAGGTTTTAATAGAAATAAGGAATTACAAAATCAAAATTTTATTGAATACAAACAATTGAAGAGGATTAAAAATTTCTTTGATAATTTTATTGGAAATCAAAACGAACCGTCATTTATTTTAAATGGTGGTGTTATTATGAAAAATTGGGTTAATGATGAACTTCGTAAAATGAGAGAATTTGGTGATTTAACCAAACGAAATAAAAAAGATACGGGAATGCAAAACGCATACATCAAACCTCACGAGAAAAAAGATTTTACAAATGTAAGAAAATCTCAAGAACATTCTAAAACTGTTGAACGATATGATGAGGCAGTTACGAATACCTTGAAAAGAATAAACGAAATAATGTTAAAATTATAATTATGGCAAACGAAATTACAGTCGATTTATCACAAAATGTTGAAAACAACCTTACAGCTATTGCTGAAATGGAAAGAGCTAAATTAATACCTAAAAATGATTATAACGCAGCGGGTAATGAATATTCTTCAGTGAATAAAGATGCCGTTGCAGATGGTGATAATAAAGGTAGAGGGACAGGTGTATTCCTTGATGTGTATAATACTGCGGCAGGGACATCAACTGATGTGGTTGAAAGAAAAAGTGAAGTTAAGATAAACAAGTTTAACTCTTCTAATACTTATCCGAACTTTCAACTATAATGAAATTACAAAGCTCTCTTAAAAGTTTAATATTAGAAATAGCATCTATTGAAAGCGTTATTGACGCAATCAAAAATAAACGAGTAATGGGTACTAGTTACGATGGTGACGAACCAGGTGGTAAAGGTCAAAGACTTATTGAACCTGTTTGTGTCGGAGTTAGTAAGGCCGGTAACCGTGTCGTTCGTGCTTGGGAAAGAGAGGGAGCATCCCACACAGCAACAATTGGTTCACAACCATTACCAGGATGGAGATTGTTTAGATTAGATAAAACATTTACCTTTCTACCAACATCAGAAGTTTTTAATGAAATGAGACCAGGGTTTAACCCTAATGGAGATAAAAGTATGGTATCTGTTGAGATAGTTGCTAATTTTAACACACCACCAACACCTTCTATAATACCTCAACAATTTCAGCAAACACCTGAAACACCACAACCAAACAATGATGAGGTTATTGATAGAACAATTGATTCATTAACAAATGAATTTACACAAAAATACGGTGAAGGTGGATTTGATTTATCCAAATCGGCAGAAGCATTCAAACGAATCTACGCAGCAATAGAATCAGAAACCGGAAATAAATTAACAGACGCTGGAAAGGCATCATTAAGAACAATAATAACAAACAAATTACAAAAATAATTTTAACCTTATAATGACAAAATCATAAAATTGTTTATGATTATATTAAAATTCGAAACTTATGAGTGATTTAATGCAAAAATTAGCAATGTCAAACGCTAAAGCCCTAATGAGAGAAACCGATACTCCAAGAAGAATGGATTCATCATCGCAATCAATGGTTCAACAATTTGACATGCCAAATGTGAAATATAACATACCCCAAGAATTCTTACAAGAAAACCCACAACAACCATCACAACCGTACCTTTCATCGTTACCGGTTGAAAATACTAAACCAGTTGGTGTACCTACAGTTGACGCAATTAAAAACTCAAAACTACCGGATGAAATCAAAAAATTAATGATGGAACATCCAATTACCCAACCAAACCAAGCGCCCACAATGACAATGTCTAACGAGTTGATTGAAAAATCAAGAAGATTGATGGGTCATACAGAAGGGAGTTACCTTCCTGAATCAGCAAAACCAAAATCGGCACCTATTCAACAATCAGAACCAACTCAAAATATCGGAATTAATTATAAATTAATTCAAAAAATGATTAATGAGGCAGTGAATAAATCGTTAAAAGAAAATGGATTGATTGCGGAAAGTACAGAAAAATCTAACGAAACGTTTAGTTTTAAAGTTGGGAAACACGTATTTGAGGGTAGAGTAACAAAAATTAAAAAAATGTCTTAACGACTTTCTTTCTACGACATAAATTATTATATTTTAGTGAATATAATAAATAACTATGTCAAAAATAAAAGTATTAGTCGTACCATCCGACAGAAGCGGAGTTGGTAAATTTAGGTCAGTTGACCCTCACATTTTCTTACAAAATCTTTATGGTGATGATTTTCATATCGATATCAACTATGACCCGTCGTATGACGATATGAACTTTTGGAAACAATACCAAATTGTTAGTTTCCATAGAAGTATTGGTCCTGATTTTGAAAAATCTCACGAATTAATCCAAAAATTAAACACTATGGGTATCATAACTGTTTGTGATATCGATGACTATTGGATGCCCGGTAAAGAACACCCAATTCATGACATAATTGTGTTTAATAAAATAAACGAAAAGATAGTAGCAAATCTTAAGGTTGCAAAATATGTTACTACAACAACCACACTATTTGCTGATGAAATCAAAAAATACAATAAAAATGTTTTTGTATTACCAAACGCAATAAATCCCAACGAACCTCAATTTAAAGAACCAACATTAGAATCTGATAAATTAAGATTCGGATGGTTAGGTGGTTCATCTCACTTACACGACATTCAAATATTAAACGATGGGTTTAGTAAATTAACAAGATACCAAGATAAAGCACAATATGTTCTTTGTGGTTTTGACACGAGGGGTACGGTAACTGAAATCAATTCACAAACCGGAGAACACGTAAAACGAAATATTAAACCTGAAGAAACTGTTTGGGCACAATATGAAAAAATCTTTACACAAGATTATAAAATAGTTTCAGATGAATATAAAAAACATTTACTATTATACAATCAAAATATATTCCCTAATGAGATGGCAGAATCTTACTTAAGAGTTTGGACAAAACCAGTTACATCTTACGCAAAGAATTATTCAAAATTTGATGTATCTTTGGCACCAATTAAAAACCATATGTTTAATAGAATGAAATCCCAATTAAAAGTGATTGAGGCAGGATTCTATAAAAAAGCATTAATTGCATCCAATATAGGTCCTTATAGTTTAGATTTAAAACATTGTTTAAAAAATGGAGAATTAGTTGACGGAAACGCATTATTAGTTGATGAGGTTAGAAATCATTCTGATTGGGCGAAATACATGGAAAAATTAATCAAGAACCCTAATATGGCAAAAGATATGGGGGAAAGATTGTATGAGACAGTTAAAGACAAATACGATTTAAATATTGTAACAAAAGACAGAGCAGAATTTTATAAATCAATACTATGATAAACATACCATTAAACAAGATTTTATTTTTAGACATTGAAACTGTTGGTATTGAACCAACGTGGGAGTCATTGTGTTTAAATCGACCAGAACTTTCATTCCAATTTGAAAAATATTTTGATTGGTTTCAAAAAAGATTTCCGGAAGACGCGGATGAAGGTCCGGGTAAAATGTTTGTAAACAGAGCGGCATTAGTTCCGGAATTTCTACGAATTGCTTGTGTTAGTGTTGCCTTTGTTGGCCCTGATGGTGAAACAAAGATGCAATCATTTAGTAATGAAGATGAAAAAGAAATGTTAAAAGACGTTCAAAAGATGCTTCATCGTACAGGTGAATTAGGATTTTTTCTTTGTGGACATAATGTTAAAGGATTTGACATTCCTGTTCTTGCAAAAAGAATGATAATGAATGGTTTATTACCTCCAAAAATGTTACCGGGTCACGACACTAAGCCGTGGGAAATTAAAGCACTTGACACCAAAGAAGTTTGGCAATATGGTGGTTATGGGTCAATCGCGTCATTAGAATTAATGTGTGTTTGTTTAGGTGTTGAATCTTCTAAAAATATGGAAGTCACCGGTAATAAAGTTCACGAGGCGTTTTGGAGCAAAAAAGACATTAAAGGAATTGTTGAGTATTGTGAAAAAGATGTTGAAGTGTTAATAGAAGTAATTAAAAAATTAAAAGAATTAGTGTAATGGACGGATTAGATGGATTAGGGTTTGACCCTGAAATTTTAAATGATATTCAAAATCATTTTAAAAAAATACAAGAAGAAGCAGGTGTTGATATTAATGAAGATGATGAATATCAAAAAGAGTTAGAGGAATTGATTGGAATGACGTATGAAGAAATGAATCAAGACGCAATTAAAACATTTAAAACAAAAGTATTAAAAGTTGAGTTATTAAATGATGACGCTAAATTTCCCGAATATGCTTATCCAAGCGATTCAGGGTTTGATTTATTTTCAACAGTTGAGATAATACTACAACCATTTGGTAGAGCGTTAGTTCCAACAGGTATTAAATTATCAATACCTGAAGAATTTGAGATTCAAGTTAGACCTAAAAGTGGATTGGCAATCAATCAAGGTTTAACTGTCCTAAACACCCCGGGAACCGTTGATTCCGGTTATAATGGTGAAATTAAAGTAATTATATTTAACACAAATAATACTTCAGTAACAATACCAAAAGGAACTAAAATTGCTCAAGCAGTTTTATCTCCGGTGGTAAATGGAAAATACGTTGATTTAATCCAAGTTAATAAAGTTGGTGATGGAGATAGAGGTGATAACGGATTTGGTAGTACAGGATTAGTATAATATGATAACAGTAGGATATTCGACAAGAACTCATAACCTAGAGTTCATTGAATACTTGAAAAAAAGTTCAGGTTTCAAAAAAATTGAGGTTATTGAAAAAATAAACAATGGAGAGAAATCTCTATCCGAGGTTTACAACGAAATACTATCCGAGTCAAAAACGGATATTGTTGTTTTATGCCATGATGACATTTATTTTGACACTAATGCTTGGTATGGTAAATTAATTAAACATTTCGAAAAATCTGATTTTGGTATCATTGGAATGGCCGGAACTACTGATATGCCCGAAAGTGGTATGTGGTGGGAAAACAGAAAAAAAATGGTGGGTATTGTTAACCACGAACATGAAGGAAAAAAATGGGAATCAAAATACTCAGATAGTCTTGGTAATGACATTCTTGAAACTATCATTGTCGATGGTCTTTTTATGGCAATTAATAAAAAAAGAATTAAGAAAAACTTTAATGAAGATTTTAAAGGATTTCACTTCTACGACATACCATTTTGTTTTGATAACTATTTGGAAGGTGTTAAAGTTGGTGTTATAACAAACATCAGGATTACACATAAATCAATTGGTCAAACTAATGAACAATGGGAAGAGAATAAGAAATTATTTGTAGAAACTTATAAATCAAATTTACCAGTTAAATTACCATATAATCAACAAAGAAAGATAAAAGTATTATTATCTTGTTTATTCTTCAAAACATTTACAGGTTCGGAACTTTATGTTTATGAATTAGCCAAAAATTTAATTAAACAAAATTGTGATGTAACCGTAATGTCCCAAATTGGGGGACCATTAACTGACATGGCAAAAAAACAAGGTATTAAATGCATTTCTTTTGAAGAGGCTCCCGGATTTAAAATGGGAGACGGAAAATGGGGTCATAACACGGACAAAGGATTTCAACCATCTCAACCAAATGTAATGTATCGAGTATCAGAAGTTAATTTTGATTTAATTCATATGCAACACAAACCTGTTGCGGAAAGAATGGTTCAATTTTATCCTGAGATTGATAAAATTTATTCAATCCATTCAGAAGTAATTGAGTTAGAAAAACCAATTGAGCACGAATCAATTAAAAAATACATTGCGATTAGACCGGAAATTAAAGATTATTTAATTAATTTTTTCCAAATTCCTGACGAGAATATTGAATTAATTTATAATCCTATTGATAATGAAAAATTCAAACCAAAATCAATTAAGGAAGAAAATAGTGTTCTTTTTGTTGGAACAATTGATTACCTAAGAAAAGAAACAATATTGGACTTAATGGAACGAACTAAAGAAGAAGGTACAGAATTATGGTTAGTTGGGGAAGATAAAGGAAATTATCTACAACAAGTATTGTTTGAAACTCACGTAAAACATTTTCCACCGACATGGAATGTAGAATCATTTATTTCTAAATGTTCTGAAACGGCAGGTATTCAGTTAGGTAGAACAACTATTGAAGGTTGGTTATGTGGAAAACCTGGATGGATTTATAAAGTTGATTCAGGAGGATTTATTTTAAATAAAGAAAAATTTGGGGTACCAACGGATTTAAAAAAATATTATTCCTCAAATGTCACAAAACAAATAAAAGAAGAATACATTAAAATTTTATAAGATGAGGATTGGAGTTATTGGTGCAAACACATTAGGGGTGGCATTTTCATTACTTTGTGAAAATGCGGGATATGATGTAATAATTTATGATGAAAATGAAGATATTATCTTTAATATAAATCAAGAAATTTTTAATACAAAAGAACCATTGATTCAAAAAATGTTATTTGAGTCAGTCGATTTTTCAGGTACTACAAATGTAATTGAGTTAATTGAAAAATGTAATACTATCTTCACATTTGTTGATACCGTTCCAACCTTAGATGGTGGAAATGATACCACAAACGTTTTTGGAGTAACCAATCATTTTTTCACCGCATCTCAATTAGATAAATCAATTCATAATAAAAAATTTGTAATTGGTTCCACAATGAATCCGGGAGAGACAGAACAAATTCAAGAAAAACTACATATGTTTAATATCCAAGTTGGATATTGCCCGTCAATGTCATCTGAAGGTAATATTATCAATGAATATTACAATTCGGATGTTGTAATTGTTGGAACCGAATATCAAGAGTTATCTAATGAACTAATGAATATATTTAATAAGATACAACCAAATGGTCTCAATCTTTGTACTATGTCTTCAAAAGCAGCTGAAATTACTAAACTATCAATAAACACTTTCTCATCAATGAAAATAAGTTTTATTAATATGTTAGGGGATTTATTTATTAAATCCGGATTAGAAAATGAAAGTAGTCTTATTTTAAATTCTACGGGTAAAGATTCGAGAGTTGGTGTAAAATCATTAAACTACGGATTTGGATATGGAGGGATTAATCTTCCAAGAGATTCAAAAACTTTAACTGATTATTTGAAAAAATACAATATAGACACAACATTAATTACATCAGTCAAAGAAAGTAATGAAAATCATTTAAAATTTTTAAAAGAACATTACATTTCACAAAACCCAAATAAAGAAATTCCTTTTGTTATTCAACACATAGGGTTTAAAAAAGGTACAGGTAATTTGGTAAATTCACAACCATGGAATCTTTGTCTTGAATTACTTGATGAAGGGTATGGTATTAGTGTAATTGATGACTACCAACTTGGTAATCAATTCAATGAATTAGGTTCATCTTACAATGGTAAACTTAAATTTTATAAATCAGGGACAAAACCTGAAGGATATCTAATCAAAATATAATGAAATTATTAATTAAATTCCCAACAAGAAATCGTAAGAATAAATTTTTTACAGTATTAAAACAATATCAAAGATTATGTGAAGATATTGAGAATACATTTTTTCTAGTAACCTTAGATAATGACGATGATGAAATGAATTCACCTGAGGTTGCCGATATTTTTACTACTTTCAAGAATATAAAATACGTTTATGGTGATAGTCCTAATAAAATTCATGCAATAAATAGAGATATCGAAACTGTAGATAAATGGGACATAGTATTATTAGCTTCTGATGATATGACACCAAAAGTTAAAGGATATGATAATATTATCCGTAATAAAATGAAAGAGCATTATCCGGATACTGATGGTGTTTTATGGTTTAACGACGGTCACCAAGGAAATAATTTAAATACTTTATCTATTTTAGGTAAAAAATACTACGAAAGATTTAACTATATCTACCACCCTGAATATAAATCAGTTTGGTCCGATAATGAATTTATGTTAGTTGGGAATATTTTAAAAAAACAAACCTATTTTGATGAGGTTATTATTGAACATGAACATCCTGATTGGGGATATGGAAAAAGAGATATCATTCATAGGATAAATTCGGAAAATGAAAGTCACGATAGAAATTTATTTACCACAAGAAAAAACAATAATTTCTACCTATGAAAAAAATAATAAGTTTTTCTCTTTGGGGTGATAATCCTAAATACACAATAGGGGCAATTAGGAATGCAGAGTTAACACCAATAATCTTTCCAAATTGGGTATCAAGATTTTATTGTGGAAAATCTGTACCGGAAAATATTATTGAAGAATTAAAATCATTACCTCAAACAGAAGTTATTATTATGGACGAAGACGGTGATTGGACCGGAATGTTTTGGAGATTTTATGCTTGTGAAGACTCAGACATAATGTTATCAAGAGATACTGACTCAAGACTAAGTTTAAGAGAAAAATTAGCGGTTGACGAATGGTTATCATCAGATAAAGATTTTCACATAATGAGAGACCACCCTTATCATAACACAGAAATTTTAGGTGGAATGTGGGGGGTAAGAAATGGTTTATTAAAAAACATAAAAGAATTAATTGTAGATTACACTAAAGGTAATTTTTGGCAAGTTGACCAAAATTTTTTAAGAGAAAAAATATATCCATTAGTCATTAATAATAGTTTTATTCATGATTCTTATTTGAAATATAATACCAATTCAAAACTATTCCCATCCGAAAGAATAAACAAAGAATTTGTAGGTGACGTTTTTGATGAAAATGAAAATAGACACCCCGAATATTATTTAAAAATTTATTAAAACAATTATGAAATTAACTATTTTAATTTGTGTTCATAGTATAAATGAATTTTATGATTCATTATTAAAACGAGCACTAATTTCATTATCAAACCAAACTTATAAAAATTTCAAAACTTTAATTATTTTAGACGAATGTTGGGTAAATACTAAACAGATGATTGAGTCATCTAATTTTGTTTTAAATTTAACAATGGTTGAAAAAGATAAACGAAATGGACTATGGTCCGCAAAAAATTTAGGAATATTATTAATCGACACTGAATGGGTAGGATTTTTGGATGGAGATGATTTGTACTTACCAACAAAAATAGAAAAACAATTAGAGTATCTTAATAATAACCATGACATTGATTTTATTGGAACTCATCGACAACATATTGATGCCCATGATGATACAAAAATACATAATAGCGATTTTGACGTAAATAGTTACATAACTCACTCAGAGATTGAAAACAAACTTCCAACGGAAAATATCCTTACTCACGGGTCAATGTTAATACGAAAAAAATGTTTAGATGAATTAAAAGGATATAATGATATTAGAGGAATGGAAGACTGGGATTTATGGAAAAGAGCTATGAGTAAAGGTTATAAGTTTTACCAAATACCCGAAAGATTATATCTTTATAGAACAAACACTAGTGTAATTAGATAATTTAATATTAATACTTTATGAATTTTATAACAACAAACCACATGGGAGGTTTATGTAATGTCATGTTTAAATTGGCCGCCTCAATTAGTTTATCATTAGATAATGATGTTGAATATCTTTTTTCCACAGAATTTTTAAGACCAATTAGTACTGAAACACCAAAACCAGGGTTTGACCCTGACTATAGTGTTTATAGAGATAATGTATTACGTAATATTAGTTTTATAGAGAAATTACCAATACCATATCGAACACATTATGAACCCGTGTCTTTTAATTACGGACAAATAACTTATAATAAAGGTGAAAATTTATTATTACACGGATACTATCAAAGTGAAAAATATTTCATAAATAATAAAGATTTTATTGTTAATCTTTTTAAACCAACAAATGAAATTAAAGAACAAATTTTAAAAGTCATTCCTAATGTAAAAGATTCAATTTCTATTCATATTAGACAAGGCGATTATTTGAACTCCCCTAGTTACCACCCTCAACAATCTATTGACTATTATAGTTTAGCGATTAATTTATTAGGTGTTAATAAAAATTATTTAATCTTCAGTGATGGATTAGACGACATTAAAGATATGTTTAATTTTATACCAAACAAACAATTTATTTCTTTAGGTAAAGACTATTTAGACCTATACGCAATGAGTATGTGTGAACATAATATTATATGTAATAGTAGTTTTGGATGGTGGGGAGCGTATCTAAATGAAAATAAAAATAAAAAAGTGATTGCACCAAATACATGGTTTGGGCCATCATCATCACACCTTAGTTCTTCCGACATAATACCGGACGATTGGATTAAAATATAAGTTATGAAAAAAATATATTCTAAAATAGATAAAACTAAAATATTACACATTATTGTAAGAAAAGATGAAATTAACCCCGGAAGGGAAGATATTGTATCTGAAGAAAATTTTATTCAATGTTCAAGATTAAATCTAACAAAAGGTACCACATTCAAACCTCATAAACATATTTGGAAAGAAAGAACTCGAAATGTGATTGCCCAAGAAAGTTGGGTGGTTATACAAGGTAGTGTTAAATGTATTTTTTATGATATTGACGATTCAATTGTGTCAACCGAAATTTTATATGTTGGAGATGCATCATTTACTTTAGAAGGTGGTCATAACTATGAAATTTTAGAAGATAATACATTAGTGTACGAATATAAAACAGGTCCTTATGAAGGACAAGAATTTGATAAAACTTTTATTTTATGAGACAAGACATTACAAGTTTAAATAAATGGTTTGAGGATAACGGTGATTATACTCATAACATAAATTATGAATTAAATAATGACTCAGTTGTTATTGATTTAGGAGGGTATCATGGACTATGGATTGATGAAATTTTAAAAAAAAATAATCCAAATATTCCTAATATAATATTGGTTGAGCCAGTACCTGAATTTTATAATCTTTTAATTACAAAATATAAAAATCACGAAAAAATAAAGGTGATGAATGTCGGTGTATCAACAAATAAAAATGAGACAACTAAATCTTTATACTTATCAAATGATGGGTCGTCAACAAATTTTAACACAAATGTTAAGACAACAATTCAAATTAAAACCTTACCTATTGATAAAATACTTTCAGACAATAAAATTAATCAAGTAGATTTACTTCAAATTAATATTGAGGGGGACGAATATGAGTTAATTGAATATATGATTGAAAGTGGAATAATTAATAAATTTAAAAATATCCAAATACAATTTCATTTAGGAATTAACAATGATATAGAAAGACGAGATAATATTCAAAAAAACTTAATCTCTAACGGATTTAAAAATAAATTTGATTACCCTTTTGTTTGGGAAGCGTGGGAAAAATAAAATCTTAGATATGAAAAAATACAATGTATCAATTAAAAGTAGTAGTTCTTACTTACCCCCTAAGGTTGTAACTAATTTTGATATCTCAGAAAAAATTGATACTTCCGATGAATGGATTTATGAAAAATTAGGAATCAAAGAAAGAAGAGTTGCCGAAAACGAAAGTGTTTCTGAAATGGGTTATAAAGTAGCCGTTTCCGCAATATCAAATGCTAATATTGATAAAGAAGATATTGATATGATAATTGTTGCAACATCAAGTCCCGAAAAAATATCACCATCAATCGCGTGTACAATCCATGAAAAATTAAAACTACAAAAAAATATACCAGCCTTCGATATAAATGCAGTATGTTCAGGTTTTGTTTATGGGTTAACAATCGCTGCGTCAATGATTGATAACGGTACCTGTAATAGAATACTATTAATTGCAACCGAATCGTATTCTAAAAATACTAATTGGGATGATAGACATTCCGTCTTTTTTGGTGATGGTGCCGGTGCGGTTATATTGGAAAAATCAGAAAAGGGTTGGATTTATAGTGAATTACAAGCGAATGGTTCCGGAACCGGAATGACGGGTTTTAACCAACCATTAAATGAACCTTTTATTATGAAAGCGAAGGAAGTTTGGGACCAAGCGGTTTTAGTACTACCTGACTCAATTAAACAAGTTTTATTAAATACAAATACAAGTATTGATGAAATTAGTATGTTAGTACCACACCAACCAAGTATTAATATATTAAAAGTAATCGCTAATGATATTAATATACCAATGACTAAAGTAAAAACAGTTATGGATAGATATGGTAATATTGCAGGCGCTTCAATACCAATTGCATTACATGAAGCTTTAACAAATAATCAAATTGTTAAAGGTGATAAAATATTACTTACCGCAATTGGTTCAGGGTGGACGTGGGGAACTATTTTAATAAATTATGAAAATTAATATGGAAAATAATAAAGTGTTTAAAAAAATTGGTGAAGATGTTAGAATTAATGAATTGGCAATAATATCAAGACCTGAGTTAGTTGAAATAGGTAATCACGTCGCTATCGATATGTGGACTTACATATCAACTCAAGCGATATTAGGTGATTATATTCACATCGCTCCAAGTGTTTCAATTATAGGAGGTGCACCTGCATTAATTGTTATGGAAGATTTTACTAATATTGGGTCAGGGAGTAGAATCGTATGCGCTTCAGATGACTTTATGCAAGGTCTAATATCACCTGTTGTTCCAATAGAACATAGAACGGTTTATAACAAACCAGTTATCTTTAAAAGATACTCAACTTTAGGTGTTAATTGTACTGTTTTACCTGGTGTTACATTAGGTGAAGGGTCTATTGTTGGTGCTGGGTCAGTAGTTACTAAAGACACTGAACCTTGGACTGTATATGCCGGGTCACCAGCAAAACCAATAAAAAAAAGAGATTCTGAACGAATATTAGAAAGCTCAAAAAAACTTATGAACTATGAATAATTTTAACCCATCAAACGACTCATTGGACATTCCATGGATTGAGTCTCCATTTTTTAATGAATTATTAGAAAAATCAGATTTAACTGATAAACAAAAAGAAGATTGTAAATTTTATAATGAAAATGGTTATCTTATCATTGATTTAGAATTAACAGATGATGAAATCTTCCCGGTAGTAAATGACGTGTATGACGCTTTAAATAATGAAAACACAACATTTCATGCAGACCATTTTCAATACACAGAAAGTAAAAGAATTTTTGAATATTGGAAAAAGAGTGACTCAATTGCTAATTTAACAATACACCCTAATATTATTAACCCTCTCACTTATTTATACGGAAAAACACCATTTCCATTTTCAACAATTAATTTTATTAAAGGTAGTAACCAACCACTTCATAGCGATACTATACATTTTCACACAATACCTCATCTTTGGATGGTTGGTGTGTGGATAGCATTTGAAGATGTTGACGAGACAAATGGGACTTTAAGAATAGTACCCGGAAGTCATAAATGGCCGGTATATGAATATCATAATCTTAATTTAGCACACCCTGACACTATTGAAAACGGTGAAGCTTATAACTATAAAATATATGAAGATTTTTTAATTGAGTTAATAAAAAGTAAAAATGCCTCTGAAAAAATTGTAAAATTAAAAAAAGGTCAGGCGTTAATATGGGCGGCTAATATGTTACATGGAGGTTGTAACGTTGAAGGTGTTACGGATTTAAATAAAACAAGATTAACTCAAGCAAACCATTATTTCTTTGAAGGATGTTCTAAACACTATCATCCAATGTTCTCAAGACCATTGGACGGACAATATGCACTGAAATGGTGTGACGATAATAACAACATTAAAACTTACTTAAATAATAAAAAATTAGATTATGAGTTTTAACACAATTTCAGAATTTGAAAAACAAATTTCAGAATTTTTTGGAGCCCCTTATGCCGTCGCTGTTGATTGTTGTACACATGGAATTGAACTTTCATTAAGATATACTAAATCAACTAAAATTGAGGTACCCAAACATACTTACATATCAATACCATTTTTATCTGAAAAATTAGGTATTGATTTAGTTTGGAAAGATGAGGTATGGGAAGATTTTTATTATTTAACTGAAAATATTATTGACGGTGCGGTTTTATGGAAAAAAAATAGTTATATTCCTGGTACGTTAATGAGCATAAGTTTTCAATTTCGTAAACATTTAAGTTTAGGTAGAGGAGGAGTAATTTTAACAGATAATGAAGAATCATATAATACGTTAAAAAAAATGTCTTATGATGGTAGACATCCTGATATTCCATGGAGAGACCAAGATATTGATATGATGGGATATCATTATTACATGACACCCGAAACCGCAAAACTTGGATTAGAAAAATTACCTGAAGCAATATTAACAGAACCAATAAAATGGACAATTAATGATTGGCCAAATTTAACTAACATGAAAATTTTTAAAAAATAATATGAAAAAAGCATTTATTACAGGAATTAACGGACAAGACGGTTCATATTTAACTGAACATCTATTGTCATTAGGATATGAAGTTCACGGTATTGTTAGAAGAAACTCAGTTCCCGAACACCAACAAAGTCGCATTGAATCTGTTAAGGATAAAATACACGTTTATTATGGTGATGTTTTAGACCAAACTGGTTTACAAAAATTATTAGACGAAATACAACCTGATGAAATTTATAATTTAGCCGCCCAAAGTCACGTTCGTATTAGTTTTGATGTCCCTGAATTTACACTACAAACTAACTCAAATGGAGTTTTAAATATTTTAGAAGCATACAGAAGAAGTTGCCCTAAAGCAAAATTTTATCAAGCGTCTTCCTCGGAAATGTTCGGTAATTCAGTTGATGATGATGGATTTCAAAGAGAAACAACACCAATGACACCAGTATCTCCTTACGGATGTTCAAAATTATGTGGATATTCATTAGTCAGAAACTATAGAAGAGCGTATGGATTACATGCCGTTAATGGAATTTTATTTAATCATGAATCACCAAGACGTGGTTCAAACTTTGTCACTAATAAAGTTGTTAAAACTGCTGTTGAAATTAAACACGGATTAAAAGATAAGTTAGTTGTTGGTAATATGGATTCATTTAGAGATTGGGGTCATTCTAAAGATTACGTGAAAGCAATGCATTTAGTGTTAAATCATGAAACACCGGATGATTATGTAATTTCAACAATGAAAACACATTCTGTTCGAGAAATGATTGAATATGTCTTTAATAAATTAGATATGGATTATAAGGACTATGTAGTACAAGACCAAGAATTTATGAGACCTGAAGAATTAAAATACCTTAAAGGAGATTCAACTAAAGCACGAAAAGAGTTTGGATGGGAACCTGAATATACTTTTGAAATGTTAATGGATGAAATGATTGAACATTGGGATGAACAGATAAGAATTAATAAAATGATTATTGACCGTAAATATTAATTAACATATATGACAAAATTATTAGTTACCGGAGGTAAAGGTTTAGTAGGGTCCTCAATAAAGGCCGACTATAATATTGGTAGAGAATTTGATTTAACTAACTTTCAAGAGACTCAAAAAATGTTTGAGAAATATAATCCAACTCAAGTTATCCACTGTGCGGGTAAAGTAGGTGGACTTGGGGGTAATATGAATCATAAAGGAGAATACTTTTATGATAATATCATGATAAACACTAATGTTATTGAGGCAGCAAGAAGAGGTGGTGTTAAAAAATTAGTGTCTTTTCTATCTACTTGTGTTTTTCCGGATGATGTAGAATATCCGTTAACAGAACCTAAAATTCATTTAGGGGAACCTCATAGTTCAAATTATCCATACGCATATGCAAAAAGAATGGCGGATATCCAAATTAGGGCATATCGAGAGCAATACGATTTAAATTACGTTTCGGTAATCCCAACAAACATATATGGCCCAAATGATAATTTTTCTTTAACACATGGACACGTAATGCCAATGTTAATACACAAACTTTATTTAGCTCAAAAAAATAATACTGATTTTACAGTATGGGGTTCGGGAAATCCGTTAAGGGAATTTATTTTCACTAAAGATATCGCAAAACTTTCAGAATGGGCAATTAACCATTATAACGAATCAGAACCAATCATATTTAGTACCTCTGAAGAGATTAGTATTAAAGATTTGGTCGACTTATTAATAAAAGAATTTAACTTTAAAGGAAGAGTTATTTTTGATTCTTCAAAACCTGATGGTCAATTTAGAAAACCATCAGATAATAGTAAGTTAAAATCGTATTTACCCGATTTTAAATTCACCCCAATTGAAGAGGGTGTTAAAGAAACGGTAAATTGGTTTATTACAAATTATGAAAATGCGAGAAAATAAAATAGCTTTAATAACCGGAATTAACGGTCAAGATGGTTCTTACCTTGCAGAATTTTTACTACAAAAGGGATATGAAGTCCATGGAACTTTAAAACGTAATTCTGTCGCGGAAAATCAAACATCAAGATTAGATTCCATTTATAATGAAATTAAACTACACTATGCAGATTTAACCGATTTATCATCTTTAATCAGTGTTATCCAAAAAGTAAATCCGGATGAGATTTATAATTTGGCGGCACAATCTCATGTTAGAATATCATTTGACCAACCATTATACACTGCAAACGTTACTGGTATCGGTACTTTGAATATGTTAGAAGCCGTTAAGTTAATTAAACCAAATACTAAAATTTATCAAGCGTCTTCTTCTGAGATGTTTGGTAATTCAATTGATGATGATGGATATCAAAGAGAAACAACTCAAATGAATCCGGTATCTCCATATGGATGTGCAAAAGTATTTAGTCACAACATATGTCGAAATTATCGTAATTCATACAATATGTTTATATCAAATGGTATCTTATTCAATCACGAATCACCAAGAAGAGGAACAAATTTTGTAACAAATAAAGTTTGTAAAGAGGCGGTAAAAATTAAATTAGGATTATCAACCGAATTAAAATTAGGTAACTTAGACGCAACAAGAGATTGGGGGCACGCTAAGGATTATGTTAAGGCCATGTGGTTAATATTACAAGAAGAGACATCAGATGACTTTGTTTGTTCAACAGGAATATCACATTCAGTTAAAGATTTATGTGAATATGTTTTCAATAAGTTAGAATTAGATTATAATGACTATGTAAAACTTGATGAAAAATTTTTAAGACCTGAAGAATTACATAACCTTAAAGGTGACTCAACAAAATTAAAAGAGATTACTGGTTGGAATACTGAGTATACTTTTGAAAGTATGTTAGATGAAATGATTGAATATTGGTTAGACCACTATAAATTAAATAAAAATTAAAAATGCAAAAACCGACAAGGGGAATTAAACCAAAACCAACACCAACTATTACAGGTGATAAAGTGGATAAAAAAACAAAAAAACAATTAATTTGTTCTTTGGTTAAAAAGAAAACTAAAGATAAATTTTTATCCGAAAGTCAAAGAAAATATTATGATATCCTTAATAATAATCAGATAACGATTTGTTCAGGACCAGCAGGAGTCGGTAAAAGTTACATAGCTATGAAAGCGGCGGTTGATTTATTACTTGATGAAACAAATCCATATGAAAAAATAATCATTGTTAGACCGGCAGTTGAGGCGGAAGAGAAACTTGGTAGTTTACCAGGAGGAGTAGAAGAAAAATTAGACCCATACATTTTCCCATCTTATTATCTTTTAAATAAAATTATTGGTAAAGAAACAAGAGAAAAATTAAAAGAAATTGAGGCAATTGAAGTATTTGCGTTAGCTTACATGAGAGGGATGAATATTGATAATTCAATATTAATTTTTGAAGAAGCTCAAAATTCAACACCAAGTCAAATGAAACTTCTTTTAACAAGAATTGGTTTTAATTCAAAATTTTTCATCTCAGGAGATTTAGAACAATTTGATAGACATAAAGATAAAACACAAACCGGATTATGGGACGCTCTTAAGAAGTTTCAAGATTTAGAAGATATCGGAACATTTGAATTTAATTCTGAAGATATCGTAAGAAATCCATTAATATCCAAAATTTTAAAAAGATACGAACCATGAGAATTGGTATAGAATTAAACGGTGTGTTGAGAGACACTCTAAAAAAAATACAACAAGAGTACGAAAAATGGTATATTGAAAATCCTTTCAAAGAAGAAGGTGAAGATGAATTTGAATATCAAACAATCTCCAATTTAACAACTTTAAATATAATGAATCATCTTAAATTTAAAAATGAAGATGAATTATATGATTTTCTATACAAAGAACACACCATGGAAATTTTTGGTCATGCCGGTTCTGTTGAGATATCAAGTATGTCTGATTTTAATGAATTTTATTTAGACATTAGAGATAATCATGATGTCTTAATTGTTTCTGATGAAATGGGAAAATCAAAACCAGCTTCGTTATTTTTTATTTCAAAGTTTGGTTGTTTGGTCGAAACTGTAAAATTTTACAGTGAATCAACAATAAATTTGATGTGGGATTCAATAGATGTTTTACTTACTGCAAATCCTAAACTATTATTAAATCATCCTGAGGGTAAAACAATAATCAAGTTTAATACCAACTATAACTCAGAAATTAACATTGAGCATTCAATATCAATCATTAAAGAGCTCAAATCTAAAATCAAAGAAATTTATGATTAACGTATTAGGAGAAGTTTATTATGTTGACTTAGACTTAATTGAGGAGTACATTGGAATAGATAATGACACCGATACAATGTCAGGGGACACATCCGAAGTAAAAATAAATATTATTAAGTTTGACTTAGTAAAAATGATGTTAGACACGGTATTATCAGAACACGATGACCTTGACGAAACATTGGGTATGAAACAGTCGTCAAACACTAGTATACCGTTCAGAATTGCATTCAACAGTTTATTAAATAAAAAACTTATAAATCACTATTAAAATATGGAAAATTCGTTAGAAGAAAAAGTAAAACAATCTATCCAAACATTAAGAGACAAACAAGCAAGAATATATCTATTAGTTCAAGATACTAAAGGTAACGCAAGAGCTTCTGTCCGTTATATGTATCAAATGGGTAAAACATTAAAAGATAATGGGTTTAACCCAATCATACTTCATGAAAAAGCAGATTATGCAGGTGTTGTCGCATGGTTAAGTGAAGAGTATATGGAGTTACCTCATAAAGCCATTGAAGGTCAAAACTTGGAAATATCTCCTGAAGATTTTTTAGTAATACCTGAAGTATTTGGTTATGTTATGGACCAAGTAAAACAATTACCATGCGCTAAAATTGTTTTAACACAATCTTACGCATATATGTTGGAAACATTACAACCAGGTCAAACTTGGGCTCAATTTGGGTTTATGAAATGTATCACAACTAATAATAAACAAAAAGAATATATTGAGAAAGTTATGAGAAATTGTTCTTTCGATATTATTGAACCTTACATTAGTGAGTCGTTTGAACCTAAATCTTTACCTCCAATGCCAATTATTGGTATTCACACTAAAGACCAAAGTGATGCGGTTAATTTAATTAAAACGTTCTATTTAAAATTCCCACAATATCGTTGGTTTACATTTAGAGATTTACGAGGTTTATCTGAAACAGAATTTGCAAATTCTCTTAAGGATTGTTTTGTAAGTGTTTGGGTTGATAATGAAAGTGGTTTTGGAACATTCCCATTAGAATCTATGAAATGTAATGTACCGGTTATTGGTAAAGTACCTAATTTACCACCTAGTTGGATGAATGAGGACAATGGAATATGGATAACAGACCAAACGTTACTTGCAGATGTTGTTGCAGATTTTATTCAAAATTGGTTAGAAGATAACATTAAACCTGAAGTTTACGAAGAAATAAAAAAAACATCAGAACAATTTTCAGATAAACAAAAATTCGAATCAAATGTAGTTACCTTATTTGAAGGTTATTTAAACACAAGAGCTGATGCATTCGAACAACAAATAACAAAAACAGAAGAATAATATGGAAAACAAATTATCACTTTCAATTATATTACCAATTAAATCCTCAAAAGTAAAAGATTTTGAAGATTATTTTAACAAAGCAATTGAGTCTATTAAAAACCAACAAGTTGGTATCGAGGAATTAGTTATTATACACACTCCGGAAGAATCGTTAGTATCTCATTTAAATGGGTATGATTTTGGAGACCTAACGGTTACTAAATTACTTTGGGATAAAGACCCAAATTATATGGACCAAGTTAATCACGGAATTAAAAACGCTAAAGGTAAATGGATTTCATTGTTTGAGTTTGATGACGAGTACTCATCAATTTGGTTTAAAAATGTTAAAACATATACTGAGGCTTATCCTGAAATACAAATGTTTTTACCTGTAGTTGTTGAAACTGACGATAAAGGGGTATTCGCAGGGTTTACAAATGAAGCAACATTTGCTGCTAACTTTACTCAAGAAGTCGGATTTTTAACTAATGATACATTACAAAATTATCAGAATTTTCAAACTGCAGGTTCAGTATTTAAAAAAGAAATTATTGAAGATTTTGGTGGTTTCAAATCATCAATTAAATTAACATTTATTTACGAATTTTTATTAAGGTTAACGTATAATTCAGTTACAATTATGACTATCCCTAAACTTGGTTATAAACACACCAATATGAGGGAAGGTTCAATATTTTGGAATTATAAGTTTGGAGAGTCTGTAATGACAGAGGATGAGGTTAAGTTTTGGATTCAAACTGCAAAACGAGAATATTTCTTCGTTGAGGATAGAACCATAAAATATGAACTATCAAATGAGTAAATGCAAGAAACTCTATCTGCGTCAACAGAGGATGTTATATCAAAAAAAAGAGGTAGGAAAACTGTTAACTTAAACTATTTTGCGGAAAGAGAAGAATTAGCTGTAAGAAATTTTTTAATTGCCGAAACCTTCGAGGAAAAAAATAAAATTTATAATGAATTTTTAAGAGCACCTCTTGATAAGATGATATCTTCTATTATTAGACGATACAAATTATATCGTAAGGATATGAATTTTATTGAAATTCATACCGACACACATTCTTTCCTAATGACCAAAGTTGATAAATTCAAACCGGCAAAAGAAAAGAAAGCATATTCATATTTTGGAACTATTTGTAAAAATTATTTAATGGGTCAAATCATTAAAGACCAAAAAGAAACAAATAGAAGAGTATCTTACGAAGATATTTCCGCAAGTATTGAAGAAAGACCTGATATGATGTATAGAATTGATGATGATGTGGTTGAAAGCCATGTCATCATTAATGAATATCTTAAAGAATTAAAAGAATTTATCGAACGAGAATCGTTAAATGATAATGAAAAAAAATTAGGTTATGCTTTAATTGATTTATTTGATAATTATGAGGAAATATTTTCAGGTGCCGATAATAATAAATTTAATAAAAATGTCATCCTTCTTTCATTAAGAGAAATGACAAATTTAACTACTAAAGAAATTCGTAGTTCTATAAAACGATTTAAAAAACTTTATATGATTATTCAGGTAAAGATGAAAAACTAAACGGAAAGTATTTATTAGTATGGCAAGACCTACAAGAAAAGAAATTAATTTTTCAAAAGATTCTATATTATCTCTTATGCAAGAAATCTATAATGAACTTGTTGAGCAAAGACAGACTGCGATTAGAATCCAAAATAAAATGTTAGCAATGTTGAAAGACCCTGCTGATATGATAACAATTGGACCTGTAATTGAAAAACAACAAAAAATCGTTAATGATTGTGTTGAAAAAAAAATTAGTTTGTCGAAATTACAATCAAGTATTTGGGAAAAATCTAATAATAATACCGAATCATTTTCATTGGCGGATTTAGATGAAGATTTAATACAGAATCTTATTGAAAAAGATGTTTCAGATGATTTAGAAACATATAAAATGAAATAAAATGCAATCTTTATCAAATAATTCAACAACAACATCATCATCATCCTCTAAGGGAACTGTTGATTTAAATAATTCGGAAGAAAAAATTCAAAGAAGACTTGCAGCAATTCAAACATTTAATGAAGTATCTAAATCGGAAAAAGAGTTACTTAAAAATGCTGGTAGTTCTTTATCAAAGTCAAACGCCGAAGTTGCAACTCAACTTGATAAGATTAAAGACCTTCAAAAAAGGTATTTAAAAAACCCACCAAATTCAACAGATAAAATGTTGGATTTTTTGGGTACTACAAAGGGTAATGGTTCAGATTCTCTATCATACATAAAAAAGAAAGTTCTTGAAGTTGCAGTAAAAATTGAACCGACAATTGCGGCAATTGTTAAAGAACAAACTATTAAAGCTTTAGGATGTTCTCAAGAACAAACATATGATGGTTTTAATCTAAATGGTGCTCAGATAAGTCCTCTATCAACACTACCTCAAGCCAATGGTATTTACATTCCGGTAGAATCAATAGATTTTTTTTCTAATTTAAAAAATTCGCCAGACACACCATTTGGTAAAATGTTTTATGAAAAACAATTACCATCTGCTAGCCCAATATTTAAACCTTATGGAGGTATAAAGTCGTTCCCAATGAACAAACAAATGTACCAAATAATGGAAACCCAAAATTTAGGTAAATCATATTCTCAAATTAATGGTAAAAATTATTTAGGAAAATCAGGTCAAAATTTATTTGATTTTCAATATGCAACAACAAATAGTTTTGGGGTAACAGGAAATTATTTTAGAATGTTATTACTTAACCGAGAAAATAACGTAAATAATGTTGGCGAGTTTTTGTCTGATTATTATAGTACAATTAAATTAATTGACCCTGTAGATATTGGAATGCAATTAACTAACATAGTTTCAGGGGCCATTAGTATTAATTCTCAAATTGGTATTGGAGAAATAACTAATCAATCTAAATTCATGTTAATTGCACAACGAGTTTTAGGTCTTTGTTTCGATTCAAGACAAGAAATTGATGTTAGTGGTACTGCAAAAATTGCTGAGTTGGATGGTGTAGATGATAGCTTTTTTGAACTAAGTGAGGTTGATTTAAGAAATATTGATATTGAAATAACAAATGTACAGAACGGTGTAATGGAATTTGTTGATTGTGATAATGTTAAATTACCTGTAGATAGTGAATCATTAGTTTCACAACTTATAGATTTCCGAGATGATGTTGATGACCAAACAACTGAACAACAAGTTAATTCAATCAATAACATTCTTAATTCTATATCACAGAACCCTCAATGGGCCCCTATGATTCCATCAAACTTTAATGCTGGAGTTGCGATAGATAAAAATATTATTCAAAAAATACCATTAGCAATTGCCGCAGGTGTTTTATCACCTAAAGTATTATTACCTCTTTATACTTTGTTATCTGTTGTTCAATCAGGGGCAACATACACATATAATCAAAATGTAACTTCGGTAAATGAAGTTATCCAATCAGGAAATAGTAATACGGCACAAGGAAGTAATATTGTTGCCAATGGTACGGACTTCTTAAAAAAATATAAAAAATTCTCAATAGATACAATTTCATTAATTAATAATGAATTTTTAAAAGTTTTATACCAAGAATTAAAAAAAGATATTTTATTATTAGTCGCAGCAGTATTAAAAGATGTAACTAAATCTCAACGATTAAAAAAATATGCCATTATATTAAAATTAATACAATTAGCATTAATTATTGCCCAACTAATAAATGATTATAGAAAGTGTAAGTCGTTAATGAGTAGTATCTTACTATTATTAGACGCAATCAATGGATTAGGTCCAAAACAATTAATTAGTAGTAATGACATTCCAGTACCATTGTTGTACTTGGCAAAATTTTTACCGGGATATTCACCTGAAAGGGCCACTATTAATACAATTGAATTACTACAAGGGATTGGTATTCCAACAGGAACTTTACCGGATGGGTCACCTAATTTAATGTTATTGTATAATTTAATGTCAAATCGAGGAGTAGATACAGAAAACGCAGAAAATGGAAAAGTACAAATTGTATTAACAGACCCAATATCGGGATATGGAAAAGCATCATAATATGAGAAAAGAAGAATTTGAAAATATAATTAAGGAACAATCAAACCTTAAAAATTTACCTAACCAAAAATTGGTTGAGTTTATGGATTTACTATCTTTAGATTTTGAAGGTACTAAACAAAATATAATTGATTCAACACTTTATTTAGATAAGGTGGAGGAATTGTATAATAATACTTTAAAGATATATCAAGAAAGAAATAAATAATGAGTAGACCAATATTTTATCAGTGTATTGTATTAGATAATCAAGACCCTCTAATGCTTGGAAGAGTTAGGGCTAGAATTGTTACGGACAATTATGAAGACATTCTTAAAAGTGTTGATAGTCCGAAATGGAATCCTGAAAAAGACCCATGGACATCAAGAGACCCATTGGTATTTAATTCATTATTACCTTACTTTATTTATCAAGTCCCAAAAGTTGATGAATTAATTCAAGTAATGTTTTTGAACTCTGATTTCAAATATCAAAATCAGTATTACGTTCAAAATAATTTCTCAAGCCCTACCGCAACATTTAAAGAATTTAATTTTGGTGCAAATAAATTTACTGGAACAGGATTTCAAATTCAAAACTCAAAAAATTTAAAAAATCAAAATGGAACTTATACCGATAACGGAATTCATGAAGGTGTGTTTCCTCAACCAGGAGATAATGCAATTTTAGGTCGAGGAAGTGCAGATTTAATTGTAAAACAAGATGAGGTATTATTAAGAGCCGGTAAATTTACAGGAGATGTATTACAACCTAATGTTGTACCAACCGCAAATACAAAAAGAGGGTTTTTACAATTAACAAAATTCAATAGTGTTAAACAAAGTTTATCTCCTAAAACTTATTTTGAACTTACTGAGAATATTCTTCTAACAAAATATTTAATCGAATGGGTTGTTAATAATCCTGAAAATACTCAGGATAAATTTGGGGGGTCAGTTTATTTATATCAATTAAAATCAGATTTGGAAGTTAATTCCAAAAATTTAACAGTTGGTAGTTTAGTAAATGAAAATCTAAAACAGTTAATTACCGTACAAGATTTTAATTTATTGTCCAAATCCGAAGTTATTAAATTTATTAATACATTTATTAAAAAATGTAACGATAAGAATCCTTCAATTGGTGGGGTTGAAACATTTACACCAAATCCTCAAGACCCTAATTTTCCAATATTTTTTAGACCGTCAAATCCGATGTACAGTATTATTAATTCGTCACAGGGAGTTAAGTCGGCAAATCTTTCGGAAATTTACAAAGGGGTTAAATTAAATTCTGCCGACCCTGGCGGTTATGGTTTCATATATCTTAAAGACAAAGTAACGTTGAGAACTCCTTTAATCCCTGTTAGAAGAGTAATTCCTCAAAGTACATATGTTAATGCCGAATCAACCTATGCTGCTCTTGGTTCAGATAAACTTTATTTATTATCACATCAATCACAGATTCCGGGTAAACAAAAAATTAATTTTGATAACACATTATATGGGATAGATACTAAAAAGTTTGCTGATGATATTGAACCAAATACCTCAAGTATGGTTAGAGGAGAAGAACTTTTAGAACTAATGGGATTGGTTGTTAGATTCTTAATAAGTCATACTCACGCATATCCTGGATTACCTCCAGTGTCTAAAACTCAAGACGGTTCTACCGTTGAAAATATCCTAACTCAGATGCAAAATGCATATACTAAAATACTTAATACAAATATTCGACTTAATTGATATTTATAATTAAAAGGTAAATGTCAATTTTAAGGTCTTACATAGATAAAAACAACACCATTATTTCAAACTCCTATGTTAATACAGGAAGGAACCCTGTTATTGAGTTAAATTTTGGTGCATCTGATTTAATAGTTCCCAACTTTGGTTTTTCAAGATTCATCTTTGATTTAGATTTATCACTACTACGCCAAAACATCCAATCCGGAGTAATATCAACAGGTTGTACTACGGGGATGACACATACACTAAACATGACCAACACATCTTCGTTTGATAATGAACTATTAAATACGTTCATGACCAACGAACGAAGAAGAGCGACCTCATTTAATTTAATCTTATTTAGAATACCTCAAATTTCCGGAACTACCGGAGGTTCTCAATTATGGGATGAAGGTGTTGGATACGATTATAGTAACTTTAACTTATCTCAGGGAAGTGCAAATGGGTCATCAACTCCTCTAACCTTTGTTGATAGTCGTGCATATTCTTTAAGACCATCAAACTGGTTTCAAACCACAACAATTGATAATTGGTCTCAACCGGGAATCTACAATAACAATAACCAAGGGGTTGTAAATTACTCAGGACTAACAATTGTTGCTCAACAACATTTTGAGTTAGGTAACGAGGATTTATTCATGGATATGTCAAATGAAATTAATGGTGTGTTAAATGGAACAATAACCGGTGTTACTGGATGGGGTGTAGCGTACTTACCTCAAATAGAAAACATCTCAGGTCTTACAGATAGTTATAGTGTTGCATTCTTTTCAAGACACACACAAACTTTTTACCAACCATTTTTACAAACAACATATAATGATTTAATTCATGATGACCGAAATCAATTTTTAAAAAACCAAGAAAATAAATTATTTTTATACGTTTATCAAAATGGTGATTTAGTTAATTTAGATTCAGACCCATATGTTAGAATAGAAGACCGAAATGGAGACGTTGTTAGTGGTATGTCATCATTAAACACTTGTTTAAGAACTAAAGGGGTTTATGAAGTTGTGGTACCTAATGGATTTACCGGAAGTCCCGCACCTTGTGTATTCTATGATGTATGGTCAGGTTTAACAATTAATGGACAAGGAATACCAAATGTTCAAAATCAATTTATTCTTCAAGAATATACCGCAGGAATCCAAATTGGGTCTACCTCAAGAGAACCCCAAAAGTATGGATTTAATTTTTATGGTATATTACAAAATGAACAAATTCTTAACACAGACATTAGAAAGGTTGGAGTAACGATTAAAAAAGCATATACCGGACAACAATTGTTATTAGATATTTCAGCATTCTATAGAGTTTATGTTAAAGAAGGAACTACCGAAGTTTTAGTACAAGATTGGACACCTATCAATAGAACACCTACCGAATATTATTTTATGTTTGATATGAGAGACAAAATACCAAATCAATATTATGTGGATATTCAAGTGAATACTTCAGGTGAGAAAGATACTTATAAGAAACAATTAACATTTAATATCGTAAATACAAAATAATATGGCAAGAATAGTAAAATTAACAGAATCAGATTTAACAAGATTAGTTGAGAAAGTTCTTAAAGAGCAAGAAGTTGCTGATTATATGTTTTTCAGTAATCTACAACAAATTAAAAGACAATGTGAAATATTGTTAAAAATGGACCCTCAACAAATTGATGAAATTATTAATGAAGGGGGACATGATTGGGCTGATGACCACGTAACTGAAGCAAAAAATAATATGGACCAAGTATTTGATTTCTTAATGAATGAAACACAAAAAGAATATCTTGATTACGAAGACATTACTGAAGGTAGAAAGAAAACCGGAACTAAATTATGTGCAAGAGGTAAGGCATCTGCAATGGCAAAATATGACGTTTACCCCTCTGCTTATAGTAATGGTCACGCTGTACAGGTATGTAAAGGTAAAGTTAAAGGACTTGATGGTAAAAAACATTGCTCAGGAGCGTATTGTTAAAAAATAAAAAAAACCCCTTGGAGGTTTTTTTTATTTTTTAAATTATTTTTTCATTATGTTTTGGTAATATCAAAAATATGATTATCTTTGTGGTGTTAAAAACACTAAACAAATGATAAAACATTTTAAAAGATTATTTAAGAGATTGAGATTAAAAATCTATTTAAATATAAAAAGTATATCGAGAACTAATATGTCATCTATAGATGAAAATGAAAAAAAATCTTATGCGATTTGTAGAAAATTATTATCTCATCCGGATTCAATATTTTTAATCGCCCCGTTATCTCATAAAAGATATATTAAAAATGATTCTTTAGGGGTGTTTATTGTGTTATCTGATAAAAGAATTAACATTACTAATCACGTTTATAATTACGATGTTAATTTAACTCAAATTATTTCTGATAAATTAAACAATCTGTTTGATAATAAAGTTGATAGATTACGTTTAGAATTCGAGTTCGAAATTAAAAGTCAAATTAAACATTCATTAACAACAATACTTGGAAAATTAATTTAATTTTTATATTGTTCTTTAATTATTTTAATTATTAGACCTCTTAACGATTCGTTTTGAGGTTTTTTTGGTTTATAACTTGTCATTGTTGGTTTATTACCTTTTCCAATTTTAGGGTCTTTTTTTTCTTCTCTACGTTTTTGAGAACAAGCAGATTTTTTTTGACTATCACTCATTTTTCCCGCAACTCCGGTTGCCCGACATTTTGGATAACCTTTTGAATTTGCGTCAGGCCGACCACATGGTGGATGTTTCCCGTCAACTTTACGACAAATATTAACCCAAGGACCACTTGGTTGTTTAGACCCTTTAGGTTTTTTCTTTGTACCAAACCAAACCGCTAAATCTTCTTTTATAATATCTTCTTTGAGAGGACCAACCGCTTTCTTAATTATATCTTCAGGATTTTCAATATCACCAATACTACTTCCTTCATCATCATTTTGGTTTGTATAGAATTTTTTTAAATATGTGTCTATTTTTGAAAGTTTAACTGTTCTTCTTTCTATTGAGGCTCTTTGTTCGGGTGTTTCTTTAAAGTCACCAGCGGCTTCTTCATAAGCCAATTCAGCATTTGTATATGAATATACGGGGTCAATGAAAGGTCCTAATTGATTTTCCTCCCATTGTTGTGGTGACAATACTATCGGAACTTTATAGTGTCCGGAACTTCCCGAGCCTGTGGCTTCACTAATTCTTTTATTTTTCATATATTTTACTTAACTATAAATATACAATTAAAGAATAATGGAACAAGAAAAACAACCACTCGGATTTTTATTTGACAGTGTGGGTTATAACAAACCCGAAGATGTCGATAGATTAATTGATGAAATGACAATTGAACAATCTTTTTACCTATTAACACAGTCATTACATTATGTTCACAACACTAGATTGTTTACAATGCAAGAAACTGAAGTTGTATCAAAGGCTTTGAGAGTTCTTCATAAAAAGATATCAAGTAATGATGAGGTTATAGAATAAAAAAAAGGTCTCACGGGACCTTTTTCTATTTTTATAACTTATTACCACAAGACGGACAAAACTTAAAGTTTGATTTTGTCTTAACTCCACATTCAGTACAATATTGTCTGATATCCTGAGATGTCTTATTTTTAGTTGTTAGTGGTTGTATCTTATACAATATCTGATGAGAAGTATAAGAATTAAATTCCTCATATGAGTTTTGAAAATTTTGGTCGGATTTTCCACCTTTTTCAACTCTACCTGTCTCAATTGATTTTTTACTACGAGTACGAGGTATACTTAAATCAACTGATGATGTGTTTGTGTAATAAGCATTTGTACCACCATTAAAAGTTGCCGTATTAGTTGTAAATGTAGTTGGAGAAACATAACCACCTGTGTGATTAATGTTTGTACCGATTAAAGTATTATTCCATGGACGAAATGTTCCAGTGTGATTAAGATTAAGAAAATTTGTTTGAACTATTCTTTCATCGTAGAACTCTACCCTAATATCCCCGTTTAACGATATTGCCGATTGATTCTCGGTAGTATTATTAACAGAGTAGGTACTGAACTGAAATTTATTATTAGTGTCTAAAAACCTCTCTAAAAAGATTCTTTCTCCCGGTCTTAAAACTAAACCACTTTGAGAGATATAATCTCCGTTCAATTTGATTTTACAAAGTACCGTTTTTGTTGTTGGATTATTAATTTCAAATTCGAAATTGTCTTTGTCTTCCATGAAGACTACGTGTCCATTGTAGATTTTTAGACGCGATTTTTTCTTTGTGATGTGAGCGTTTGGTTTACTCACCGCAGTTGTGTAATTCATTTTAATTAATTTTATAATAGTTAATGACTATGTTACTGATACCTTCGTGTCCGTGAATACTCAAAAGTCAAAATGACTCGGGACCAATAATCTAAAATCTATGAATAAATATATGTGAAAAAATTTTGCAGTGTAGTGAAAACTATTTATATTTGTAGAAAATTTATAAATTATGAAAAAAATATTCTCACTTATCTCAATTATCATCTTAATGACTTCTTGTGTGTCTTCAAAAGAATTCCAAGTTCCTATGACAGAAAAAATGTATCAAGAGAGCAAATTAGAAAAAAAAGCCAATAAGAAAAATTTTTTAAAAAAATTCACTAAAAATTTTGTTAACTCTATACCTGAAGAGGACCTTAAATTAATGACTAAGGATACAATTGTTGTTGTTTATGACACCACTACTGTTCGGTAGTTGGTGTTATAACAATTTTATTGTTATAGTTAGTTCCTTTGTATTCAAATGGTCGATAGACAAAATATCCGTCAAAATTAGGGATTTTAGATATTGTACCGTCCGATATGAATTTATCTAATTTACCTTCTTTTATCTTAATAGGTAATGATTGAAAATTAACTTTTAGTTTGTCTCCTTTAATCATTTTAACACTACCCCATTTATTATCACCTGAAGCGTTGTATACAAATCCCATCATCATATCTTTTTTTATTGTAATATTTGCACTTACCAAATTGTTGTTAATCATTATATTTGAAACGTCGTAAAAATTATTTGACGCCAACCCTATATTAAATGATTGACCCGGATTAATGGTTACCCCTTCAGTATTTAACTTTTCTTTGAATTCTTTTTTACTTGCTTCAACTCTTGCGTTATCTCCAGATTTAACCTCATCAGCCAACGCTTGTATCTCTTCAGGACTAACTTTATCATCAATTGACCCTTGAATAGGTTTACCACATTTATCTAAAACCGCCAATATTTTTTGAGACGTGTTTCCTCTTGCGGATTGTGGGTTTACACATCCGTGATATACCTCATCACCTGTACCATTAACAATTCTGACTTCTTGAACAGATGTGTGACAATTTGCACTAGATATACATCTTGTTGATAATATTAAAGTTTTTTGATTCCATTTTGGATTAGAAGTTATTTTTTGAACCATCTCGTTAGTAACCGTAAGTTTTGCGGTTCTATCACAAGAGTTTGGATTTTTATCCGAATTACCTCTACATCCGGAATTACTTAAATCGGCAATTCCTATTAATGTACTATCTAAAAATACCTGAAATTTTGCGTTATTACAAGTATGACCACCTCTACAAGGGAATTGGTCGTCTTTTTTATCATAATAACTAACATCAATAGTTAAGTTAACCAAACAACCATAAACATCTT
>Ga0181351_1000002_pt1 | contig 100785 bp, 169 predicted proteins | sample Su13VDMM15SD_FD_170485 | JGI IMG/M metagenome (GOLD analysis project Ga0181351, IMG submission 170485) | Freshwater viral communities from Lake Michigan, USA - Su13.VD.MM15.S.D | ecosystem: Environmental > Aquatic > Freshwater > Lake | place: USA: Michigan | collected 2013-07-16 | reverse complement strand
TGCCCACGCCCTCTCGCGGCACCCCTTTTTTGTGTGTTATATGCTGACTGGGAATTGTGCGAGAAATTATTTTTGCACTGCCTCACACAAAAATAAAAAATTGCGTAGCAAACAGCACGACAACAGTGTTTGCAGCGCAGTTGTAACTGCGCTGCCGTACTATTAACTATTATGCAAGTGCAAGTATTTGTTTATGTGCACGAATACCGACCAAGTTACTAATAGCAATAGTGCGTACAACTACATCATGCGTTATGTTATTGATTTTATTATAGGTCGCTCGAGCATGTTGCGCTGCAAGTGCGCTAGGCGTTAAAAACTGTTGTGCATACTGTGCGGTAACTACATTATTATTATGCAGCAATACTGTTTGTGCCGTATTAAAAATAGCGTACAAATAAAACTTAGTTGCTACACGTTTGTTTTGCACAATACTGTAGCAGTCAGTATGTGTATAACTTGCATCACTGACAACAAACGTATCAATTGCGTCGCGATTATTAGTATCAAACTGTGCAGCACTGCGCTTTACTCGATTGGCATATACGCTGGTGTGTGCGTGTATATTGCTGCAAAGTATTACGTTTGCGTTAGTTACTTTGTTGATAACTACGCTTTTGTATGCAGCAGCATTTTGCTGTTGTGTCGCAAAAACAACATTAGCAAAAGTAACACTTGCGTTACCCAGCAAGTCGCGTATTTGCTGCACCGTGAACTCGGCGTTGTTTTGCTGTGCTGCGAGAGCTGCTTGTGCTTGTTGTACTGTAAATGTGTGCATACTGTGCCTTTGCGTTAGTTGCACTGCGTGTTGCAGTAGTAGTAATATAACACACAGCGCAAAAAGCACAAGTGCTGTTACATTTGTTACATCTGGTGCTTCTCACAGAGCCGCTGGCGCACGTTTAATTGTGTATGGCGAGGCTTGAGTGCTGTCAGTGTTGTTGACTGAGCCTCACGGGACTACTTGTATAAATTAAAATTGTTGAGCAAGTTGTGAGACTTTACACACAATAAAAAAAACACGCAATTTTACTTGCGTGTTTTAAATAGCGTGCTAGTTGTTTGTTAGACTGCATCACATGTTCTTGGATAGCGTTCAGTTGCTTCCAGGTAGCCGTCGCATGAGAACTCGACTTGTGCCTGTTTGACAACTTGAACCAAGATATCATCGTACGCAGCCCATTCGATACACTCGCGACGTGCTGTGCGAAAGCAGTTGGATTGGGCTAAAATTTGCCATCCACGACTGTCTACATCGGCATCCGTAAGGGAAGATACGGCTGCAACCACTTGATAACGGAAATGTTGTTTCATACGGACAGACTCTCTAGCGCAGGCTAGTTCAAAAAATTACCAACAGCAGCGGCTGCAAGGATGGGGGTTGCAATTATAAAAAGTCCTTGAAGTGCTGCTTGAACTATTTCAATCATGCGTGACTCCTGTGTGTTGCTGTGTAGCAAGTATAACACAACTGGTAGTTGTGTCAACAAGATTGATTCAATCTTGTGGGATTGTGTGGCTGATCCCGGGATACCACGAGGGGGTGAGTGCACAGTCTGTCTCGGCCCAGTGTGCGTGCTGACGGGACACCCCATCAACCTCACCCCCCTTTGACTTTATACCATTAATATCACTATGAGAGCTGCAATCAACAAGTGAACTAGGGTAGTAAGTATGCCCCAGTGAAACAGTAGATAGATTAAGGTGCAGGCACCAATCAGTCTCAGCATGACTGTTTCCCGTTAGAGCGGAGCGTCTTCTGCGGTTTGAGGTTCGGGTGCAGACTTCTTCTTGCTGGCAGTGGGCACTACTTCCCCAAACAAGCGTGCCAGTTGCTTCACAATAGCAGGAGTAGTAACATCCTTGATTTCTGCGTTGTAGCGTTGTTCCAGGCGTGCAACTGCTGCATCAAGTGATGCGCGTGTGGGGCTTGTAAGAGTGCTGTATTCGGCTGCTGTGCGCTGAACCACTGCAGGATCAAAACTGGCCAGCAGTACATAGTCACGATCCCGATCTTGTGGTACCACGCGAATGTAAAGTGTGCTTTTGTACATGTTGTTTCCCTAGTTGTTGTTGCTATTGTATGCTTGTGGCCAGTGAATGTCAACCGTTTAGTACTCAGTGTCGCCCCACATGCAGACTCGTGGCGGCAGTGTCATGTGCTGTTCATAATACTCAAACACAGCAAATATCTCATTGACAACTTCAAAAGGAAAGCCCTGTCGGTTCAGGCGCTTTTCAAACACCAGTTCTTCTTTTAGATTCTTCATGCGTTGAGCACGACCCCATGCGCGTTGGAATTTTTCCACGATGTGTGGAAAATTGCTCTCGGTAAAAGTCATCATACCGGCGGGAAGGCCGGCAAGGAAATCCTGGGCCAGCGGACTGAGTGGATGTCGAACAGCAGGCACTGTCTTCATTTTTTACTCCTCATGCTCACTGAGCACAGACGCAGCATGGTTAAACATCACGACGAGCGCCAGCAGTACAATGTAAGCCACAATTGCGATGGCCGGGCTAAATGCCAACACCATGATCAGCAGCACCAGGTAAGCGATAATTGCCAAAGTGATCATGTGAAGTCCCGGTATTGTTGAAGCCGCTGTGCTTCGTCAGCAATCAATTCGCACAAGCGATTCCATCCACGCTGCCGGTTGTGGGCAAGGTCCCACAATTGCTCGTAGGCCAAGCCCTCCACTGGGAAGGGGCTGTCAATATCCGCAATGCCTATTGCCTGTGCTGCACGAGCAACACCTATCCGCAACTTGACCAATTCTTTCACCAATTCAAGTTCTTGATTCATTTTGATTCTGTTTTGATACCGCGAACAAACATGCCTAGCAAGCAGGTTGCAAGCCAGGTTTCGAATGTGTAGGGAATTGCTAGAATAGGAAAAAGTGTGTTGAATGCCCAAATAGAAGCAAGTGGTGCAAAAACGATTACGGCAGCAAGTCCCAAAACATAAAATGCTGTGTTCATACCTCTCTCCTTGTTTACCGGTTACTATAGCATTTGAGAGAAGTGCCGTCAACCTTGATCTGCACGGCGGCGTGTTTGCGCGCTTTGTTCTAGGCGTCCGCGTGCATTGCCCGCTGTGTACGCTGCTGCAAGTGCATTTCGTACACACCATACTGCAACTTCGTGGAAGTCCTGGCCTGAACTTTGTGTCTTCAGCGTGTCAATGTTGAGTTCTTGTGCTGCAATGTCTGCAAACAGTTGTTCCAGTTGTTCAGTGTTCATGTGCTTCTCCTTGTGTTCAGTGCAGTAACTATAACACAACTAGTTTTCAAAGCAACCGCTGTTACACATTGTTACAAGTTCTTGGTCTAAAGTCTCGCAGGCAAACTCATGCACTGCTCATACAATCAAGCAAGGTTCAAGCGGTGTCTATCTCTACTGGCCTCACTGATAGATCTGCAGACTGCACTTGTGATCTTGTGAGAAGGTCCAGAGTCTCGCAGGCAAACTCATGCAGTGCTCATGCGATCAAGCGAGAAGTACCAGATGTAACAAAGTGTAACAGTGCCAAAAACACGTTGACAACATTTCTAGTGAATGCATAATACACGTATCGCAACACACAAAGGAGAAACGAAATGGACAAAGGAATTCGCGCTACTTGCAACTTCAAGTTCATGGAACTGCTGCCACAGCGTGCGGCAATGGGTAACACCGCGTTCCGTGCAGCAGTGATGAGCCACATTGTGGAAGAGTTTGGCATCCCTGTTACCAGCGCCGCTACACACTACAATCACAGTTTCCAAAAGTGCCGCGAAGCAAGCCCAGAGCTGGTTGAGGGACTGGGACGTCCAGATGACAAAAAGGGTGGTCGCAAGCCTAAGGCAGTAGCACGCGAGTTCGTGGAAGTGGTGCAGACAGAATTCGCTGTCAAGCGTTGCTCAAACGGTGCTACAATTGCTGAAGGCCTGTCGTTTGAAGATGCACGCTGCATGGTACAGAAGGCAGTGGCACAGAAGAAGGCCAAACTGTACTGGGTGTGATGAGGGCAGTGGGGCAGGGATGCTACTGTTCTCATACCTGTTGCCCAGTTGCGTGCAAGTGGTGTGAGAATATAGCCCTTCTCGCATGTGGGGTGGCAGTTGCGTGCAAACGGTACGAGATCAGTCTGCCTCGCATGTATACACCAGCTGAGTTGACCCAGAGGGCGAGAACTTGTAACAACTTGTAACAAGGGTTGCAGTTACACCCAGACATGCTATAATACGTGTACTGCAACACAGCAGCAATACGGAGCTCATATGCCAAACATCAAAGACTTTGTTAGCCCTGTCGATCAGGGCTTTCTGCTCAATGTGCCCATTGATGAAACATTTATGGGTGTGTTTATCAACAGCATTACCATGTTTGTTGCAGCTGAAGCTGAAGATGACTGGTACAGCGACAGCGATTTAGGAGTTGCGTACAGCACACCAAATGCAGACAGTTACGAGCAAACTGTTGATACAATGGGTATGTTTTACTGGCATGATGCGTACACCGGCACGCTACAAGATAAACTTGTTGCAGCAGGGTTTAGCGCAAACGCAGCACGCAATGTTGCTACCAGCGAGTGGGGTATGCAAGACGTAGAACGTGCCAGTTACGACGCATATACCATAGCAGACGAAGTGCGTGCTGCAATGCTTTAAACACTACGCAAAACAAAAATGCAACTGGCACCAGTTGCATTTTTTTATGACTAAAAATTCTCGCAAAAAGTGCCGATCAGTCTCAGAAATCATAGCGAGATCTTTATCTAAGATTGGGATTTTGGAATTGAATCCTGAAATAGAAATCTGAAATAAAAATCTAACCTTGAAATTCAAAACTCAGAATTTAGAAGCACTTGGCGTGTAGTCTTACTCGTTAATTATTTAAGCGTGTTGGGGCGTTAGACCCGGAATGATTCGCCGCAGCCGCAGCGGTCTTTTTCACGCGGGTTGTGGAACTTGAAGCCCTCGTTGAGCCCTTCGCGCACGAAGTCGAGTTCGGTGCCGTCGATGTAGGGCAGGCTCTTGGGATCGACCAGCACTTTCACGCCATGGTCTTCGAACACCGTGTCCTCGGGTGCCACGTCGTCGGCGTACTCGAGCTTGTAGGCCAGGCCCGAACAGCCGGTGGTGCGAACGCCCAGACGCACGCCCACGCCCTTGCCACGCTTGCCGATGTAGCGGGTGACGTGCCGTGCTGCGGCTTCAGTGAGAGTGACAGCCATGGTTTCAGTGCTCGCCGTCAACGGGCTCATCATCCTGTGTGTCCATGTGTCTGCAGCCGTATACCACAAGTATTAAAATGCCAACAACAAGTAATGCAGCGCCAATTTGGCCTATAAGGGTTCCGTAAAATATCATGCTGACGAAAAATGATTTCATATCATACCCTGCCGGTCATAAGAAAAGGTGTGTAGCACATCATGTACTACACACCTTATTTATCGCAGATCACTTACTGAGTAGCATGTGGGGGTTGGGCATATACCGCACCCAACCCCCTTGCCCTGCTTAAAAGAACTTGACCAGGTTTTCTACGTTTGGCACACCAAGTCCAGTTGCCGCATCGTATCCAGTGCCTGCTGAGCACAGGGCACAGTTATTACGAACTGCACCTTGTGCATTTGAACCAGTAGTGATATCCGTAAACGACGTATACAGTTTGGTCTGGTAGAGCAAGGCATTGAAGCCGCCTGCACCGCGTACATAAGTGCTAAACGGTTGTCCGCGACGGGCCATGTTCTGTGCCAGGAGCGCTGCAATACCTGCCCACTGAGGAGCACCTGCGCTGGTACCACCTACTGCACGCCATGTTCCGTTAACACGGATGCCAACTGGGCTCCACGCCGGATCAGCGTTGTAGGCCACGTCAGGAACAGTGCGCTTGCCATTGCTGAGTGCCAAAACATTGCTGCCAGTCAAGTACTGGGTTTGATACAGCGGCATAGACACATATTGGCTTGCTCCACCACCACCCAAACGCCATGTGACTTCATTCAGCGGATCAGTGGGTGTACCTGCACGCTGCACACTGGTGCCACCAACCGCAGTTACATATGGACTGGTGGATGGGTAAGTTTGATTGGTGCCTTGATTGCCCCAATCGCCTGTGGCAGCAAAGAAAGCCACACCTGGCGCAGCAGCAAAAATGGCATCAAGTGTCTTGGCAGTGGTCAGGGGCTGATCACGACCACCCCAGCTCATTGAAACTGTGGTAACTCCTGGAATCTTGCTAGCAACCTTTACTGCATTCATCATGTCAAATAGTCCATGGGTGTTGGCAGTAACCAGCACAATCTTGGCGCCCGGGGCCACCGCGTGTGCCCACTGCACATCAAGTGCAACTTCCATGGCCCAATCCGCACCAGCACTGATCTTGCGTGCGGGATTGCTCATCAAGTTGATGCGACTAAAGCAAGGATTGGCAGCGTTGCATTGCGGCAATTTATAATAATTGCTGAAGTAATTCAAGTCTGCAGCCGGATCGCCAGTGCTTGGCGCGGTAACGATTGCAATCGTTTGTCCAGTGCCGTCAAGGTCTGCTGGCATTTTGTAGTGTGCACGCATATCACTTGGGCTAACCGTTTTACCAACACCTGAGCCAACCCAAGCGGCATTAACACCTTTCTTGCTGGTGTCAACTATGCGGCTCATACGAACCACTTCACCGCCATTGTCAGCCGATGCAGTAACACTGGTATCAGCTGAATCACCACCGCCACAGCCAGTAAGTCCAGCAGCAATCAGTGAAACTACAAGTAGTGACAATTTGTGAAATTTACGTGTGTTCATTTTGTTTCCCTAGTAAGTTGCGATTATGCTGGTGTTGGAACCCGATTGTCAAGCAAGTTCCAACAATTTCCAACCAGTGCTCATGCACACCCATTCATCGGTGCCCACACGAACAATGTCGCCAACACTAACGCTGCGACCACGACCATATTTCTCTTCACGCTCTTGATCGCGGCCGGGATTGTTTGTGAGATCAAATGCTTCTTCGGCTGCATCCTGCCCTGTGCGGTCAGTGGCAAATTCACCAGCCACTTGATATTCATGATGAAACTCGCGAATCAAGGACACAGTATCGGGACTGCGAAAGTAAAATTCACCCAATATACGGGATGGTGCCAAGAGGATTTGTACTCGTGTCATCTAGTTCTCCTGTTGTGTTGCTATGCAGTGATTATAGCAGAATCACTTAGTTCGTCAAGCCTGCTTTGGGAAATAGTTCCAAGGTAATTCATTAAGCCAGGCCAGGTGCTCCAGGTCCTGTGCCTGGTCACTTATCAAGCACCAACGGATGGCATCTGCACGGTCTACTGCACCCAACTTGCCCAGCTCCTGCAAGCGACGCTCAAAGTGAATAATAGCCTGGTTTTCACGCAGGATTCGGTCCTGCTCTTCACGTTCAATGATCAGTTGCAAGCGGTCAAACTCACGACCAAAGTCTTCCAAGGTCCAGCCTTGGGTACTGATGCCATGTGGGCGAACGCCGTGAGCATCCTTGTACATATCTGAAAAGGTGCAATCTGCACGCTCTAAGTCGCTCAAATCATCCCAGCTGCGGAATTCGTTGCTCATCTTGTGCCCCTAGTGTTGCGTTGCTATGCAGTGATTATAGCAGGGTTTGGAACACTGTCAAGCGAATCTAGCGAACATTACAGCCTTCAAGCAATACAGGCCATTCAAATGATGGAATGGTGTGACTGTATTTCGACTCGCCCGCCTCACCAGACTCTAACAGATCCTCTGCCATGTGCCGTGCTTCACCCAGCGAGGTTGCTTCTACCTCAACTTGCGTGATGTGAACTTCTTTGATTATTACAGTATACTTGGCCATCCGGATCTCCTGTATATCAATCCCACAATCCCAGTACCCGTTGCTCTTCCGGAGTCAGTTTGGCCAGCGCACTTTGACGTAAGGCGGCCACGCGGCGACGTTCTTCATGTTCAAACTCGGCCTCGACGCACTCAAGCTCCAAGCGATGCAGTAGATCTTCAGACCAAAGAACCGGATCATAAGCATAAGGAACATCACGTACAGCACCCGAATCGCGGAATATGACCTTGAAACTCATCTCAGCAGCATCAACCTCCACAATGGTATTGACCCGTTGTGCTCGAGCCAGCGCAGTCATAAGTCGCTGTGGGTAGGTGTCCGCCAGCGCCTGACGCCGTGCATCCTCTTGTAGGGCATGATCCCGTGAGCGTGCTTCGCGTGCTTCTTTGTCTTCTTTTGACATCTGTTGCTCCTGCTGTGTATGAATGTATTGTAGTGGATTGCGACGCGATGTCAACCCTTAAGTGCTTTAAAAATGCAAGCCTGCAAGTCGCCTGCTTCTTCATGTGACAGGTAAAAGTCTGTGCGTGGATCCCAGTACTGCCCTTCGCGTGGGTCATAGTACACCACACGCCCGTTTGGGTAAGTGAACGGACCCTCTAGGCCTGGCCGAGGTCCATAGTTTTCATTACGGGTGAATGTGGTGTATCCCATGGCTGACCCCTGGTTGCGATAAGTCTATTATGCCACAACAGGAGCCTGCTGTCAACGCTTTTATGCCGGGATACCCACACGGGCCGCATTTGCCTTGAAGGTCGCACGTGCCAGTTGACGATCATAGCCACAAGCCAGCATCATGGCTGAAACAATTGTTTCGTAGCCGTGTCCTGCACTGTGCCCCGACAACATGATACGACGGCTGATTGCAGCCTTGCTTTCGCCTGTGTGTGCAGCTGACATTACCGGGGCCACTTGAGACTGTACCATTGCTGCTGCAGGCGCAGCGGGTTTCTTTTCAGCTGCAACAATTGAGCGTCCGCTTACACCAACCAGATTGTAGGCAGACTCCATACCAACCTTGCCTTTACCTTGCTTCCATGCATATACCACGCCGCGTTGAATTTTTTGGTGGATAGCACCTGACACACGCACACGATGCCCACGATCTGTGACATATTCGTAAGTATTGCCTTTACCATACACCACATCCTCACTGTGGCAACGTTCACCATTACCGCCCAACAAGCGGCACACGCGAGTCCAACCTGCATCATGATTGCGTCCCAGCCGGGGATTCATCATGCACACAATGTGTGCAATTTCATGCGGCACAGTGTTATTGAGCACATGATCAAAAGCATCGCGTGTCATCATTTCAGCATTGAAACGCATATGGTAGGCGTTTGCTCGACGGCAAGCCATTCCCGCTGCACGACCCTTTAGGTCGAAACGAATGCCAACATTGTCAAAGTTCATATCTGGCCACAGAGTCTTTGCTTTAGCAAACGTTTCATTACACTTGGCGCGGACTTGAGTTTGCTGGAGTTGCATTTTGTGTTCCAGTATGTTGTTGCGATGTATGTATTATGCAGTGGAAGGAACCGGTTTGTCAAGCGGCCCTTGTGTTTTATTTAGACCACGGCAAACATCTTTTGGCCCTCAGTCATGAACACACGGAACAACCGGCACTCTACCGCGGACATTTCTTCACGATGAGCTTGCAGCCATTCAGCCGTTGACAAAAAGTCCAGGCCCAGTTCCGCTGATTTGTTGTGAATCATTTTGATTGCTTGTTGCAGATCATTCATCATGTTCTCCTGTGTGTTGCAATGCTGCTAGTATAGCATCTTAAACGAACACCTGTGCAAGAGCAGGGTACTTTATTTGATAATTTTTTTCGTGCATGATGATGTAAGGTGCGTAATCATACACCTTGTTGCTGTTGCTGCACCATTCCATTTCGGCCCAGCTTGTGCTGCATAGGCTGTAACGATGCCATCCTGCATTACGGTTTGAAGCACGCATGCCAATCACAGCGCCTTTGCGTGTGCTATAGGTCTTGAGTGGTTCTGGACGACCGCCTTGTGCGCGGTGTAAGAGTACATAAGACATCTTCTACTCCTGTGTGTTGCAATGCAGTCATTATAGCAGCACTAAATGAACTGTCAACAACTTATTTTGCTGCTAGACGATTTTCAATGAAACCCTTGAAGTGCTCCAGCAGACGCTCGGGTGTGCTGCATTTCACAGACAAGGTGTGATAGTCGTTTGACGCCATGTCAAAGATAACAAACTTGTCACCCACTCGATTGCAGCCTATGTCAGCAGTTACCTTGTAGGGTCTATACCGGGTCACTTCCATCAAGTCGGAGGGTGTGATGGATTCCATAATGTCCAGGATGCTCATTGTGTCTCCCTCTGTGTTGCAATGCTGCTAGTATAGCACACCTGATCCTGCAAGCCTAGATATTTTTTAGCACGCGCCGCTTCATGCGCCAGAACTGGCGCCAGAGTCGACTAGCCCTCGTACGATGCAGCGTATCTGTACCAATCAGCAGTCGCCCGTTCGAGAACTTGCAGAAGGGGCGCGGGTGCGGGTTATAGCGTACTAAGGCGTGAGCCACACGCTCGTATGTTCTCACGCTTGTAGGGGCTATACGGCACCGCCAAACCACGTTTGGCATTATTTAGCTTCTAGCTCTTTGACTTCACCCACTTCAACTTTCTCGATAGCACCCCGCCAAACCAAATTGGCCAAGGCTGCATCAGTTACCGACCAAGCCTCCGAGTCATCATCAGCTTCTACGGTCAGCGTGGCTGTCACTTGAAATTTTGCCATGTGCTATTCTCCTTCTACTGCAAAGATCTTTTCAGTCAAGCACATGACTTCAGTCACACGCATGGTGTCATCACTTACACCCAGGAACGCATCACGATAGCTGATGTTTTCTACAAGGAAACTATAGACATCATTATCAGTCGCATCATCGGGCACTGTGATGTAAAGATCTACCTTTGCTTCAACTTTGACTACTTTGGACATGGTAACTCCAGTGTGTTGCACAGTTGTTAGTATAGTGTCTTAAGCGTAGAAGTCAACGTCTTTTTCGTAAAAACGCAGTGCGTTAAAAACAGATTCGCGAACTGCTGTATCCGTTGCTTCTTCACAACCGGGCCGACGGCGCAGTGCCTCGAGCTGGAATAGTACTTCAGGCCAAGTCCAGGCGAGACGCTGTGCAGTCTCCACCAGCTGGTGTACTGCTGCATCACCGGCATCGCTAAACATATCGTAGTGTGGCATGTTCAAGTCCTCTTCAGTTGCTGTTGTCATGTGTGTAGTATAGCAGATGTTAGGGCAGTGTCAAGCTCAATTGTGAAAGATCAGTCAAAAAAATACGCAAGCAATGCCTGCGTATTCAAGATGTAGACTTGGCCTCTTGACTAGTCCCGGGCTTGTATTGGTAAACTTACTGGATACTGAGAGCAAGCTGACGGATCACCCTGTCCAGCTTCTGTAAGGAATGTTGTTGCTGCAGGTACCTGACCTGTAGGGCAAGCACAAACTGCTATACCATTCTCGCCCTTGACGCAATTCCAACTAAAGCAGTTGCTAGACTTGGCACCCAGGTTTAGGCTGGCATCACACTTTTGCACCACTGCCCGCATGTCCTTTGGCTTGTGGCTAAAGTTGCTGGCTTCCTGTGGATAGAAAACCTTGGGTGCAAACAGACTCCAAACATGTTTGTCATCAGTGGCAGTACAACTGCCTTTCATGTTACCAGCTGAGGTGTCAGCAATGGCATTGCCTTTGAGTATGGGGCAACGGCATTCCACTTCTGGATATGCCACTCCATTGTTACCTGTAATTGTCTTCCCTGTAGGCTTGCAAGTGCTGGCTGCGCACAGTGCGTATTCACCGTCACATACTGTAAGATTGCCACCTGCTGATGCAGCTGAACCAAGCATAGCCAGGGCTAACATTGTTAAAAGTTTTTTCATCTTAACCGATCCTTTAAAAAACTTATTTACCGATCAGGATCTAGTCTTCTATAAATATAAGAACAGCCATGTAAAATATAAACATAATGAGAAAATATAATGCGATCATACTGATACTCCTTTATTAGTGTATCAGTATTTACCACTATGACTCAGTGTTTACACTGATATGTGGCAATTAACAGTCAGGATCAAAATCATGCCACTCCTGAGCTTCATCCACGTTGTCACCGTAGTCTTGTTGCTCTTCGCCTTCCAGTGCTTCCGCACCTTCTGCAAACTCTTCACACAGGAGTTGCAGTTCGCGAAACGCACGCAATTCTTCATGCGACAAGTCCAGTTCCTGCAGGCTGTCCACTTCACGCATCATGTTCAACAGCTGACGCATGGCCAGTGTGGTATTTTCAAATGCACAGTAGCTCATGTTAGGATAGTTGCTGCTCATCTTGCTCTCCCGTTTGCGTTACAATGCTGCTAGTATAGCAGCGTTGCGGACTGTGTCAACAACTATTTGTCTTATTCGTTGATAGAGTCAATACCGCCATTGAGTTCAATCTCTTGATTTTCTTCTACTGCCCATTCTTCCAGGGCGTCGCTGATGCAGAAGCGTTCGTCAATTTCAGGCATCTCTTCGCGAATTTCATCTGGGGTCATGTCACCGTATTCCCAGTAGTCATTGCCCTCTGCTGAAGTGTATGCACCAGCAAAAGTCATGCCCGGTTCCCAGTAGTAGGCTTCGACATCAAATCCCAGCTCAGTCAATCGTTCATATGAACGAAGCGGTGGGCTCCATGCGCTGTCAAACGTAAACTCCGCCAAGTCAGATTCTATTCGCTCCACGTATTCGTTTTCACCACCAACATCCCACTTGGTGCCCCATTCATTCACACAGAACATCCACCAGTCTGGATAGCCATACTTCTCTACGTTGGCGTTGCGTTGTGCTACCAGGCTTTCTTCACTAGTGCCAGGACTGGCTTGAGTATCGCGGAGTTCTTGTGGAACTGGAATAAACTCTTCCAAGAAACGGCCTAGAGCAAATGCAATGACTGCACGATCAAGCATTGCGGGATCCGTGTGAGTCAGTGTCAAGCGATTCGAACACCAATTTGGCATGTTAGTTCTCCTTGTTGCGTTACAATGCTGCTAGTATAGCAGGAAACACTCTTGAGTCAACTGTTTTTACACATGGTCGCTCATTTTAATTCCGGCCACGCAAATCGTGCTACCTACAATTGAAACCAGGATGTTGATCTTGAGGCCTGTGCATGCCGCCCAAGCACCTATTGCGATGTAGATAATTAACCCAATCGCAAAGAAAAGTTTGAGAGGTTGCACAGGCAATCACCAGCTGGCTTGGTAAAAGAAATCCCAGTCTTTGTAGGTACCCGGATTGTCAACAATTTCACTGAGTGTATCGGCTGTGTATTGCAAGTCCCCAAAGTACCCATCGTCAACGTCAGTGCTGCCAAAAAAGAATCCGCTAGTGGGCGGCAACTTTTCTGCACACTTGCTTGCCAACACCTCACGGCAAAGATCACGCAGCGTGGTCAAATTTTCGTGAGACACATACGAAAGCTGACATTCGTCGCGCCCGCCTTGACAATTGGTTACAAACCAATTGTGGATTGCATTGGCCTTGCGCCAATATGCAATTTCGGCACTGACTTCATTGATCTTGCCGTGCAGTGGAGTGCCTGTAAAGGCATCATTAACTGCACGCCTAGTAGGGCAGTCAAATGACGAATAATCGTGCAAATAACGCTTGCCTTTGAGGTACATGTCCAGTCCCATTATGCATTCTCCTCTTTAGTTTCTTCATCAAACATAAATTCGTCAAAGCAGTTGTGTTCGCACATATCTTTGACTTCGTCTTCGCTCATGTACTTGACACAAGCCAAGACAACATCTGCAGCATCAATGACGCCTTCATCCATAAGTTCCAACAAACGGTTTGTAAACTTGCGTGTCATCATGCGCTCCTTAATAATTAAGAAATCCAATGTTAAACATGGCAGATCGAAAAGGCTCTTCAGCTTCAGGGTCAGACAAGGTATAGATCAAATTGCGTACTGCCTCTGACGTGTCAAATTCAAACAAGGTGTAAGCATTGCCAATGCCTTGTTTTTCTACAGCAAGAATAAAGTCTTTAAGAGTGCTAATCATACAGTCCCTTGTGTGTTGCGATGTGTTCATTATAGCAGCACTAAATGTTTTGTCAACATCTTTTTTGATCAAAGACGCATAATTTCCCAAAATCACGAAGTCTGTGCAATAGTGGCAAAGTAAAAATTTTTGGGCAAAATTTGGCGTTTTGCGGTTTTATAAATCAACAACTTAGTACACCTTAAGCTACATGCATCAGCAGCATTTTTAGTCATCTGCTATTTTGCAAACAAGTCTTTTTCGTCAAGTAGAAGAACAGTTCTGTCACTGATGCCAAACAGCGTCATGGGAGTGTCCAGCGACACTGTATGCTGCACGCTGCCGCCGTACTTTACACGACTTTCAGTCACCATACCTTTTATGACGTAGGCATTCAAATAAATGCCAGCCACATGTTGGCCTTCGCGATTCCAGCTCATGTTGCTGCTTTCTTAGAAGTAGAAAGGGTTACGACGGCGCAAGTGTGCCAGTGCCGCTTCCTTGCTGTCAAAGCGACCACCGATGGGCGTTTGGTGTGCTCCACGCACAATGTACCAACCACCTAACAAAGCATTATACACAACTTTCATTGTACCAGCTCCTTGTTGCAATGTCAGTACTATAGCACCTGTTGGTGCTACAGTCAATGCCGCAGTACTATTAATCCATGCGGCTGTTGGAGTAAGCTTCCACGCCCAGTCGCTCGCGCAACACCCGCGCCGCTGCATCAGCACCCACTTCCTTGGCAGTCAAGGCCTGCGTACGGTGTCCCGATGGGTTCCACATCTGCAGTCCCTGCTGGCCATACACCTTTTGGAACCCGGCCTTCATGAGGCTGCGACCCACTTTGCTGCGGCCATCTGTATACACTGTGACCCATGCAAACCCGCAGCAATCACGGTCACCATTTACAGACAAGAAGTCTTGTGTGGCACGATAGGCAGCTGCCTTGGCAGCTTCCACAGCAAGAAGAACACCCGCTTCAGCTTCAGTCATCATGTTTCCTTTGTGTGTTGCAATGTCAGTAGTATAGCAGGCATAGACAGGGTGTCAAGCCTGACTCGTAAAATATATCCTGCATCCAGACGAGTGGCCAGCCAGCGGCTGAGACCAGCATGATCGTCTTGCATCAATCCAGGTGGCCAACCAGTCATGTTGTTTCCTTGGTGTCAAGCTTAACGCGGGCTCAGCACACGAAAGCCAAAGTCGCAGGGCTCGCGCTTTTCGATGCGTGCCAGCTGACGCTCGATAGATTGTACCTCTGCAATTTGCGCACGAATATTATATAGTGCACCCGGCCAGCTATCGCCAAACGCAGACACTTCGCCATTGTGCTCTGCAATAACGTCGTAGAGCCCCTCCAGCGCGTCACCGCTAAGTGCATCGCGGGCGTATTTGACAAATTCATCTTGTGTCATAGCTGGCATGTTTGATCTCCTACGTGTTGCAATGCTGCTAGTATAGCATCGCAAAATGTTTTGTGTGTTGTATTTTTGCAAATACGGCAAATATTTTGGAGTCTTGGGCTGCAGGCACGCAGTCTCACATCATGGCGTGATTAATGCAACTTCAGCCAGCGAGGCTGACTCTTCTCGCGGTCAGGGCACACGATGGGTTGAGCGGCGATGCGAGGTGGCTCAGGCCAGTGTCAGGGAGGCTTTCTTTGAGGCATGTGCGCGTTTGATCACAGCCGCCGCATCTGTTATACTTCCAAATGTTCCAATCACAACTCCATCACTCTGTCGTGCTACAACAAATTCTGTTCCGTCCGGTTCAACCAGACTGCGTAGTGCTTGCTTGCGTTCCAGATCACGCCACACATCAGACATGGTTTGCGGCATGCGTTGAGCAATGTTAAAGTTCAACATGTTGATCCTTGTTGTGTTGTCTAGTTGTACATAGTATAGCAGCAACCTGCACTCAGTCAATAGTCTGCGTAAAAATCAATGCCATACGTGTTGGGACTGTATCTCACTGAAATGTATATGTTCTGTGGTGCAGCAGCCTCGGGTGTAGTGTAGAGCCATGTTGCCTTATAAACAAACTGACTCATCTCATTCATGCCTACAAAACTCACATCAGACAAATATGCCGCATCTTCGTAGAACTCGGTGACCATGAGAGCACACTGGATGTCGTTCACATCAAGCTGCATTGCTTTCTCTATGTATGCGCGTGTGAGTAGCATATGTATGTTATGTGTGCGTATTTATGCTATGTATTTTGCGCAAAAAAGGCAAACCAGGTTTGACATTTTATTTTCCAAATTTGGTTTAAAAATCCAGGTCAGAAATTTAAACCAGTTACTTGCTGTAGGCAATTTGATTGGTTGACCAATTTTGTTTGCGTTGATACTTTATAAGTTGCTCAACATTGGTAAAGGTTGCAGCAGCATTGTAGTAGCTGTAGCACTCTGCTTCACGACAGTGCATGATTAGCACAGGTGTATTTCTGAAATCTGGAAACTGTGTTGCAGTAACATCCACCACATGATCATCAACAACAACATAAACGTGACAGCCGTAATCGCTGCTTTGTACATGTATCTCATGAGCAATTTCATTCTTTGCAAGCTCACGTGATAGCTTGCCCGAGGCAATTGCACACCAACCATTGAGATCCACAGAAGGATGTTTCTGGGCGTCATCTCGCGACTCTGCCCAGGAACGAACTGCGCGTGCCAGTGAGAGTACCTGTTGTTTTAAATTTTTATCCACTCGGCAAACTCTAAGGTAATTTTTGTTGTTGGGATAATTTTTTATAAAACTGTTTGGAAAACTTCTTTGTTGTTTTTATTGATAGCCATCTATTGGGCAATTTTTGTAACCCGCAAGTTCTGTGTATTAGTTTTCTTATTTTGCTACTGTGTCTAGCACGAATAATAAGTCTATCTAGGGAGGGATTTTGTTTCACAGTTGTCCCTCCCCGGATAGTGTAACACAGACCTTAACGCTTAAAAAGATTGCCAAGAGCATTAAGTAGAAATATACTAAAAATTACTGAAAGAATAAAACTTGCAATTATCAACACAAGCCACAAAATAAATGCAAATGGTTTTACCAGCAGCGGAGTTTTTTTGTCCCCTGCATAGGCCATTATTTCATAAATTTTTTCTCGTTCAAACACAAGTATGAAAATACCGCCAATAATTTTACGAAACAACCATACAAAGAACAGCGACTGCAAAATTATATAAACTATGGCCAGCGCACTCAGGACATGATCCCAGGTGCCTGTTGTGTTGGCTAGTTCCACAGCGACTCTGCCTGGTTCAGCTTGTTGATCAGGCGTTGATCAACTGTCAAACCAGCAGCAATGCCTGCTTCGAGCAGTTTGCCTGCAGTGGGCAGGGTGGGATTTTGCAAGCCCTGAAACAGAAAGTTAAAATCTTTCTGGCATTCATTGTACAGTTGATCTTGTTCTTCGCGGGTAAAATCAAGTGAAGTAAGGCTTTCCAGCTTCTGAATCATTGCAGTAGCCTGGCGAATAAACAAACGCGATTCCATAATACATCCTATAACACGCGGGGTTTGAGATCTGGCAAACCCCTAACCAGTAAAGCTATTGTAGCATCAAGCAGCCACAGTGTCTACCGAATCATAACGCTTGATTACTTGTTCTTCTGGCTCCAGGCGAAATGTATCGCCGCTGTTTGGACCAAGACCCTGAATCATGACCCAGTGAGATTCAGGCCAACCTTCACAGCGTTCATCAAACATTTCGCTTGCATCACCTTGCAGATCAAAGCTGCGGCAGCGACCAACAACAAATCCTTCGTTGTGTGGTACAAGTTCCAGCACACTGTAGCACTCTGCATCCGGGATCACAACTGTGGGCTTGCCCTTGCCCATTGTGATTTTACGAACACCCTTGGATACACAAGCACGGCCCAGGCCTTCGACTGGCGAGACCTTCTTGGCAGTGTTGTAGTGTGTTGCAGCAGCAGGCTCTGAACATCCAGTCTCAGCCATCAGCTGTTGCATAACTGTCTTGCGAAACAGTCGTCCGTTGGCGGTAGCCAGTTCAATGTGGCTGTTATAGATTTCAATTGCACGCGACTTGATATCCATCATGTGCTCCTTAGATCCAGTAGTAGCCAACAACATCATCGGCCGTGCACCAACGGCGAACACGATTGCGAATGTTTTCCATCACAGCATGAGCATCCATGCGGCGGGCTGCTTCAGTATCGACCCAAAGATCCGGGCGAACATGTGCCACATAATGTGCAGCAGCAATAGTGGTATGGAACGGCACACCTTCGGCCATGCATGGTGCATAGCGATTGCGACGATCAACATCGTTTGAAACAAAGGTTTCCAGCTCTGCAGCAGTAATGGTACCGGGCTTGTTGGGGTTTTTCATTGCGTCAATAATTTCCAACATTACTGATACACGGTCTGCTTGTTTGTTAAGATCAATCATTTGTGTCTTTCTGTTTCAGTTGCTGCTGTATCGCAGTGTTTGTATATTAACACCACTTGGGTGCGGTGTCAACTGTTATTTGTTAATAGTGATGACGTGAGCCCGGATCGCAAAAGTCTGCATTGTCTGGAGTCCACTCTTCTTCCGGGGCATCGCTGAACTGTTCAATGCAGTCTGATACACGATTGTCATCGGCAAGGTAAATTACATAATCGCCGATAGCAACACGGTACTCTTTGTCTACGTATTCAAATCCGCCGTAGTACTGCAGATTGCGATCATCACCTGCACGAACAATAATGCACTCATCGCTGACCCATATATGACGTGCGCTGCGCTGATCTAGCCCCAGTTCGGCCGGTTCAACCTGTTCCATTTCTTGTGTACGAAAGCGAATAGATTCATTGATGCCATCCAAAAAATCATACATTGTTTTCACAGTCTACTCCTTGTTGCGATGTGTTCATTATATGAACACGTAGGAAGCTTGTCAACAACTATTTGTCAAAAAGAAAGCCCAGTCTGTGCTGGGCTTCTTTCTTTAGCACGGGGACACCGTATTAGGCGAAGATCTTGCCTTGGTCGCCAAACATGTCACGACGGCTCACAGAGTAAACTGTGCGGCCAACAGTGTTCTTGCTCTTGCGAACGCGAAGGCCAATTTGGCGGAAGTCCGTCATACGTGCACGAAGATTCTTGATGCCAAAGGTTGCGGCTGCTTGTGCACTCGAAAGTTCACGGTTGGTGCCACGAAGATACTGTTCCAGAAATTCCACTTGGGTGGTACGAAGTTGAGTAAAAGCCATTTAAGGTCTCCTTAGTTAAGTGTCACAAGTATATGACCAATCAGTCATATTGTCAAACGGATAGTGACAGCAATGGTGCTGTCACTATCTTCAACTCTTACGCGTCAGCAAGCACAAGCCCGCGACGTGCTGCTTCTGAACGCTTGGCCAACAGGCGCTTGAACTTGGCTTCGCGCTGCAAGCAAGTGGCTTCGGCCATTTCAAGCCAACCTGCTGGATCAGCTTTCACAAAGTCTGCCACCTTCTTGACCATGCGCAAGCTTACTTCACGCAGGTATTCAGCATTGTCAACAATAAAGTCAAGTACAGCAGACTCTTGTTCTGCAGTGAAATTGTACGGAGTAAGCATGCCATCACGCACAATTTGACGAATGCGCAGCAGCTTGTCACGTAGGCTACCAATCTCCAAATCCAAGTAGTGGCAGCGGCTCATGATAGCTTCCAAGTGTGCTGCAACACGCGAGCCTTTGTTGATAGTGCGCTCAAAGTCAATATTGCTCAAAAAGATGATGCTGGCTTCAAAGTCAAACTGTTCTGGAATGTCTTCAACAGCCAAGGTACGGCTTTCTTTGTTCCAGCAGATACGACGCTTGTCGCCTGAGTTGAGTGCAGCTTTAAGCAAGTTAAGGCTTTCTTCATCAAACAAGATGCCATCGCAGTCATCAAACACAAGTACTTGCTCAGGCGAACGGTTGTAATACAGTTTCTGATACAGGCCAATAGAGCTAACGCCACCCGAAATAACTTCATACTTGGGATCCTTGCCCTGCAGCTTGCGGAACATGTTGGCAGCTTCCAGCTGCTTTTCAACACCAAAGCTCTTGCCAATGCCAGGAGGGCCGCTGACAACAAGTCCACGCACAACATTGCGTGCACAAGCATCCACAATCTTGTCCAGCATAAGGAACGTTTCAGCAATGCGCTCCATGGCAGCATCTTCAGTTTCGGCTGCAACAAACGCCTGCTCGTAGTTGGTACCAACTTCAATAGTGCCCGAGTCAGTGGCAATGGTCACATGTGACTCAAGTTCTGCACCGGCCGCATCCAGCAAGGTAAAGTCACCTTGCTCAACGCTTACACGCTGAACAGGCGGCATACCATCTGCAGCAGCAGGATTACGAATGGTAACAAAGCCACCGCGTGCACCTTCTTGGAAGGGCTTGATCAAGGGAAAGGTACCGGCAACTGGCTTGCCACGATAAAAACCTTTGGTAATGCTAATTTGAATGCTCACTTTTAGATCCTTTGTGTTTCACTGCGTTGTTGCAGTAGTAGTAATATAAGCGATTGGACCAAACTTGTCAACAACTATTTGGTCTATTTGGTCAACTAAATTTAGCGGCCCAGTACAAGAAATTCACGTACACGATCTACTGCACGTTTGTTATAGCCACCAATGTGCCAATCAGTTACTTCTTGAGCTGGCCGGCCTTGACCTGGGCCGCAGTAGGCATCGCCTTCTTTCCAGTCGTAGATAGTGGCAACTGTACCATCTTCAAAACGCAAGCACCATTCAGCCTGCACCTTGTAGGCATCCCCTTCACATGTGGGCTCACCAAAGCGATGCACAAGTTTTTGGTAAGTGGTCACAATTTGACCTTGCAAGCAAGTGCCACCCGCATGATCTGCTGCGTGTTCAAACTTCATTTTTGCGTCTCCGCGTTGTTGCAATGTGTGTACTATAACTGTGACTTGCATCCAAGTCAACCATTATTTTTTACCATGCATCCACTGCAACTTCCCAGCCAGTCTGCTCCAAGAGCTGCAGCCACTCATCCAGCCAAGCAATGTGATCACGCCCGTGGTTGACCATGTTGAATCCTACAGGCTCTCCCTCTTGGAAGAGATCATCCTCGGCGTAGACGTCTTCCTGCTGATCCTCGCAGACACTCATGACCCAGTCACGATAGGCCTGCAGGCGGGCCGCTGTATCAGTGGCATTCATGATGTGCCAGGTGTCCGTAGTGGGAGTCTGCCAGGCATCAAACTCAGTGCTCTGTGTGTCTAGGGCACCAGTCTTGACGACCTGGATCATGCGGTGTGCATGGATGCGAATGTTTGTGCTCATGTTGTTTTATCTTTAAAAAACAATACTACGTATGATGCCGCCACAATAGATCAGCATGAGTCCGGCATTCACTGCCATTAGGCTGTGACTTCTCATGCGTACAGCCCAGATCAACCACAGTATGCTACCGAGATTGGCACAGTACACATTCCATGGATCCAGTGCAGCAGCAGTCAGTATGGCCCCAATCAGGGTCACGGCAGTGGCTGACCACTGCAACACCGGATGCTTGTTCATTCAATCGCCCGAATCAATTTGATGATAGTCACCACAATGAAGGCAAACATTCTCATGCAAGCAGCGGCCTATGGTGCGGCCTGTGTATTGATGCACGCAGGGCTCTCCCAGCCGATTGGCCTTGACTAGGCCTGTGGGCTTGGGCCACTGGTATTGGCCACCACAATTGGAGCAGCCAAGTGTGTCAGTGACTGGATCATAGCCCGAAATATACCGCTTATGACGCTCAAGTTCTGGCACTACCGGAACACGACCAGAGCCTGCGCATACAGTACAAGTTAGCATATCTTCTCCCACAGTGTGTTGCAATGTGTAGATTATAGCAGGGTTGTGGGAGTTGTCAACAACATTTTGACAAAGTTGCACTGCGTTGTTGCAGTAAATGTACTATATCAGCTGCCGATGTTGGCGCTGATGCTGGCTCGGTAAGCACTGGACCAACTTCGATTGGATTGACCACAGTCTCGGCTGATTGAGCTGCATCCAGATAGCCATAGCCCCAGGCAACACCCACAATGGCTAGAAAGATAACAAGAACAGCAATGATAGCATTTTTCATAACAGGTTCCTTTAAGTTAAAGACACCCGGGAGTGTCTAAGTGCATACTATAACAGGATCCCACGCACAAGTCAAGTGTGGCGCGCATGATCTTGTCTAAGAGGCCAGTCTGCAAAACTGTAATTGCTGAATTGACCCACTTCAGTCTGCAGAGTCAAGGGCACAATCTGTTCAACACCACTGGCACGTGTCTGCCTCGCAGCAATCTGTTCTGAACCAACGGTACCAAATCCACTCCGCAACAAGAATGCCACAGCTGACGCCTCACTGTCACATTCGACCCGAAATACAGCGCCGCGACTGATGCCGGACAAGTGATTGCACACAAAACTCATTTGAAACTCAATCAGCTTCAACACCGGATCACAGTATCGATCCGGTGGAATGTCAATGTAGAATGTGTACATCAATCACTTGAATCAACTTGTTGTACACGCGAACAGTGACGGCACTGATACTGATTCAAACAACGACCCACGTTTGCTACATATAGCCACTCATGACCCGGGCAGGTTTCAGATTCTGGAATCCAGCCCCAACCCGTACAGTGATCGCACATGGCACGGAAGTGACAGAACAAGTGACGATTCTCGGCTGTGTCGGCATAGCGTTCACCGCCGGCTGTGAAGGGCAATCGATACTGATCAAGCAAGAGATTCCAGCCACCATGCCCCTGACAGCGTGGGCACAGTTGAGTTAGGTCACTACGGCTGGCGTGTGTGGGCCAGTCAAGAAATGCCTCTGGATGATCTGGGGTCATGTAGGTATTCATGAACTCTTTCGCGGTTGCTATGTGTGTATTGTAGCAGGCTGCGGGCTGCTGTCAACATCTTTTTATCGCCGGTTGACAACATATTCCATGTAAGCAGCCGGCAGCAGTGATGTGGAATTAAAATCTCGACTCAAGTTGCTCCACAATTTAAGCTCACTGATGGTCATGGTGAGATATCGCTCGATATCATCATTCAACACCAGGGCCAAGAGTGGATACTTGGCCACTTGCCAGCGACGAACAGCCGCCTCACCGGCTTTGCCGGGTGCTATCCCACCCCAAAAGCAGGGTCTTTTCAGTCGTTTAAAGACGCACATATTATAGATTTCATGCCACTCCTGGATGGGCCCACCCACCTGCTCCACCAAGCGGCATGAGTCGGCAAAATTATACCATCCCTCGCTGCGAATACCGCGTTGTTGCCACACCTGTTGACAGTTCTTCATCACGGTGGTCGTGGGGTGCAGCACTCGACCCCAATGAGTGGTGTGACGCAAGGTGGAATCCACTATGCTGTTGATGGCCAGAGAATTTGGTAAATGATCCCAATGGTTCATGTTGAACCCTTAATCCGGCGAGCTGCCTTCATCCATTTCCGCCCAAAACGCCAACACACCTGCATCATAGCCTGTACAGTAAGCAGCTCGCAGAGTGCTGTCGTTGTCATAATCATCATCCAACACCCCGTAGTCAAAGCCTGCTTGATAGCCTGTATGGTATGCAATCAGTTCACTGTCTGAAAAGTTCTGGGTAATAGCTTGGCTGTGAATGTAGTTCATCAAGGTCTCCCAATTGGTGTAAACACAATAACGGTATAGTAACATCGGGATCATGCCTGGTCAACCACAGACCTCAAAGCAGTTCTTGATTTCACGCACAACCTGCTGAGCCGGCCGGTCACTGTCTAGCGCCACTATGGCACAACATTGTGCTATGATCAGTTCTGCAAATTTCAGTTCTGCAGGGCTTACTGCCTGTTCCCAGGTGCTTTTGATTCCAGCTTCGTGGGCAAATTTTACGATTAGGGTCGTCATGCTTGAACTCCAAAGTGTGTTAGAATATTTTTGTGATCGTTGGCTTCCAGGCAAATTTCAGCACAAGCAAGAACAATCCGGTTGGCAAATTCTGCTTCCCAGGCTGCTCCGCCCCAACCACTTGAGTCAATGTGATTCTGCTCACACCAAGCATCGGTGTCTTGAGCCAACTTTCGAATTGCGGGCGTCATAGCACGCCTTTGTGAATCCGTGTGTAGTTTCATGTTCATGCGGCAATTATAGCACTGTGATTCGGTCTGTCAACCAATCCCGCTAACGAGTCGATCTGGGTAATAAGTGAACATGAAGTCACGCAACAGATCCTGTGCACGCAAGGCACACTCAGCTGACTCAAGCACACCATGATGTTCACGTGCACCAGTATACACTTGATGAAACCAAGCATCATCTCCCCATGCACTTGCAAAGTCCTGTGCTTGCGTGAGAAACGCCATGTGATCTAGATTGGCCATTGCTGCTCCTGTTTGTTTCAGTATGTGATCATTGTAGTGTAGATCACGGCCCGTGTCAATGAATTTTTGAAAATTTTTTTCAGGATTCCACCGCACATGGCCTCGCAGGATCACATGAGCAGTGTTCAACCCTGTGTGCGAGATAGTGCTCCACACAGCCTCGCGTGAGGCCACTGCAGATAAATTTTCAGTACAGGTGACCCTGTGAGGCTACTGCCACTCTGTCATTCTGATTGAACCATTTTGGGCCACCTTGTCAAGCGATTTCTGAAATTTTTTACATCCAGTTACAACTGTTACAAGTTGCCCACTGTGCGAGGTCGATACTCGAAAACCATACCAGATACTCGATATTTGATACTGGATAATAGAAAACCATACCAGATACTCGATATTTGATACTGGATAATAGAAAACCGATACTGGATACTCGATACTGGATACTCGATACTGGATACTCGATACTGGATACTCGATACTGGATACTCGATACTGGATACTCGATACTGGATACTGGATACTCGATAATAGAAATCCACGGTGTGAAATTCTTCGAAAACCTCGACCGTTTCTTTTTTGGATTCTTTCTAGAACCGAGAGAGGATCATGCAAAAACATCGGTTTCCATCACGTCCATAAAAAGTGCAATAAAGTGTAAGTTTGTGCAGGATTGTGTATCACTCACTGTGTGTTCATGCTTTCTCCTACAAGTTATACAAGTTGTACTACAACAATCAATCAGCCTTCACCCGCACCGTACTTGATAACCAGTCGCACTGGCCAGAATCAAGCCCGGTTCTATTCCGGACCGGTGTAGTAGTCGTTGTAGATCGGTTCATATGTATGTATGTGTATATGTGTATATGTGTATATGTATTTGTATATTGGTGTATACATGTATATGTGTATACATATTCTTCTTCAAGAGTGTTCACAGCATGTTCTTGTTCTTTTCGAGTGCAATTCGTGATTGATCGCAGTATTGATTGCGTGTGTGAAACATCTACCGGTAAATTATTTTCAAGATTGTTGTACAAGTGGCTTTTTTGTGTGGCTTTTTTGTGTGGCTTTTTTGTGTGGCTTTTTTGTGCAACTTTTTTGTGCAACTTTTTTGTTTTGAAATAAAAATCTCAGATTTTTATCTCAGATTGTGATTTTGAATTGCTATTTGGAATTTGCATTTGAAAACACTATACAGATCCAGTTCAGTGATCTGTTCACTGTGTGGATAAATACAAGATCAATTTATTTTATATCAGGAAAACACCATGCCTATCACAATTACCGGTGCAGTTTTAAAGGCAATATCAGTTTCAGCCTCGGGTGGCCCCATTCGTATACCGGCTCTTTTTGCACCCCTAAATAGCACTAACACAGCCAATGACATTATACCTCCCGAGATTTCACCACAGGTGATAGTGCCTGCGGACACCACTATAACTTATACTGCCAACAGCGCAGTGATTGATACTGCCAACATCACTGCCGCAAGCTGGCCGTCAATCACATGGCCTGTGCCCTACAACACGTCAAAACTGAATCCCGGCCTATATCCTGATGCCAGCATATTTCTTTCTGCTGATGTTGCGGCCACAGGTGTGGAGAATGTCACAGGAGACGGCAGCAGTGACATAACCTATTTCCTACAAATGACCTATTTTGGTGGCACCATGACGTTTGGCTTTTATACCACAGCTCAGGGACTACAGCTTTGGAGCAGTGCCAGCCTGGGCAACGGCGCTCAATACAATCCCGTCACACTGGGTCCCGTTGGTGCTGGCTTCCATAATTATTCCATAGAGTGGACACCTGAAGGCCAAGTGTTGTGGAGAGTGGATGGAGAGGTTCGTCGCATCACAGTGGGATTTTCAAGAATCTCCGGCTGGATGGGTACTCAAACACAGGCAACAGGTTATTATGGCGCCGGATCTGCAGGTGTATACACTTATGAAATTCGTAATGTGAGTTATGATTATGGCACAGTCACAGTGCCATATGCTTGGACCAATCCAGGCGGCAACTTTGCCGGTGCTGTGTTCACTAACAACTGTCAAACTGTTACTGCTAACAGTGTGCGAAACGCCACGTCAATCCCGCTCGCGGGTCGAGTGTACTGTGAGTTTGAATGCACAGGCCAGTCGGGAGTCAGCACTGATGTTTACAAGGCATTTGGCGTGCAGTCATATCCTATCAGCGAATTTTACCAAAAGGGCGTAAATATATTCAGTGGCATCTTGCCCGATGGTGGCTGCGGCTTGCCGGGTGCAGGTGTCACTGTGAACGGCGACTACAGTCAAGCCAATCTAGCATACCAATTCGCGCTTGGCGACAGAATTGGTGTTGCATTTGACGCCGACACCAGTGAAACTTGGTTCAGCATAAACGGCTTATGGATTGGCAGCAATCCGGCTGGTGGCGCCAACCCCGACGGTGTGGTTTCGGGTGCAGGACCCTTTTACTTTGTGGTCAGCAACTATGCCTGCCCTGCAGCAGGTGCCATCACTGGTCCTTGGTCATGGACCATGTACCCTGATACTGCCACACAACAGTCGTCACCGCCCGCGGGATTTGTCAGATACCAGTCTTGAAGTTGTTGAGTTTGCATAAAAGGAGTCAGTATGTCTGTATTTATTAAGGGAGTTTCACTGCACGGATTGAGAATTAATGGTGGAGTAGTTCCGGTTCCAGTGCCACCAAATGCTGTATTTTATGCGCCGTTGATCAGCTCAACTGGCTCACTAGACATTGCTGCCAATCCTTTAACTGCTGTTGTTAGTACACCAACACCCACAACTATTACTTATACCAACACACATGCTGTATTTTATAGCCTTGGAAGTAACGCATTGTCTAATCAACCCAGTCTCACCTATGGGTCAATCGATTCAAAATTAAATCCTAATTTGTATCCAACACAAACGGTATATTTCAGTGCTGTGGTCAATTTAACCGGAGTCACCTTTGGTAGCTCCGATGCCTGCAATATTATGTCGTGGGACACCTACGGAAGTCATATCATATTCTATGCCTATGTTACCAACAGTGCTGTACAAATTCTAACCGGTATTGCACTAAACTCGGGTGTCAATGTTACGGAATTTAATGGTTCTTTCCCTTCCGGTGATGTCACGCTAACAATTGCCTGGTATCCAGACGGTACACTAGAATGGATAGTGAATGGCTCAGTAGTTCGCACAGCAAGTTCAACAAGGTTTGGAGGTTCGTTATCAATTGGTGGCAGTAGTGCTGGTGTATATGAGATAGCCATAAAAGATGTAACATATAGCGTGACTGCCAGTTAAAGTCCAATATTTGTCAAAATGGGTGATAAATAGCAGGTGTGCACGGGAGTGCTCACACAGCGTGAGAGTAAATCATGAACGGCCACACAACAGTCGTCACCGCCAGCCGGATTTGTTAGATATCAGGCTTAAATATAATATATCTTATTGAGCTGGGTAATTTGATAAATTTGGTAAATAGATATACCACAATTTAAAGGAGAATGACATGACAGTAATTATCAGCGGAGTTAGTTCACAAAATGTAGTAATAGGAACAGCTACACCGCCTGCCGGCGGTTTGTTTGTGGCCACATACGATACCACGCTCGTTAACAACAGCCCTGTAACGATTCGTCTTGGCGACTCTTCGGGTGGTGCAGTTGATGTCACAGTTGACTGGGGAGATGCGGTTGTTGAAACCTTTACCGTCAATGATATTGTATCTCATGCATATTCGGAAGGCGGTACATATACCGTAACAATTTCCGGAACTATGAGTGGCGTGTACGCAGCAGATTACTCACTCATAGGAGTTGATAGCTGGGACAGCTCCATGGGACTGACTCGGGTATATTTAGGATCTCCCAATTTAACTTATGTACCTGCTACTTTCCCTACCACAATAACAAACACCGCCGAGATGTTCTACTCTGCTAGTATATTCAACGGCAATATCACAGGCTGGGATGTGAGTCGTGTTACCGACATGAACCTCATGTTTTCTGGTGCTACCGCGTTCAATCAAAACATCAGTGCCTGGGATACCAGTTCTGTAACCAACATGGGTGGCATGTTCCAGAACGCAACAGTGTTCAATCAAAACATCAGTGCCTGGGATATCAGTTCTGTAACCAACATGGGTGGCATGTTCCAGAACGCAACAGCGTTCAATCAAAACATCAGTACCTGGGATACCAGTTCTGTAACCGTCATGGGTGGTATATTTTTTGGTGCTGCCGCGTTCAATCAAAACATCAGTACCTGGGATACCAGTTCTGCAACTAGCATGGCTGGTATGTTTTTTGGTGCTACCGCGTTCAATCAAAACATCAGTACCTGGGATACCTCTGCTGTTATGAATATGGCCGCTGTGTTCCGTAACGCATCAGCGTTTAACCAGCCTATCGGCGCATGGGATACCAGTTCTGCAACCAGCATGACTGGTATGTTTTTTGGTGCTACCGCGTTCAATCAAAACATCAGTGCCTGGGATACCTCTGCTGTTGAGAATATGGACAGTATGTTTCAAAACGCAACGGTGTTCGATCAAAACATCAGCTCATGGGATGTCACACTTATCCCAACGCTGCCTACTGACTTCAACACTGGTGGCGTCCTAACTCCTGCCTACTTCCCAGTCTGGGGAGTCTGACCACCATGACGTTCGCCGCTGGGTCTTCTTGGAACAGCGGCGCTGCCGCCTCGCCGCCTCCAGCAGAAGCGTGGTTGATTGACTACGATCTAGCAATTAGCAACACTGTTAACGTAGATTTTGTGGGAGCTACGGCTACCACTATTGAATGGGGCGACGGGGATAACAATGCAACTGCTGCCAATGGCGGAATAGGCGGAGCCGGCTGGGTTGGTATAAAATTCTATAAACTCACCTGAATGTAATATATTTTATTGAGCTGGGTATTTTAATAAATATATCAGATTAAAGGGGCTTGTTATGTCAGTAATTATCAGCGGCGTTAGTTCACAAAATGTAATAATAGGTGTAGGTGCACCCCCGGCACCGCCTGCCGGGGGTTCGTTTATTGCAAAATATAATACTTCTCTTAACGGTAATAATCCTGTAAATATTCACCTCGGCGATTATAATGGTGGTGCAGTTGATGTTGTTGTCAACTGGGGGGATGGGACTGTTGAAAGTTTTATCAGTAACGGGGGCATATCACATCAATACGCGGAAGAAGGCACATATACTGTAACAATTTCCGGAACCATGACGGGTATTAACCCCACACCCGATGGCGGTGCCAGCGCACTTATCGGAGTTGACAGCTGGGACAATTCCATGGGAATAGCCGAAATATACTTGCAGTCACAATACTTAACTTATGTACCGGCCACATTTATAAATGCTGTAACGTCCATGAACAATCTTTTCTATGGTGCTGCGGCATTTAATGGTAACATAAGCGGGTGGAACACTTCCGCTGTCACTAACATGAGCCGTATGTTTGAAGGAGCATCAAGTTTCAATCAATCTATTGGTAGCTGGAATACCGTCTCTGTAACCAATATGAGTTACATGTTTAGAGATGCAGCAGCGTTTAACCAAAATATCGGCAGCTGGAACACAAGTAGTGTTACTGATATGAGTATTATGTTTAATGGTGCAAGCGCGTTCAATCAGCCAATCGGTTCGTGGAACGTTGGCAGTGTAACCAATATGGGTTATATGTTTGAAAATGCAGTAGCCTTTGATCGGGACATTGGTTCATGGGATGTCGGTAGTGTAACCGGTATGAATGGTATGTTCCACAATGCCACAGTATTTGATCAAGATTTAAGTACGTGGTGTGTGACCAATATACCTACACCCCCTTCACAGTTTGCCGACAACAGTGCATTAACATCGAATCATTATCCGGTATGGGGCAGATGTGGTCAAGGGCCTATCACACAGTCGCAGTTTTTATTTGAAACTTTTAATAGCACAACCATGCTAAATTCGGCAAAGAATGATGGAGCATATCTAATGGCCAACGCTCCGGCTTGCTACCGCATCGACGGCGCTACTCCTGAGGAAGGTGTTTATACATCCAATGACAGGGCCGAAAGTGGCAGTTACTCGCTGAGCCTTCAAAGTCAGGAAATGGCAGTCGCTGTTGCTTCATTACCCAACGTTGCATCAATTGACTGGACCGTTGAATTCAGTTTATGGAATGCGGAATATCAAAACCAAGGCGAATGTATAGTTCTCATGCTCAATAGGGGCACATCGTCGGAAATGTACCTTACGTTAAGTGGACAAACTTTAACAGTTGATATAGGCCAAGGAGCTGTCTATACCACAGCCAATTTGGCAGGGTGGAGTACCTGGACTAAATTTGCAATTGTGGTCAATAAAACTGCCAACACAGTGAAAATTTATGTTGACGGCACACGAGTATATAACGGCAATGCCGCTGACGTAACGGCTACTCCTTGGTATATTAACGCACTGGTATTTGGCCGCGGTGGATACATGTATAATTTCGGTGCACCTGTATTCTTGGACAACTTTAGAATAACCAATTCTGCACTGTATGCAGGCAGCAGTTATACACCGGTTGCTCCAGGACCGGTTCCAGTAACATATGCGTTTACCACTGCCGGAACACACAATATAACCACACCGCCATTGCTGGCTGGTGAAACTGGTCTTACCATGAGAGTTACCGCACTAGGTGGCGGTGGTGGCGGCGGTGGCGCAGCAGCATCTGATGCACCCAACAGAAATCCACAAAGCTCAGGCGGTGGTGGCGGCGCTGGTACATTGTCAGTGACCACTTACACTAACATTGCTCCAAATACCGCTTGCTCGGCCTTTGTGGGCGCAGGTGGCGCAGGTGGCGCAGGTTCAACCGCAAACAACCCATACATATTGCCCGGTGCCGGAACCGGTGGTAGTGCTACTACATTTACACTAGGAGCAATATCTGTTAGTGCAGCAGGTGGACAAGGCGGCGGTTATGGTCAGATTATGCCACAAAGCAGTCAAAGCGGAGGTGCAGGCGGTGCAACTGATGGTAGTGCCGGATCCACATCTAATAATAGCACAGTAGACGGTGGTGCCGGTGGCTCAAGCGTGCTTGGTGACGGTGGTGCCGGTGGCCAAGGCATACAGTACGGGTCCACAAACGGTGCAGCAGGTGGTACTGGTGCAGGAGGTGGTGGCGGTGGAGCTGCCCGTGGTGACGGAGATAACAATGCAACTGCTGCCAATGGCGGTGCAGGTGGTACAGGCTGGATCAAAATTGAGTTCTATAATAATCTTAACTGAGCAACAGTAAAAATTAACTAATTTTTGCGATATTTGTCAAGTAGTGCTGATAGTCGATGTCAGCACTACTTTTTTAATGGCTGGCAATTTTTTCGCGTAATTTATTAGTAAAATAGCCCTTGATAAAGCGATTCATGGTATCACTCTGTACTGGACACTGGCTAACGGAATACCAGTCAATGGCGTCCCTGATAAAATCAGCCCAGTCGGTTGATTGAGGAAATTTTGTGGGAACAGGATCATATCTCACAAAACGCAGGCATTCCCTGGCCCAGCTTTCTTTTATTTCGTGAGGAATTGCTGCCAGCTCCTCGGGTCGATAAATGTCCGTAACAGGATAGCGCAAGGTATCAAACACGCTCATAGCATCAATCGCTCACTGCATGTCCCGTGGGTGCAATAGTTCCGGCAACGCCCATACGCGATAATTGTATCAGCTGATCAGGCGGCACAAGATGCCCCATCATGTGTTCGCTGTCTACATAAAGCCCTTGATTGAGACAGTCAACCATTTGGCGCTGAACCTTCTGATACAGATTAGCAGTGGCTGGCAACAGCTTGGAGTCAAAACTCCACAGCCGTGTTTGTAATTGATATTGGCTACCCAGGTGCTGTTGCGCTGTTTGTACAGGCGTACCTTTTGCAAATACCCAACACATTTGAGCCGCATCATTGTTGTGCTGTTTCAAATCAAATTCAGGGGTAATTGTATATCGGCCACTGAGTTTAAAAATTCTTGTGGCTCGTCGAACATGTTGTTGTATATCACCGGAGGTCAACATGGTGTTAAATGTTCTTATCAGGCCTTGTGCTTCCATGACATTTTTTGCTATGTGCTCGTTTTTTAAGGTACGATGATATTCTTGTATTACTGGATCACGGGAATTATCGATCCAAAAATCCACCATTCGGCGTAGTCCTGCCAATTCACCGGATTGATCTGTGTGAATCTGTTCGGTGCTCATGTCAGCCAGGATGGTTACGGAATTGGGCATGGCTCGTTTGACACTCCAAACAGTATCCACAGTTTGATTGATACGTTGTTGCGTGTTAAATACACCGTGACCGGTGTGGAGTGCTGATGTTATGACTACTATGTTCATGATAGGGTAAATATCTCCGGGTGGCGTTTTATAAACGAGTGTCTCTGCTGATCCCACTCATTCAGCAGTTCTCGATCTTGTTTTTCAAATACTTGATGTTTTAGGTCAACCAATTTTGTTATTTCTGACCACATGGGCAAGTATGCAGGCTTTATTGTAGTTTCGTTGTATCGATAAGCACAAGTAGAAAATCTTTCTAAATAAGCAAACGTAAACAACAGTCGCTCGTTTACAAAAGAAAATCTACACAGGCCGGGCTGTTGTGCATACCCGCTGGGTTCAACAAACATTTTTTGTCTAAAGTCTTCGTCCACTTCGGCAAGTCGAAATATATGACTGGAAAATTGCAAGTATCTAGTCCAGAATGCTCTTGACGCAACCACAAAACTGCACGAACATGTATAATTATAATCTAAAAATAGTACATCTACATTGATATTTTTATACCCGACATGTTGCAAAAACTTGTTTGTTACTTCGCCTAACGGCATGTTACAGCAGACACTTTGCTCCCAAAGATTGGGGAATATGGCATCCAGTCCCGGAAATGGATTAAAGAAATAAACATCATGTCCGGGATTGGCATCAATAAAATCATACACCTGCTGCCCGGATAGGTTTGATTTTGCACCAAATCTCCAGCTAAAAAATCCCCAATGAGTTAAATCAGTGGCCATTAGCCGCTCATGCTCACGCTCAAAAATATACCATTCCCGAATATCAGGATAGGGATTGGCTGTATTATCAAGTGGTGTAAATGCAGGATCGCATTGAGTTAAGATCTCGGGTGTAAAGTAAATTTGAAATATTTCCGATTTGATTTTTGTTGTCATAATTATACACTTAGTTAACCTTGTTTATTTATTGCAAATTTAAAAACGCATGTTTGTTATTGATACTGTCCTAAATCAGATAAATATCATAATCCCAGTTAATCTCTAACCTAAAGGAATAATCTTATGTCAGTTGCACTTTCTAATCTAACCATGTCACGAGTATCCGCTGGCTCCAGTTCAGCTGCTGCCACCGACCCATATTGGGACAATGTTGTTCTCTTGATGGAAACTGCACTCCCAAGCAGCATCACAGATGCTACTGGCTTAAACACCATAACAAATCAAAGTGTAACAGTCACTGGTGCTCAGTATCAAGTTGGTACTAGTTCAGCAACTTTTAACGGCAGTGCCTATCTAGACATGCCAACCAGTACTGATCTCCAATTTGTTGGAGGAGATTTTACCATGGAAGCCTGGATCTATTGCACTTCAACTCAAGGGGATCAACAAATAATAAATCAAGACGATCTTTTTAGTGGAGGGCAAACATTCCAACTTCGTGCTGGAGGCAACGCCGCCTTGGGTTTTATATACTTTCAGTCCTCTGGGCGCGGTGGTGTTGTGCGCACAACTTCTAATACCATACCATTAAACACATGGACAAACATAGCCGTGAGCAAAACAGGTAATACACTCAAAATGTTCATAAATGGGGTACAAGGATATTCTGGTACTGAAGCCACTATGTATCAGGGAGCTAATCCAACAATAATAGGCAGCGCCGGCGGCAGCGGTATTTCTGGATTTGGCTTTAATGGATACATACAACAGGTACGTATCACTAAGGGAGTAGCTCGCTATACAGCTGACTTCACTCCTTCAACACAGCCTTTCCCAACTAATTAAACTTTAATAGAGGAATGTAGAAAGAGCACTTTAAAGTACCCTTTCTTTTTGATTGTATACCTATACTAGATAAATATCATGATCCCAGTTAATCTCTAACCTAAAGGAATAATCTTATGTCAGTTAATCTTTCTAATCTAACCATGTCTAATGCATCTGCCAGCACCAGCGGATCAGCCCCAGGTGGCGATCCGTACTGGAGCGATGTAAGTTTCTTGCTAGAAACTGCTCTTCCCAGCAGCATTACCGATGCCACCGGTAAAACAGTATCAAACAGCGGCGTAACAGTTAGCGGTGCAGTTTATCAAGTGGGTACCAGTTCAGCAAGCGCCAATGGATCTAGCTATCTATCTATATCACCCGACGCTGATTTTAATTTTGGAACCGACAATTTTACCATGGAAGGTTGGTTTTATCTAACAGGGGATGCTGCTGTTAATCCAGGCGGCAGGCGTGATGCTACTATTATGGGCTGTTGGCCTGATGCAGGCCTTGATACTGCATGGCAACTTTTTATCTTTGGTGACGCATCTACTACCGGTACTGGACTGGTGTTTAACACATTTTCGGGTGGTGTCGAGAGTTATCAAATAGCAAGTACCGCAATTAATAAAAATGCCTGGACTTATTTTGCTGTGGTTAAAGCGTCTAATACTGTAACAATTTACGTTAACGGGGCTGCTGTTAGTACTGGAGCATATACAGCTCCAGTAAATGGTGGCGGTAATGCTATGAGAGTGGCATCTTTACAGCAAGGCGATGCTCCTAAATTCTATAACTATTTCCCGGGCAACTTGCAGCAACTTAGAATCACCAAGGGAGTAGCTCGTTACACTGCCAATTTTGCAGTACCCACAGCACCATTCCCAACTAACTAAAAACTAATAGTGGAATCGAGAAAGGGCACCTAGTGCCCTTTCTTGTTGCTGTTTGTTTTTACGCAGTAACATCGTCAAAGATTTGCTCTTCAACAATAACATCGGCAGGTACAGCCACAGGCTTGGCTCGATTTTTGCTGCCAGCTGGACGACCACGACGACCGTTACCAGCTGAAGTCTTGACCTTCTTTGGATCGCGGCCCAGCACAACAACACCATCGGCTTCCGAAGCTTTCTTAACTGCATTGTACATGGTACTGGCAGACGCAATGCTTACGCCCATGCTAGATTGAAAAGATGACAAAACTGCTGATCGAAATTCTTTGTTTGAACTATAACGACCTTGCAGCTTTTGATCCAGCATGGATTGGAAAATAGCAGATGCTTGATCTTTCTTGGAAATAGCCTTGGAGATAATAGAGTCGGTGCTAATATTAATTTCAGTCATTTTAGATACTCCTTGTGTGTGTTTAAGTGTCTTGGTGTCGGGCTTATTCCGTTCACCATAATCCGAGTATAAGAAAATTACAGGATGAAGTCAACCATCCAATTCTATTACAATAAAGTCTTGATCGTTGTGAGCTCGGACCCAACGACTGGCTTTATTATTCTGTCCAAGTCCTACCGGGCAAACAAATAACCAGGGACCTGGATTATTTGGAGAAAACAGAACTCGATCTGTTTCGGCCAACACGGTCCAGCGGTCGCCGTGATCTCTCACACGATTCTTTCCCATTTGAGAAAGACCTTTTAGTTGAATTTGTTTACCAAGTAAAGACATATTAAACTTCTACCAGTTCGTCTTCTGCATCATCCTCAACCGCTACCGCAGTGGATGCGGCATTGTTCTTGCGTTGCTGATTAATTGATGCAATAGTTAGCGGCCGTACCGGCCACAAAGCACAAGAATTTACGCTGGTACATGCTTCTACCTGAGTAAGCCACGATCCCGGAATTGCCTGATCATAAATGCAATCCTTACATTTGGCTGCAATAGCTTTTTTCAGGGATGCCATTTTGTAAATCCTTGGTTGTTACGTGTATTATACAGCGGATGACTTCAAGTGTCAACCATTTATTTAAGCAGCTTGCCGGAGACGAATTACAAACCCGCTGTAATCTTTCTTGGCAGGACCTTTTGCCTTAAGACCGATCACACCAACCTGAGGATCAAGGAATCGCAAATCGTTGTCGTCCGCTGAAAACATGCCTTCTGGAATAACATCGTAAACGGCTGCAACATTCATACCGGCCTCCAGTGCTCGTTCAACATCCTTGTTGTTATTTTCAGCACGGCTAAAAGTCAGGTGATAGTTATTCAAGTGAGCCACTTTACGTCCAAGTACCTTGGTATAGTCATAGAACTGTATAGCAGAAAAAGCTTCAAAGATGTTGTTGTAGCCTTGCACAGCATACTTCTCCCAGCTGAGGTCACTTGTACCATTCAGGCGGAACACCGGGATAAAACCTTTCTTTCTTGCATACCGGACAGCACGAACAATGTCGTCAAACAAGTCTGTCATGAATTGATCACGATTGGTAAAAAATTGCACAGTCTTGCGGATGCGTGCCTGCTGTACTCGATTGGTTGTTTCGCCGCGCTTGAACATGCCACCGTGTCCTGCCCGGTTAAGGCATCCGCTGGTGCAACCTGCAGTACGCTTTGGGCACACTTCAAACCCGCTAAGATCAGCAGGAGCAAGGTGCAAGATAAACGTGATGTAACCTTGCTTTTGACCTTTGAGCGTTTTTGGATTACCAGTGCTTAACAGTTTGAACGAAGACATTTTGTTCCTTTGTGTTTAACTTAGCCCTTAGTATAACATCATGTTCCAACTGTGTCAATTAATTTGTGAGTTGAGCTTGTATTTTGCGATTGTTCAACACAGCACGAGCAGCAGTTCGAACCGGTGTTTGGTCAGCAACAGTAACAAAGCTGCTATACTTGTAGGGGTTATATGTGACAGCATCAAGGTCATCCACATTGTCGCCCGACCATGCAACCCATTGCCCTTGTACACCAGCGTGTACATTTTTACGCTTTTCTTTGAGCACTCGTTCACGCCCTGCCTGGGATACTTTGAACACAGCATCGCGCAGTTCAACAGTTGTGGTGTGAGCAATCACACGGCCTTTGTTTTCGCCTTCCATTGCGCGAACACTAAAAACTTTCTTATGAAGATTAAAGTATACAAAAACTTTCATGCTGTGCTCCTTTGTGTTTAACTTAGCCTTCAGTATAACGTCATGTTCCGACTGTGTCAATAAAAAACTTCCAAAGAGAAAGCCCACCATGGTGGGCTTCATTGTTTTCACATTGTTGACACCATATATAAGAGTATCAATCTCCATTGCATGATAAACATGCAATTATTCATCTAACATTTTTTAGACTTATAAGAGTATTTCTATTACGCATAATAGAAAGTGACAAGGGCTTTACACCCTTTAACAATATATTTGGTTTTATTTTTAAGTTCTTTGGATAGTCACCTTATTGCAATATATTTAACATAATACGATTGGAACGAGAGTCCCCTTTACGGTTCCCGAACGACTCTACAAGTTCCAATATCGTTTCGCCCTTCCAGGCTCATCAGTTATGTACTCGATGTATTTAGTATTTATTACTTAATATTCTTTAATACAGTATATTTCTTTGCTTGAAAAACCTGTTTGTCAGCTGTATGAATCAATAAATTATAATCTTGGATATGCACATGGTCTACTGTATACACCCGCCCGGTCTTTATGTGTTTAATGCCTGATCCAGCAGGAAAAGTTTTAATTTGCTGTAGCATGGCCACAGCTCGTTCACGATACTGAGAGTTCATTTAAATCCTTTTTATTTAAAACTGGTGGGTTGGAATCAAACCAACCATTTGAGCATGGGTTGCCTAACATCTTGCGACTCTCGGACTTCTCGTATGTTTCCCTTACATTACACCATGACTGTTTATAATTGGGTTGCGGGACCTGGATTTGAACCAAGGATGGCAAAGGCTTATGAGACCTCGCTGGTGACCAGACCCTCCCCGCGATAGATTGTTTGGTGGAGAATACTGGGATCGAACCAGTCATACCCGAGGGTGGCGGATTTACAGTCCACTGCATCACCATTGATGCTTCTTCTCCAGACTTCATTACCATATTGAAACACACTCTTTTCCTAGCTTTCGGCTGTAGTGCCCTACTATTTGGATAGCCCCTGCGTCCAGTTGCTAGGTATCCTGTTTGCCGTTGAATGCGTTTTAATATAGTGACTTTCGTACACCATATTGAAATATACTAGATTTTATCAGTGCTACTGAATAATGGGAGAGCGACTCCATCTTACACCAATATGCTTCAATATGGTGCCCCGGGCCGGACTCGAACCGGCATGCCTCTCGACGAGAGATTTTAAGTCTCTTGCGTATACCATTTCGCCACCGGGGCAATAATTTTCTAACTCAATGTATGTTACTGTATCTTTTGCAAGATGTCAACATATTTCTTCTGAAACACATTTTCCAGCTATCATCATTTGGTCGAGAATGATTTGGTGAATGTTTCTAAACTTGCACCATCCACTTCACGTGAGTTTGCCCAGCGATCAAATTGGCACAATGGTTCGGAAACGTCAATGACCCATACACCTTGATTCTGTCTCACACGATACAGCCTGTCTTTACGTTTAAATACGCCGTACTTCATAGCATCGCGCCAGTTGCCTGGAACGCCGTGCGGCTCAAAACCATTTCGACGAAACCAAGTTTTGATTGAACTGGGATTCATGCTATTTGATCAATCTTGAACTCTGATAGTTCGGTAATTTTATTCAAATTACACCATCTGGCAAATACATATGATGAATCAGAATCTGAACCACGCGAGCCCTGCAGTTTATAGACCCTTCCACTACCGGTGCGTCCACACATGGTGCGTGAGTCAAATTCCTCTATTGCACTGGACACGCGACCTTCTCGCTCGGTTACATTATAACCCACAAAGTGCAGGGTCTTTTTTGGCCACAACTCGGAACATACTTCGTAAATTTTCCAATTGGCTAAAACAATCTCGGGTGTAGATGTAATATCCGTCGCGTGCCACACAGTCATGATCTTTTTTCCTATGCTATATACCAGTCGATGCTGTCAACAGTTTCAATATCTTCCGATCCATCATATTCTCTAATAATAAATTTTTGTCCTAGCGGGATCCAGGCTATTTCTAGTTGCAACAAACCGCCGGTATAAAAATATCCATCGTATTTGACTTTAAAGTAGTTATCATCAAAGTGATTTTTTGGTTTTCCATCCAGAACCCATTGTACCACTTCGGGATCATACATGCATTTAATATCAGACCCCTCGGTATGTACCCAGGTACTCCAGCCTGCGCCAAAACCCGGCGAGTACAGTACCGCAACACATCCATCTCGTATTACTCGATTTTCCATTATTTCCACCATTCTTCGTAAGGAAAATGAACCCAAACATTTTCCTCATCCTTGTTAATTTCTATACCCACAAAGTTCATTCCCATGCTGCACCTGCTGGCTAGGTTATCAACAACCACAGCAAAACGAACATTGTTGCCCCAAATATTTTCCCATTGGCTTTCTCCTAGATGACAGTTACTGTGCCAGTCATGCATGATCCAGTTTAGAGTAGCACCGGAGTCGTTGATGTCATCTACGATGAGAATATTTTTAGCTAGACAATTATGACCAAATGCTTCATTGGCCATTTGAACATTACTTTCTCTTCCAACCCCATCTCGCATACTTACATTTAGTGTATGCATGGGAATTTCAAAGTAATGGCTAATCATTGTAGCAGCCAACAGGCCGCCTCGGGTAATACCAACCACATAATCGGGCTGCCAGCCAGACAACGAGATTTGCCTGCAAATGTCTGACATCAAGGATCGAAACAGCGCATCATCGATAACAAGTTTTTTCATTCTGTTGTATTTTTATAAATTTTTTGAATTTGTTTATTAACTTGAATTAGTTTTCGGAATTTGATTTCATCCTCAAAAATTTTACGAACCTGTTTGCTGATTTGATTCTGAGTTTCCAAAACGGCTGTGATATGTTCGGTGCTCATTTGATCAAGTGTTATCCAAGCAAGTGGTTGATCACCGTCACGACCTCGAGTGCCCCAGGCAAATGCTCCCCTAATTTCTTCGTGGATATTATTTGAGTATACGCTAATTTCTTCTGCAGGTGGTGCACCGGGCGACCATCCACGACGAAGATAATTTGTGCCACCGTCTACAGAATATTCAAATCCATTTGCATCTTGATAGCGTACATAGTCGTGACCGTGGCGACTTATGATGACTGTGCCATCGGGTGTCCGTATGCGATTACAAACAATTGCAATATCGTGGTCATCCATTAGAATAAAAATTCCCGTTCACTAATTTGACTTCTTGCAGAGATACGCAGCGACAAGTTGCCTTTGACCAGGACCTCAAGTAGCAATCGTTTTTCTTCAAGGTAAACTTTTGCAAACTCGGGATCATGTTCCACAATACTTTTGGTATTGCTAATCAAGTCGGCCAATTTAATTGTGTGCACCTCAGCAGGTGCATTTGCGATATGTTCCCGATCCAATTGTTTTCTGTGAGATCTATTACCGTCCCCGGGTTGAGAAACATCAGTAAGCCACCCCACAAGTTTAGCAACTTCTTCGCCAAACTCTCGAGCAATGTCTTGGTTAGTAATGGCTGTATCTTCCACTGTATCGTGAAGCCACGCAGCAGCCAACATCTCATCTGTATGTGGCACAGTGGCCACAATGGCAGCGACCTCAGCCGGATGCACCCAATATGGTTCGTTGGTATACTTTCTTACCTGCTGGGCTGAATTATGTGCAGCCATGGCAAATTCTTTAGCACGTTCCACAATGTTCATTTTACACCTAAAATGTTCGTGGTGCATGTGCAGCACCTGATAGTTTTCTAATTTTTTCTATTAGAATATTTAGTGGTTCAGTCATCAAGGCTCTTGAACAAGAAATTTGAACCGGCTTGTACAAGCGACCGGAATCGGATTCTTCGGCATGGTTTAGGTACTTTTCAAAAAGTTCTCGAACCGCAATTTTTAGTTCATCATCCATCAATTTCTCCAATACAGATATTATAACACCATGTCCAAGCATAGTCAACTACTTGACACCGCCTTCGTGACATAGTTTGTAAACCAACATGAATTCTTCGTAAGCGGCTTGAACCGCGGGATGCTTCATGGTTTTTTCTACTTCTTGTTGCATGGCTTTTACACCTGCTTCCGCACAATCACGAACAGATGTGCCATATAAAGTTGACATTTCTTCACCCATTTCTTTGGAAAAATTATTCCATGCCTTTTTTTGGCGTTCTGTGATAGGTGTTTTTTGAGGTCGCAGACTGCTGGCTTTGGCCATAGCTGAAGTTATGGCATCTTCTGCATATATACCCGCGGCAATCATGGGAGCAAATGCAGGTTCAATGTTAAATCGACGACTGGTTCCACCGGGGTAACTGTGTATTAGGTGTGTACCTTTTTTATAGCTATCCATAAAATCACTATTATACTCGGCAACAGGCACATACCGCCGCCCAACTTTTTCGTAGTAAATTTTTTTCATTTGATTTTAGTAGGAATATTCGACCATCTTGTAGTTGACTGTGTCCATGTGTGTTTCATGCACCACAGTCTTGCGACAATTTTTACGAACATAATCTAGATTGAAAAATTTATCACATTCGTAATCGGCATCAATTTCTGTAACATAGAATGTGTCAATTATGCCCATGTACTGTTCGTAAATTGCTTGCCCGCCAATAATAAAAATTTCTAGATCTGGATATTCAATTTCACAAAAATCAAGTGCAGTCTCTGTATCAAAAAATACATGATCTGCACCTGCACAACTGTGATTTTTGGAAAGCACAATGTTAACACGCCCGGGCAGTGATCGCCCCAATCCAAGCCATGTAGTTGAGCCCATAATGATAATATGGCCCATGGACAATTGCTTGAACCATTTCATGTCGTGTTTGAGATGAGGCCAAGGCATGGAACCCTCAAATCCTATGCCTTGATTTTTTTCTACTGCAACAATACAGTTAATCATTGACTGCTCCAATACTTATAGAATAAATTATATTAGAGCCGTAATCAAGAGTCAAGTGATTAATGCAAAATATTATATAAGATTTTCTTTAAAGATATTCCAGCAGTTGCCCCAACTCCATTCCTGGCTATGTTCTTCTACTTGTTGTCTGTCCAACAACAAACATTGATTGATAGCTTGGATCAAGTCCTGATCTAGATATCCGGTTACGCCTTGGGTAATAATATCTAACGGACCGGGAACAGGATATGCAGCTACCGGTGTTCCCACTGCCAGTGCTTCAATAATTACTACACCGAATGTATCGTTTCGGCTGGTAAAAACAAATACGTCTGCTTGTGCAAAGTATCTTGCTAGATTTGTACCCGTCTTAGCTCCAGTAAAAACAATATCTGGATATCGCTTTTTTAAATCATTCAAGTACGGTCCATCTCCAACTACAATTTTGGTGGCTCCGGGATAGTTCAAATTACAAAAGTCATCGAGCCCTTTTTCTTTACTAATTCGACCTACACTGAGCAATATGGGGCGACCAGCCACAGTGGTTCCACGTAGGTCACTTTGAAATATGTCTCGATCTACACCGCGAGTCCACGGAATAATATCTCCTTTAAAGCCATGCGCTTTAAGATCGTCAACCATTGTGTCTGTGGTGGTTAGCACACGACCACTATGCTTGTGGAACCATCTCACATACCAGTAAGTTGCCCACATGGGCACCTTATAAATCTTTTTTAAGAACTCAGGAAACTTGGTATGATAAGAAGTATTATACTCAAGACCGCGACGGTCTAGCCAAATACGCGCAGCAAGGCCAATAGGCCCCTCCGTAGCAATATGTATGTGATCAGCCCCCACCGCTTCAATCTTCTTGCCAATGCCGCGTGGCCAACTGAGTTTAACTTCAGGATAACCAGGAGCATTAATATAAGGGAACTGCCCGGGATCAATATAAACAATATCGTACCCGTCATCACTTGCGTGTATCTCGATATTTTTGAACGTTGTGACGACACCATTAATTTGATTTTTAAGATTATCTGTTATTATTAATATCTTTTTTTTCATCTTCTTCGATTGTCCAGGTTACTATTTCCCAATGCCCGTTGTAATGCTCCACAAGGGCTGTGCAACTTTCCACCCAGTCACCATCATTCATGTAGGTAACACCGTCTATTAGTTTTATTTCGGCCGAGTGTATATGACCACAAATCACACCATCAAAACCGCGTTTCTTACAATAGCCGGCTAGATTTTTTTCAAATTGAAATATAAAATCTACAGCTTTTTTTATACGACCTTTGAGATATCTACTTAGAGACCAGTAGCCAAATCCAAATCGACGACGTACCCAATTGAACTTATTATTGAGTGACAGTACAAAATCATAGGCCTTATCCCCGAGGAAACTGATCCAGGGTGCTATTCGTGTAATGCCATCAAATAAATCTCCGTGTGTAACAAGATATCGTCTACCATCGGCACCCATATGTTCAATTTGATTATGAATTTCTATCAATCCAAAAGTAACACTGTAAGGTATCATTGGACGTAAAAATTCATCATGATTTCCTGCCACATATACCACTCTGGTACCTTTTTTAGCATGACCAAGTATTCGTTGAATTACATTGGTATGACTCTGTTTCCACTTCCACTTGTTCTGTGTAATTTTCCAGCCATCTATGATATCACCTACCAAATAAAGTGTATCACAGGAATTATTTTTAAGAAAATTAATAAGTGATTCGGCCTTGCAATCACGCGAGCCTAGGTGACAATCTGAAATAAATATACTACGATAATTATTAGTTGCTTTCATGCTCTAGTATTTACCGTTCTATGGTTTTTTAAAAATTACATAATTATTACATTTACAATTTCTAATTCGTAATGTCCGCCGCGGCAACTGCTTACCCAACACGTGGACCAAAACAATTTATTTTGCTGTAAACTATGCATGATACTTTCGTTACCGCTCCATCCACCGGTAGAAAGAGTATATCGAGTTTTGGTTCTTTTAGACATTTTGCCACTGAGAGGCGTATAAAAATCTACAACAGGCTCACTCTGCCTCCATCCAAATGAAGGCATCCACCACATACTCTTAATATATTGCATTAGGTCATTATAATCATCCTTATATGAGAAAGATTCAATTTTTGCTAGTGCAGCGTCGGTAGGATGTCCATCTTCGTCTAAATCATCTGTCATTTAATTTCCCCTTATATCTTTTTAAACAGTCAAACATTCAATCTCAGTTTTGAGAAAAACATCATCTTGCTTTTTGGTAGCAGCATCTTCAAAGAGGTAACGGTGCGATTTTAACAAACTGGGTGGCCCACCCAGTCGTTGCCACATTTTCTCTCTTTGATAATTTAATGCAAGCTCAGGCCAATCAGATTCAAAAATACGATAATCCCACGAATAGTAACAAATTTTTGGTATGTTTGCAGATTTTTTACGAACATGCATATCGTATCTTTTTTGGCCTACTGCTGCCCAAGGCCCTGCATAAGATCCAAATCCGCCAGTCCCTACGTGTGTTCGAGTACCAGCAAAAGTTTCCCAACCGGAATATCTAGGTTCAACCTTATAACGGACCCAAACTCTGCCTTGCCAACCCGGATAACCAGCGGGTGCATGTGGATCACGCCTTGACCAATTGATAACACCACTCAATGGTGCAGAGTGACTGTTATTTATTTTTTCTTCTCGCTTTAGGTCCCAGGAAAATCCCAAAACACAATTATTTGATTTTTTATTAAGAATCGCAATTACTGTTTCAGCTACTTCGTCCAGGGTCTCAGCACCAAAGCAATGTTTCTTTTGCGAGTGAATATTCATGATTTATTTAAGTTGTTTGATAAAGGCTTTATATTCGCGTTCAGTCATGTATTGTTTTAATACAAACGAATATGAATCAAAAAATTCTGATTGATCATGATGTAATCTCAAAGACGCTTCCAAGATCAATTGCTCTTTAAGATCTTGTATAATTATAACGTTGATTTGATCTTGCGTCAATTCAAAAGTTTTCTTATCTTGCATAATGTTCTCCCGAATAGTTTATTAAACCAGGATGTCTTTGGTTCAAAATATTTACCTGTACTGCGGCATTTTGAAAGAGCTGTTCTCATGGCAATTGCAGTATGAAAGCTGACGGTACCATATACCGGGCATGTTTCAAGTTCGGATGATGGATGAACGCAAAGATCGGAACTAGAGGTCTTGCCTTCCTTAAAATACTTGCAATCTTTACAAAGAACCTTAATTTCATTCATGTTTGATCTCTATATACTTGTTTGGCAGTTGATATCTGGCTACGTTTTTGAATTAATTCTAACACCGCAGGATCATTGGCCTGTTCTCCGTACGGTACAAACAATGCCTTACCACGCTGGTCAGCGTTGGGAGCAGGCTCAGTAACATAATAAACTGCTAAACTATGTCTCTCAATACCCTGTGGACAAGAAAGATTTCCCGGAAGGCCATGCCAGGAATTTTGTGTCGTATCAAATAGCACAGCACGATTAAATTTATTTTCAATCAAAACTTCTTGATCTTTTGCACAGCCTGTCGCTTCATCGTGACTCCACAATTCCAAACCACCATTCCATTCGGGAAGCCAATCTGGTGTAAGATACACAATAAGATTGTAATGCCGCTCAAGTTGTAGTTTGGGGTGTATGCTGTAATCAAGATGTATGTTTAGTTTACCGTTGGTAGCATGGGCATGCCACCCACCTCCGTGCAATCCAAAATCTGCTTGTATTTCATTATTACCGGTAATATCTGAAACAATGTCTTTGAACACATCACTGCAAAGGTAATAAAAAACAGAGTAAGTGGTATCCGGAAACTTATCCCAGCTGTTACAGGCTTTTTTATTTTCAATTGCATTGTTGTAATAGGCGTTCCAAACATCGGAGTTGTATGCAGGAAATTCAGTAATTAGTGCATTTAGTGTATCATGTGTAAAAAAATCATCGATTACTACATGATTGAATGGTTTACTTGATTGAAATTGTTGTTGTAGACTCTTCCAGTCTTTATCATTTAAAATTTTTGTCATAGTTTTTCTTCGGCATTTCACCTTGGATCAAATCCGCCATCGCTGATAATATCACTGTATTTTGGATTGTGTTTATTCTTTAAATACTCAACGCCGGCCTCCCAGCCTTCCTGAAAGGTTTGCCAATGATCTTCAATTGTGTCGTCTTCGTATTTACCATTCTTTTTTCTAGGGTAACTTACCTCGTGACCAAAACTGGGAGCAGTAATTTCTTCAAATGCTGCTCGAATATGTTCGTTCATTTGTCAACTCCGAAATGTGCAGCAATAACTTCAGACGATGTCAGGTGCTTCCAATTGCCACAAGGGCTGAGTGGTAGGTCAGCAATGCTCATACACTCTCGCACAGTTAACTCAAAAAATTTACCAGCAAAGAGACTATCCCATACACCCGGGGTCACATCTCTATCACAATTCATATAGGCAAATTCACATGCTTGATTGAGAATCCTAAGTGCATTTTCATTCAACATTGTTAAACTCCGTTTTGTTGCCATCAAGTGCAGCATCAAGAGACTGGATAGCATTGTCTACAAGATCATAATCGCTTTCATTCACAATATCATCCCGAATCCAATCTAGTGCATATCGTGCAAGACGTGCTGCCTGTTCTAGGTCTGCCATGTTCATGTATGCTCCACGTGTTTAATGCCAGCTTCCATAATAGCCAATTGGCAAATTGGACATGGTTTGGCCAGCAATGGTCGACCATCCTTGCCATAACGTTCAATTTTAATCTTAAAAGGAATGCCGTTTCGAATCTTGACCAGAGCTGAAATTTCAGCATGTAGGAAAAGTTTATCAGGTAGCCCGGCCCGAAGTGCATGAGCGGCCTGGACAGGATGAGTTTTTTTAGGAAAATTAGTTCCTGAACTCAAAACTCGACCGCGGCGATCAAATACTGTAGCCACTAGAGTTGGATAAGCCATTTTTGCTTTTGAGTACGTGAGTTAAATATCATCCGGGATACTATTGGGCACCCAGTCATTGTTGTGATTATCTTCGCTCTTATCTTTAAGATCGAAATAATATCGAAATGCAAACATTCTACATTCATCATCGCAATATTGAAAACTGGGATCAGTTAGCACTGGTTGCTCGCACATGCTACAAAATCCATCTGCCACAGTCTTGTGGGCCGGAACAGTTCTTAATTTTTTCATGCTAGACTTCTTTATTCTTGAATTCATTGACACGATCTAATAGTCGTGTACCACAGCCCGAACACAAGTAATTATAACAGCAATGCAAGGCTTCGTCAAGACAATAGGCGCAATTTTCTATAGTTGTGGAAGTATTCAATGTGCCGTATTTAATTGTGTCGTATTCGTCAACATAGTCAATCTTATCCGCAGAAATTTTACTATTCATATTCAGTTTCCTCCATATACTCGGGCACATCTTTCCAGTCGCTCCATGCCGACACCCTGTATAATTGTGAGTCCACACGTTCGGATAAATGGTATTGCTCGCGATATTGCAATACTCTCTTGCTATTATCAATATTGCCTGTCTGTGTAGTTATATTACGCTTGACAAGCCATCGCATTTCAATCATGTTTATCTTTCCTAGTCCAATAATTACAATACTTCACTGATATACTTCGTCGTCAAGATCAATAATTATATTTTCAATTTTGTCAGCTGCCGTAGCCAATAAAATTGATAGAGGAACATCGTCTTTGTATTGCTCGCTAGCAATTTTTAAATTTTCAACCAGTTCTGCATTTGTCATAATTATACCTCAAATGTAAAAGCTGGATTAAATTTTGTCATATCTTCGTGCCCCGAATAACCTCGAGGATTAGATAACACCCTTGTTGAACCTACCATATAATCAACCGCATCATGGATGTGCCCATGGACCCAAAATTTGATATTTTCGTTATCTAAAATTAAGTCACTGAGATCGCTAGCATAACCACCATTCATCAAGTAATCATACTTGTATTTTTTGCTAATGCTCTCATAAGTGGGTGCATGATGTGTGATTACTACAAATGGTTTGTGCCGATGTTCCCGGAGTATGAATTCAAAGTATTGACGAGTTTTGCGGTGTACACCTGCAGTATGCTCCGGAATTAGCTTGTGATAAACATCTCTAGTCACATAATGGTTTTGAATGACTTTATAATCATTCATACATTGTTTGAGATGAAATGCTGTTAGATTGTCATTCTTGTTTAGATCAGTCCACAAGGTACTGCCCATAAACATGACACCACGATATTCCTCAACCTGGTCCTCCAGCACAGTGACATTGGCCGGCATCAATGCTTTGAGTTCATTGTACGTCTTATCAAACCGGCCGTGATAAAATTCGTGATTTCCTAAAACATAAAACACTTTTTCATACTTGGCACATTCCCATTTGAAGAACTCTGAACAACGATAGACAGTGTTCGGGGTATCTTGAACGAGTTTGGTGCTGTGATGATCCTTTCGGATGCTGCGAGCTTCGGCAATATCACCAGCAAGGATCAATACTTCTCCACCCGGAAGTTCTTGATAGTCAAACTCTAGATGGAGGTCTGAACACAGCGAAATTTTGAGAGGCGTAGTCAACATTCTATTATTATAACAGGCCGCACATTACAAAGTCAAGAATATCTGTTTAAATAGGAGATAACAATATTGGTACACGGGGCGCGCCTAAACTGCACCCGTCGTCGTCACTTACACAGCGACTATTAGTTTCCGATATAGGTACCCACGGCGGAAGAACAAGCTCGCAGACACCCATCCACTCATTTGGCGGCCAGCGATATTGATCAAAGTATTTACAGTCTTTACAATAGATCATTATTTGACTCCGAAATGTTCTCGAATCCGTTCACCAATAATACTTTTACCAGTTACATTTGAATGATCGGCAACCACAACACATTCTTTCACAATCAACTCAGCAAACTCACGCCAATCAAAGTCACCCATATACTCACGATCAGCACCGTGTTCTTTCTTGAGACCCGCTTGTTTGGCCAATTCTAGGATTCGTTCATTCATTTGAGTTTGTCCGCGTCAATATCCGCATAGGGTTTACCATGCTGTTGACTCTGATCAATTATGTGGTTGATTTCCTGCTCAAACCCGGCGTAGTTGGGACTGTTCAGAATTGAACTCCAGAAGGGATTGGTCATGTCATCACTCAACACCTGCTGTATTGATACTTTGGTTGGTTTCATTCTTCATCCTTTAGCACTATATTGTAGTACATCTTTAAATTATCCGCAGCAATATCAAATGCCTGCGTACGAGTATAACAAACTTCATTAATTCCAGCAAGTGATGTGCCGTAATCGCCCAGCGTGTCCAGCGTATCTTGTGCCATTGTGTTAGCACCTGCAAAAAATGCTGCCTCCATCCATTCTAAAACTCTCTTGTTGTTCATAATACCGGAGTCACACTCAGCGTCAAATCTTTCAATTCGAAAAGAGTACCCTTCTAGATCATGCAAGTAATCTTGAAACTTTTTCTTTAGGTCAACATTATACATTATAACACCCCATCGTCGACTCCAAAGTGATTTCTTATGTAATACGCAGCCCTTAGCTGACCCTCATACAATTCATCATTCATGCCATTATAGTAACATTGGTCTAGGCATTTGTCAATAATTAGTTTGGCAAATCGTTGAACGCATTCCTTATCATAAGAATCCATGGCATCCCATGAGCCCTGTGCAGTAAGCCCCGAAAGATACATTAGGTCATTGAGATGATTATTCACACTGTCAGTCTCGGTCTTTGCAAGATCGCAATCGGGATGGTGATCGGTCCAAACACAGTTGTCATCGCAAAACTGTTCCGTATCGGGCTGCTTTAGCAGCTCTTCAAGAGAATCTTTTACGTCTTGTGCTCGATGCCACTGCGTGTTTGTTAGTGTGTTATCAATAGAATTTAAAAACTCTAGTGCATCTTGCATTACTTTTTTATGATTATACATTTTGATCCTTACTTGTGCCAGCACAACACTTGCTCTTGATTGAAGAAAACACCTTTGGCCCTGGGCGGACACCACCACCAGCTGCCATCATACTGACGAACAGCATCTACAAGAACGGAACCGCAAGTTAGTTTAACTACTAAATCTTCACCAATGGGTGCAGTGCCTATATGCCATACTGTTGATTGTTGCCTGTCGGCCTGTTTGATCATTGCTCAATTCCAAAATGTTGATAACAGGCTGCTACCAAACCAAACTCTACACCTTCACGTTCAACAACAACGTCAGCGGCCACATCAGCACATTCCCGAACAATTAATTCTGCAAACTTTTCATTCCAAACCGGAAGATATTGATCCACTTGATCACACCAATTGGCTGGTAAATTTTGATCACACCAAGCATCAGTTGCTGTTATAATTTGAGTAATTTTGAGTGAGTTCATACATCAACACCGTTTTTTATATTCTTTTCTTTTTCTTTAAAATCTTGATACAGTTCAATTTCGTCCATATTAATTATATGACCGCCTGTTTTTATGTGATTTTTTAACATACCTTCACTAAGCCATACTATCCGTTGATTAAATTCTATCAAATTGGCACAACGCATATACTCATATTTTTGCATGAGTTCTTTTCTGAGGTCATTAATTTTTTGTCTTTTGGTTCGTTGATTCATTTGTCAACTCCGTTTTGGATTGTATTTCATAAAACACTCCCGGGATTAAAAACGGGGCAGGTCTTATTGGCATTGCCTGCACTCGCGCACCTTCACACGGTACGGTAATTATAGTACAAAATTACGTTGCTGTCAAGACGATGGGTGCGGTTTGTACTGAGTAATGATTGGAAAAAAGGGTCAAATGATCTTTGTGCACGCGGGATACCTTTTTGTCAAAGATGCTGTATCGAATGCCCTCATCATATGATTCAATCATTCGATATGGTGCAGTGGACAATAATTTTTCAATTGTTAATGTATACATGATTGGCCCAGTCAGCTTTAAAACTGCTACCTTTCCTGTCCCTGATGCTGATGTATAAGCGTCAATATTCTTTAATGTCTGATCAATCACGGCTTTTAGGAATGGATGCCCGGGTGCGGCAATTATCATCCACTGTACAAATTCACCATGTATCAAGTGATCAATATCTGGATGATGCCCTGCGCCCCAGTACGGGTGACGTAATGCATTTTTACAGTTTAAACTTGACCAGTGTGATAGGATGTATTCATCGCTATCACGTATAAAATTATCAAACGGCTGTTCGCAAGTGCTTTTGATATCCAAGTATACACCGCCCGCCTTGTACATCAGCAGGTACCTAAACAAGTCGGCCCTAGCAGCACCGTAGAGTGGATTGATACTGCTGTACGCAGACAAAACCGTAGCGTCGTAGTTTTCAGCAATAAACTTTTCTATTGCTGCATCATCATAGAATCGATATTCCCATCCCGGGTTCGAGTTTTTTAATCGTGTAATGTTTTCAAAAACGGGAACTGCAATTTGTTTGGTAGGAAAGGTCTGATGTATAATTTTTGGAATCATAGATCGCTCAAGATGTGAGTTTATTTGTTTTACGTAGATTGCTGGGAATCAATCTATCGCCAAATTTTAACAACAGCAAGGTATGCTCCTCATCATTGGCCGGCATGAATACTATCATATTATCTGTGCCAATCCGGCGTGCGCTAGGTACCGTGTTGCACCAACCACTATCTGCTACGCTATCATCGGCATCTGCTGTAAAAGTATTGCAGATATTGAGTTCAATACTGGTTGAGTTTAAGAAGTCAAAATCTTCTTTTCGCAGTGGGTGCAACAATATGTAATACATTTACTCATTGACCAATAACAGTTACTTTGGTTCTTTAATAGATGTTTTGACAATATTGAGATAATAGTTTGAATAGTATTCTAACATTAAGGAGTCAACAACTATATCGTTTGTTCGTTCCGCAGTTACCCCACTGGCTACCAAAGATTCAATCCTGTCACAGATAAGATTGAATACAAGTGAACTTTCTTGGGAGAGATTTTGGTCTTTGTTAATTACCATAATTAATATTATAACAAAATTTTTATTTGTTGTCAACGGCGGATAGCGGGTTGATTAATGTTAAACACTGTTTACCTTTTTAACAATTCGTTTTCTAACCATGTTATACAAGCCTGGATTGACCTTGAGTGCGGCTGGCATGATTTCATGCCTAATACGATTTCTCACAGCAAAATCAACATTGCTGTTTGAAGTATCTTCTAACCATTCAACATGATTAGAAATGGCGTATTCGACTAGTTTGGATTTTCTTGTGATAAGAAATGGTCTAACCACATTAGCATGGCTATATTCCATGTAATGCCCCTGCCCGTTAAGAGCAGAAAACAAATACCACTCTACTGCATCATCCAGTGTGTGACCAGTGCATACCGGCAGAGAAACACTTTTAAAAAACTCATAGCGGCCACGCCGCCAGTATTCTTCCTGACTAAGACCCGGTCGTGGTGTGGGTCGTTGAGTTTGTGTAATTAGGTTGATGCCGCGAATTTGGCAAAACTCAGCCACAAACACGTACTCTTGTTCTGCAAAATCACTATCATGCTGGTAGTGCACGGCTGTGACTTGTCTTCGCTGGCTTAACCAATGCAACAGCACTAAACTATCGACTCCGCCCGATACTGCTACTGCCACATGATCGTGTAAGGTTTTTAGTACTTGCATGATGAGGATTATCTTTTAAAGTAAGTTATCTGTTAACCAAAATGCTCGACTACTTTTTAGTAGTCGAGCAGGGTACTGGTGGCTCCCGCGGGCATCGTCCCCGCTATCTTACGATTATGAGTCGTGTGCTTATACAAGGCCTTAAGCTTCAGAGCCGATAATTTTAAAACTAAATCTTTCTAACCTATGCATGTAATACACTGTATACTTTGTATGTAGTCAATTGTTTTATTTAAATCTTGTCAACATCAACATCATATTCATCTTCGATGGTGACAGCCAATTGCTTGATCAACATGGCAACTGATTGAGGACTCATTGTGAGTGTCATGCTGGCAGATCCGTTGTTGTTAATTCTCAGCTGAGTCTCACCTGCTTGGTTGACACCGACTGTGTAAACAGCATCATTGTTTTCAGCTTCCGGTACAGGTACACCCGCTGCGTAAGTAGGATAAGCAGGATTCTTAGACAGCTTATTATAGGTATTAGTTTCAGATTCGGGTGAGTCGTTCAGCTGCCGAAACAGCTCGAGCGTATCGACAGTGGGTTGCTTTTTAAACAAATTGAACATGATTACTCCAATATTTTAATTTTTAACTACTTGAACTCGCTTGGTACGAGCATCTTCTTGCTCGAGATACCAATCCAGCAATTTGCCTTGTACTTGACTGGCAACACTACCATAGACAGGATCGTGTGTAAATCGAAATTTGGCATCTGCCCAAGCCTTGCGCTTTAGGAAATCTTTTACTGCTTGTCTATGCTCTTTGTTTGATGGATCAAAATCAGTAGTGGCCGAATGTTGAAGAATCATTTTAATCTTTCATTTAGGTTAATTGGTGCGGCCTGAGGGATTCGAACCCCCGGCCTAGCGGGTAGAAGCCGCTTGCTCTATCCAGCTGAGCTAAGGCCGCAAAATTCTGTTAGTTACTGGTGCAAATTGGAATATAAATGTATGCTGACCATTGCCAGGCATTTGCCGTGTTTACAAGTAGGCTAAAAATAACTTTTTTAAGCATCCGCATGTACATCTCCTTAACAACTACAGTATAGCAAAAAGTACAAATGAAGTCAATTGGAAGATTAACTTGATTAATTTTGCCAAAACACAGTTGATGTTGTTTGGTATTGGGTTTGGTGAAATTTCAAGAAATGGTGTTGTAACCTGTTGATTACAAAGAGGAAAAAAGTGCATTTCTTCGTTATTTTGATTATCTGCGGCACTGACACACAAATTCAGCAAGACTGTGATAAATCTCGCTGTATTTTAAGTTTAGTGCAATGTATAGGGCGTAGCAACCGAGATGTTATGCTCGTCGGATTTTGGTTCCTCGTTCATTACTTCCTCAATTTTTTCAGATAGTCGCTGCATGAGCAATTGCTCTTTTCGCTGCTCCCTGATTATCATACGAATGATATTTTTGGCATGTTCGGTTTCGAGGTCTTGAATGAATTTCATATCGCCCGATTCAGTGACCCATACTTCGTCGGGAAATACATCACCGTTATAGGACATATAGGTTTTCTTTTCGATCCACTGGACTTCATAACCCTTACTGGCTGGCAACTCGTAAATGTCAACAACATACTTGTCTTCAGCAAACAAAGAATTAACAAACTTTTCAGTTTCTTCTTGGGTTTTAAATACTTGTTTCATTTTAAAGGATTTCTCGGGTTAAAAGGATTTCAAGGTGCAGGCTTTATGTTGTCAACCAAATTTGATGTATCATATGTTTGACGGAAAATGTGTGCCTTAACAACACCATAGTCTTTTGCACCATGTCGAACAATAAAATCATTTTGTGCTGTATAATACAAGGCATCACCCCAACTGGTATTGACCACGCCGTTATGATCTGCCAGTTTGGCTGTTTTGATAATTTTCTTTGGTGTGCAAGTACCGTCACCATTATCGTCTTTGAGTGAGGCAAAAGTTTCGGGAGGCATGCTGTATTTTTCACCAGCAGGCCCAGTCACGATATACCAGCCCGCTTCATACTGTTGTGGCTTGCCATTACTTTCCAGTGTGTCTATGCTGCCTGCCTGTGTGGCTTTTTCGTAGTGCTCAACGGCACCCAGCTTGAAGGTTTCAAACCCGTCAATTTTGAACCAATCTTCGTCGATATAACTGTACGGTTCATCTACCTGATCTATGATATTAGTAAGCATGTTGATATAGTCCTTGAGAGTTTTCATCTTGATTTTATTACAATGATTAGATTTTAACTGAATGCAGTGCTGTTGTCAATAGGAATTGAATGTTACTTTTCTATTTAAGAATTTTATTCTTATTTAAAAATCCAAGATAAAAATTTTAAATTGACTTTTTAAATTGCTTTTTTCAGATGGTTTTTGGACACAAGGAATCATACAACACGGATGACTTGTCAACAAGTGTTGTGCTGTCTTCAAGTGATGGGTACTTCTTTATAGAAAGGGGTCTTCCTATAGAGGGCGGCATAGCAACATCGTAAAACATTCTATAACCCATTACCAAATTACCCGAATTACACTCTATTATCACATATGTAACCAAACTTCGAGCCATCATTGGACCAGTTTCGGTTTCTACAGGAAATGGATTTTTAGAAGCAGTTAGTATAAGTCCGAGATTGTATACTTTGGTATCAGTAGATAATAAAGAAATATTATTATTACGATCGTAATATAATTTTTCAGAGGCAGTATCAAGTTGGGTCAGTGGTACCCACTTAAATTCCTTCAATACTTTTTTAGGTTCACTGCATAGTGTTAATGCTGAAAATGTTACCAATAATAAAAAAATTAAAAATATCGATAATCTCACTGCGCCATCCTGAATGAATCTTTACATATGTATTTATTCCAAATCGTCTTTGGGAACGGTCACATTGATGTGAATTTTATGACGCTCGTCTCGCTCTTTTTCAGCTGCAAGTTCTTGTTCAGTTTTTTCACGACGAATCATAACTTTACTCATGCCCATGCGAAATGTCAAGCAAGCTTCGGGATCAATTTCCATTATGACCTGTTTATCGGAATACCTACTTGATTCATCAACGGACTTTACATCTTCAAGTATGACGTATTCGGCAGTATCAAGTCTACTGAGAACTTGTCGAAATTTATTTTCTTCTTTATAGTCAAATGTAAGTGTGTATTTTGTCATATATTGCCTTTATTTACTTTGGGAAATAGAATTTTTTCATCCAGTATACCTGTTATATCAAACGTCAGTTTTAATCTAACTGCATCTTGATCATCCATATCTATAGCATACATTAAAACTGTGCTTTTAGGTGTAAAATTTGTGGATAATAAACTAAACTCATATTTATTTTGAATAAGATAATTCTCAAATTCTTTAAGCAGGTCGGTTCGTACACTGACGTAATATCTGGTAGCAGTCATCATATATCATGCACTAACAGATTGAAATGTATTTGCGGGAAATTTTAATTTGAGAAAAGTTTCAGCATCGTCACTCATGATATGAAAAAGTATTTGACACTGAACAACCTGAATTCCCATATCTGGTGTACCTTCGCTGAGTTCAATTACTCGAAAAACAGACGCATTGTGTTCAGCCAACAATTTCCTGATGTTATCTACATCTTCTATATTGGCCTTTATAGACATCATTTTCATTTGCTGTACTCCATTTGCAAATCTAGCCTATGCCTTAGTTTAATTGAAAGTGCGGCTTCGGGTGAAACAATCACTCCAAATCTAACGCGCATCTTGTTATCTTGATAACTATAAAATTCTTCAATGCCCGGATAAATTTTTTGATCTCGAAGCCATTCCAGTTCGCTATCTTTTTGTTCCGGATTAACGGTGTAAATTAGTGAAATCATGCTGTTAATGTACTGATGTACAGTTAGTGTACTACAATTATATTAAAATAGCAAGTGATTTATTGAATTCCCTTGACCAGTGTTATCATATCGGGTATACGAGTACGAGCATTTTTACTACCAAGCAGTATAAGTATTCTTTGTCCAACTTGAGAATTTATAATCATGACCAAACAACCTCCTGCAGGGACTGTGAATCCTGTTTTAGATAATGTCACATCAAACCTTGATGTAAGTGGGTTGGTGTTGTTTATTTTAATTACTTTTTTATCAGTGTAAATTTTGGCGGAACTCATGCTGGATATTTCTTTAATAGTTTCATTGGTAGAAGCTGCCATCAACAACTTCAGTAAATCTTGTGCGGTACTGACATTTTCACGATCAAGCCCCGTGGGCTCTGCATAGTAGGTATTTTCCATACCCAGGCCCTGTGCTGTGCTATTCATGATATCTACACAATTTACCAAATTGTCACATAAAGTTTGAGCAGCTAGATTATCCGATTTAACAAGTGCAAGTGTCAATAATTCTCGTCTGGTAAGATACTTGACGCTGGGCGGGATACTACTTTGTACCTTTCTGGGTTTGGTTATAGGCAGTTGTTCTTCTAGATCGTGGTCAACTGAAATCAATGCAATCATCAATTTACTTATTGAAGCAACAGGGCGAACAACTTCGCTTTGTTGCTCTTTTAAAATTTGTCCATCCATATCAGCTATCAAATAGCTTTTTGCACTAAATGAATATTTAGGTGCAGGTGTGTTATAACTGTGCGCAGTTGAGCACAGTATTGATATAAATATACCAATCAATAGTTTTTTCATATTAACGTGCTTGGTTAAGTTTAGCCGGTATTTAATCCCGCGCTTGGTGCAGCCCATAATGGCATGAGTGAAATTGGCCCATATGTTTTTACCGGAGCCTGTAATGTTGTGCCATCATCCAGCCTAAAACTAATATGCCCGCCACGATCATTTATATCTAGATAGTTGTCTAGGACTCTAATCATGAAGGTTCCTATAGTATTATCAACTAATATGATATTTCTAGATTCTTGTAACACACTTGCTGCATTGCGCGGATACCAATTAACCGATACGATTCTATCTAGATTTGATCCTTGAATTTTAAAATAACTTGGAACACCGCTGGTTATAATAACACCCACTATGTTTGATCCGTTATAAGGACCTGAAGGCAGGCTTGTGATAGATGCAATGGTAACAGTTGGTAATGGCATCAACTATTTATCGTCAAAGTCTGCTGACTCTTATTAGCAATGATTTCCTAAAATATTTTCTACCAATACATTGATATCTTTTTCTAAATCATCAATATTAATAAAGACTTTTACATCTTTCATTTTTTTAAATTCGTCTTCCATTGATTCCCAGGATGCATCCTTGTTTAGGGGAATGGGTTGGGATATTTCTGCTTTGTTTAGTTCAACAATATTTCCGTCATGATACTGAACAAGTATCTGCTCCACATACTTGGCTGGTATTTCTGTCGCATCAATTTCTTTTACAATTTGATCAAAAACTGATGTTTTGGCAAGTTTACCAACAGACTTATCAAGATTGAAACTTGTAATTTTTCTTGTCATATGAGTATCTCCAACTACGTATTATTTATCGGCAAACCTCATACTATTCTAACCCTTTACTAACAGGGGCAAAAGCTCTAATCAATTAAAAAATAGCCCCGAAGGGCTATTTTATGAAAAATACTATTATTTAACAGATTCTTCTAATCGGGTTCGATCACGCTCTATCTTTGCTGCAACTTTAGAATCTAATGCTGCTGTTTTTGCTGCAATCTTAGATTCGGCTGCTTTTTTCTGATCTCTTTCTCGCCGTTTTATCTTTCGCTCTTCAAGTTTTTCGTTCTTGAGATCTTCGGGTAAAGACGGACGGCCTCTTCCGGGCCTTAGATCGGGAGCCAAGCCATACGCTTCTTCTCTCTTGGCAAGAGCATCTTGTTCTAGCAACTCGGCTTGCAAGATAAGCCCTTTTGCAACTGCCACTGGATCATCAGTTGTTACACTAATAGCAGGAACTGCTGGAACTTCTGTGTTCTCTAGTGCAGTTTTTGCTGCATTTTGTTGGGCAACATATTGATCAACTTTCTTATCAATTGTTGCATTGATAAGTGCAAGAGGAACTGCCTGCCCCGGTAGCGGAAGCATCACTATGTTAGTAACAGGTTCCTTTCTTAAAAATCCACGTTGATGCAATGATGTCAAGCAATTTGAACCATCCGGAAATGTTCTGCGATTTAAAACCTCGTAGAAATCATTAGTTTCGGCCGATTCTTTGCTGTTGAGACACTGAATTATGTAGTCATGATAACTATCGGGAAGTCTTTCCGTTTCAACTATTAAGCAGTTTGTTTCGTCATTTGGAAGTTTTCTAAAAACTACAGCGACGCGAACTCCTGTATTTGCAAGTTGTCCTGAATGTTTTTTTAAATTTTCAATAGCCATAAATTATTCTCCTTAAAGGGCTTTCGCCCTTTTTCTTGCTCACTCTGCTGTAGCTTCAGCAGCTTCTGTCTCTGTTTCAACTTCAGCTTCAGCTTCAGCTGCTGTTTCACCAGCTGCTTCGGCTTCCTTTTTCTGAACACTTTCGACATAGTTCAAGAAGCTTGATAGCTTGTTGAATGATTCGCCAACTTGTGAAAGTTCAGCAGCCTGGAAAGCACCGCGACGTGATGCTAGATCAACAATACGAGCCAAAAGTTGTAGATCAGCGATAGTTAGCTGAACTGGTTCTTGTGTGGTCTCGGTTTCTGCTTGTGCAGGTACTTGAGTTTCTTCAACTGCTGAAGCAGCCTTCTTTGATGATTTTGCCATTGTAATCTCCGTTTGTTAAGGTTTGGTTAAATATTATCTACCTACATTACTTATCATAAAAAATAAAAAACGTACAGAATATTGATATTTTCCTGGACAATTTTTTAAATTTTTATTGAGTTAAGTAAAGTTATAATAATAAGAGTATTTAAAAATACTCTTACTAAAATTATATATAAATGCAGCTCCTTTAGTCAATTTCCTTTGATTTTGGAATTACATTTATTAAATCTTCGGGCCAATCTAAGTAAAATTTCCAATCTTCGTCTCTAACATGGATTGGTAAATTTTTACGCTTTGATAAAATTTCATAGTAAGATGGTTTATGCGGTGTTTTCTTTGGCACAACAGTATGATCATTACCCTTTTTACTATTACATTCCTTACAACATGCACACACATTGGCCCATGTTGTCTTGCCACCTTGTGATTTTGGTATTACATGGTCTAGGGTTAACTCTGATGTTCTTACTTTGCCTGCTTTTTCTCGACAGCGATTCGTAAATTGCAACTGACATGTAAAGTCGTCTCTAAGATAAACATTTGATCTAGTATATCTTAAATGTTTACCCCACTTGACCTGTTCCGTCATGATTATAATAGAAGGGACCTTTATCTCTAAGTGCTGTGATCTAATATACCAGTTGTTGTATTCCTTCAATACTCGCACTTTTTCCAAAAAAACCAAACGTATAGCAGTTTGCCACGTTACTACGGATAAAGGGATATGAGAAAGAGGCATTCCGTCGGCATTAAGAACCAGTACATCGGACATTTACAGTATCTTTTTAATTATTATTTTTTATCGCTAGGCTCATACCATGCGGTCATACCAAACGGTGCAACCAGTTTACGATGTGTGTCTCCGTGAATTAAGAACAGTGTGTCGCAGTAATTTTCATCACCCCAGCTGCCATACGGATATCCGTCGGTCATCATGATGAATCGCTCAGGCTCAATGCTATTTTCTTTCATGTAATTCCAGTTACACATAAAATCAGTGCCACCGCCACCTTTTATTTCATAATTATCAATTTCATCTAGCGTGTCGGGTGTAAGCTCAATTTCATTGTAAACAGCCGTATCAAAGCACCACAAGCGAAGTTTGAAGTCAGTAAATTGCGACATAATGCCTTTTACTTCGCTCAACAAATCTCGCAGCATTTCGTCTGACATGGATCCGGAGCAGTCAATAGAAACAGCAGCTTCAATGCGTACATCTTCTTTTGTGCCCGGCAGATAATATCCATTTGATTGAGCCTTCTTTGAACAGCGTGACCATGTATAGTCATTCTTGATCATGGATTGCAATTTCATGTTTAGAATTTCTCGCCAATCCATTTGCGGTTCGATAAGATCCTTCAACATACGCTGAACACCACCCGGAATATGTCCTGCACCAGCTGCTTTAGCAGCTTGCATAATGGCAGCACGAATCTCGTCTGAAAGAGCTCTACGTTCTTCTTCGGTCATTGGCTCGCCATTGCCGTCGCCGGGTTCAAGATGTACATCAAATTCGGGATAGACAGCATCTGGGTCGTTGAGAAGATTTTCATAAACTTCTTCAGCAAACATGCCTGCATACTTTGCATCAAAACATGCCTGCACACCAGATGTCTTTGGATCTGGCATTTTGCCAATATTGTTTTCGGATAGTTCCCAATTGATAACAAAGTCGGCAGCGGCATTCCACATTTTGGGCTTGCGGCTGCCTCGACGGCTCATATGATCATAAACACAATGTTCAACTTCGTGTGCAACTAAAAAGATAGTTTCGGCCTTGGTAAGCTTTTTAATAAAGTCACAATTGTAATAAAAATATCGACCATCAGTGGCAGCAGTTTTACACCATGCATCGTCTGTAGCATCCTTTAGAATAAGACGTGTGGCAAGTGTGCCCCAAAATGGTTGTTGAAGTAGTAAAGAAATTCGAGCCCTAGTCAGTTGTTCCAGAACTGCATCTTTATCATTCATCTTTGTTTCCTGTTTGTTCATGTATTTATTATACAACAAGTTAATAAGTAGAGCAAGTGATTATTTTGCTCTGCTGATACCGTACGTTTGAAGGCGCGAAGGATAAAATTTAATTTGGTCGAATCTCAAATTCCCGAATCAGTGCCTGAGCATAATTTACATATTGACCCGAGGGCGCAATACACAAAGATCCATATAACTTCCAATTTTCACTTAACAGACCGTTAACTTCAATTGCGACAATATCTTTGTTACCACCGCTGACAATTTTATATTCGATCATTTTAATTTCCTTGCAAATATCATAGCGTCTGTGATAGAGCCATTAAACACTTTGGTCATTTGAGAATCAAAGATTTCAAATCTATTTGCCCTTACTTCAACATCTCCCCATGCACCAACAACACTTTCTTCATGGTGCTTGGGTTGATCAAGAAGTCCCAATAGTTTTGATTTACTTCTGTGATCAAAGCGTTCCATTTGCTTGTCATCACAGAAGCTTTTTAACGTATAGCGGGACATACGGCTCCTATATTAATGATCTTCCAAAATATACTTGCCGTACTTGTCATGGAAGGTCTTGAACGTCTTCAACTGACGATGATTGATCGGCAATGCATAATCGCGTAGCGCAGTCTTAGCACCAAGCACAATCATTTCAGTTTGGAAGTTGTCCATCATGAATGTAAAGAAGTTGTCAACACATTCGTGCCACTCTTCCATGCCAAACCCTTCTTCTTTGACCTTGGCCTTACCAACCCATTCCTGAAGTGTGTAGCACATGGAAATAGTCAGCGAATACATGGCACTCAAGTCTTTGACATTCAGTGCCTTCTCCTTGCCCAACAACACATCATCTGCCTTGGGCATACGTGCTGCAACCTTACGGTGTTGTGCAAATTCACTGGCAAGCCCTTCCCCAACTGCACCGCATACCAGTGCAGTATTCATGGAGTCTGACAAGTCGTCTGTAATCAACTGAGATACAAACACCCACGAACGCGGAGTAGCAAATGCCTTGTCTGGGCTCTTGGGATCAAAGTTAAAGAGCTTTTGCTTGTGGTAAGACAAGAAGCCAACCACATCAGCATGGATGCGATTGCCAATTGCCCACTTTTGCCAGTCTTCAAAGTTAGTACCCATTTCAAAGTGGATCAGTCGATTAGCAAGCGGACTGGGCATACGATAAGTAACACCCTTATCACTATCGCGGTTGCCTGCACACACCATTGATACACCCTTAGGCAAGCGATATTCACCAACTCGGCGATTGAGAATCAGCTGATATGCAGCAGCCTGCACACTTGGCGGTGCTGCGTTAATTTCATCCAAGAACAAAATAGCATTGGCAAAATAATCATCTGTAGGCAAGTCTGCTGGTTGTGCCCACTTCATGGTCTTGGTTGCTGGATCAAAGTAAGGAATGCCTTTGATGTCAGTGGGATCAAGCAGTAGCAAACGCATATCAATTACAGGCCGATTCTGCTCTTGACCGATCTCCGCAATCAGTTCGCTCTTACCAATTCCGGGCGGCCCCCAGATCATTGCTGGGCGACCCACTTTCATAGTGCGCTCAAGTAGGGTTCGAATATCACGTGGACGTTCAACGCGGTGTGTATCAATTGCCATTTTATTTCCTTTAGGGTTAAAAGTTGCTATACATGTATTATGTTATAGAACCGATTTCTTGTCAACTGGTTATTTCAAGTTGACTACAAGGAAATTAAAAATTTAGTTAGTATGAAGTACCAAACACTTGGCAGCGCCACCTGCTTTTAAGAACTCGCTCAACTCAACTTCGGTGACACAGTAGCCTAGCGTTTGAAGTTTGTTAGCCACAGTTGATCCGGTTGGCATGAACAAGTTGTTGCCAATGCAGATGCAATTACATGAGAATAGCAAGGCATCACTTAGAGAAATTTCAATACTGTTGGAAAAACTTGCTCTAATTTTACTTTGACTTGCTTGACCAAATGCACCGGGATACCAAAATACAGCATCGTGATTTGGTAATGGACAAAAGCATGTATCCAAATGGTACCAACGAGGGTCTATCAGCTCAAGTGGGTTGATGATGGTTTTGAGAATCGTCTGAATTTCCGCTGCTGCGGTTAAGCTGGTTCTAAATCCATGGCCCATCCAGTGTCTGCCTTTATTATCTACCAAATGATCGCCTTCACCTTCGTAATTGGCTGTGGGTTGATAAACGGAAAATTCTTTACGTTCAAACCATTCTCTAAAAATTTGTTCTTCAGGCTGTCGCTCACGAGTGGCAAATTTGGAAAGTATCACATTATTGCCTTGAACAAATCCTGCATTGGCAGTAAACACCAAATCGGGTAAATTTTTAACCCCGTCAATCAAGTGTATTACACAATGGCGACTCACTGCATCAAATAAATTATACCATTGACCATTTGCCTTGGCAACATCCACATGCCCTGCCTGATTATGCATCCAATGATTGATATCATAAATTACTTCAAAATGATCAGGGCGACACATAAGCAAGTTTTTCATTTACGACCTTTAAAGCATGTTTTTATTTATCAAAAAAAATAAGGGAGAGATTATAAAGTCTCCCCCTTATTAAATTTTAAGGTTTATTTAAGCAACGTCTGTGCGCCTGTCAATTTCTTGTTGCAGAATATATTCTACATATTGATTGACAGTGATATCACGTTCGTGAGCCTGTTCCATTAACAGCAGTTTTTCTTCATCTGTTAGTTCTATGCTGATAGTAATTCGACTGTCATAGTCTGTGCCACTAAATACAGCAGTTGCTTTTTCGATAATATCTTCCTCAACTTCAATTTCAATGAACTTCCTATCATCGTAAGATTCGTCGGGATCAATATTTCGCTTGACAGCCTCAAGCCGATGTGCCTCTCTATAATCAGGATCAATCCAGCGATACTCCCGGTCCCTGCCGCCGTCCCAGGCTTCAATCTGGTATACTGTTTGATCAACAGTGTCAAAAATTGCCAAAACAGTAATGGAATCGTCGTGCTTGTTGTTCCAGTACTCGAGATAACGAGCATTTGGGCCGTAGCAGCTCCATTGAAATTCTTCGCCATCAGTAATTCTATAGTTAATACATTCTAAAAATTCTTTAATTGTGATCATGATAAGGCTCCTTGGTTTAGGCAATAATACGCGATAGTTTATAATAAGTCAACTGATAAATGTGTTTATTTTATTGAGCCTTTGCGATGTCTTCTTGCAATTTCTTTTTTATATTCTTTTGGAGGATACTTTACGCCATCAATCCAAAATTGTTTAGGGCCGCCCAGTTCTACCACAGCAGGCCCATCTAGACGATGTAGTTTGCCCTCTTTGTACCATAGGAAATTGTTTTTATGGCGAATTGCTGGACCATCCAGTCTATGATACAGACCGTCTTTATACCATATTTCAATATCATAGATTGTGCTAATATATGCAGGACCAAATAGCCGATGTTTTTGATTTTGGTCATTGAAATAGCAAACGTCATGGCCGTTGGCATTCCATTGGTAACCCATCCATTTGAGTTGGCGGCCAGTGTAGCCACCCGGTGGGGGTGTTAGTGCAGGTACTAATACTTTTTCAATAGACAGAGTTTCAAATAGTCTATCTAGTTCTTTATCTTGTTCCATGACTCAAAGTTTGGATTGCTCATAGAGTGTAGCACTGGCCATATTTTTACCCTTTGCTTCGCACATGATATCAAAGTTGTCATTAAAAGTCAGTGCCCATTCATTTGCTGCACGATTCCAAAAGAAATCGCTATGAGCACGAAGCTTTTGCTTTTTATAACCCTGTGCCAACAGCTGATCTAGATTGGGCAAAGTATTTACGTCATGATCAACAAGACAATCTTCCCTACTTACCGAATAATGCAAGGTGGGGCGTACACCACGCCAGCTGTCAATTATACGCTTACATCTATCATCTGTGGCCTGAATGTATTCACCTGTACGAATCCAGTTATGGTGTATGTCAAGGGTGAGTGCACAGTCGTTGGCAAGTTCAAGGCTGGAGTCGATGCCCCAGGACATTTCGTCATTTTCAATTGCAATACAATTACGGGCTTCGGGGGAGAGTCGTCGAAGAGCAGCCTGGATACCGGCTGGACCTTTTTTACCGGAAATGTGGACATTGATTTTAAAATCTTGGAAGGTCTTACCATATCCCATCCACCGTACCATGTCTGCATGATATTCAAACTCCTCAATACTACGATCAACAATTCCGGGATTTTCGCTGGCCAATACACAAAACTGTCCAGGATGAAAACTCAAGCGTACATCTAATCTACGTGCTGTTTCACCAATAGTGGCAAAAATTCTTTCACAATGCGACTGAATTTCAGCACGCTGCCACCAATCGACCCAATCTTTTTCGGTGTAACCTTGCAGCATTTCGCTGCCCAGGCGTACCATACGTCGCTCAGGCGGTAGTGTGGCCACCCGCTCAATCATGCGTAAAGCAGCCGCTGTGTTGTGATTCATGATATCCCACTGCCGCTGCTCTGCTTCGGCAGGATGTTCACGCAACCATCGCATAGTGGTGCTACGTCCGTTGATATCTCGATCTGCAGCGTTGACTTTCATGCCGCCAACTTCGCTAGAATCATTGAGCCATTTACAAGCAAATCCGATACGTTTAATCATGTGTTAGTATAAAGCAATGTTGAGTAAAAGTCAAGTTTAACAAAAATTATACTTGCGAAAAGGAAAGACAACTTTCTAAAAATTGTTCAATGCCGCCTTGCAGTTTAACTACCATGGCATCTACTTCGGAAAATAGCACCAAACGTCTTTTGGTAAAGTAGTAAGGGAATTGTAATCTAGACATTCCCAATTGATGTTTGGTTTTTATTGTTATGGGTATTTCAAAACTGTATGGTGTAAATATACGCCTGACCACACCATACCCTTCCGGAGAAAGTCTTAGGTTATTTGGGTGATAGAATACAATCTTGTTTAAGGAATCATCATTAAGCAAATTGAGTTCTTTATCAATTTTCCTAATTTCCGCAAAGATTGTTTTCTTAAGTGGGCTCATGCTGTTATTTAGTATAGAGCACAAATGATAAACTTGCAAGTAGAAAATTGATAAATAGTGTACCACAACATTTTAAAAGAGAATACAATGAGACTTAGAGAAGCAGTCCTTGAAAATATAACAGATAACTTTCTCAAGTTATGTCAGGATGAATTAGAATTATCTGAGCTACCACCTATAATCTTATTAGACGAACCTTTTATTCAGTCCGGTAATAAAAAAACATTTGGAGAATTTAATGGCAGGTCCATCAAAGTAATAACTCGAGATAGACACCCAGTTGATGTCATGAGAACCTTGGCTCACGAACTGGTACACTGGAAGCAACAGTTGGCCGGGCAAGAATTAGATGGGTCAGACGGAAGTGATACTGAAAATGCTGCTAATGCAGTTGCCGGCCAAATAATGCGTAAGTTCTCAACGCTTAACCCAGAGTGTTTTGTTTTATAACTGACTTAGTTATTCTTCGCCCTCAACACAAGGTACACCGGTTGTAAGTTTAAATACTGCAAAGTCGGCTGTCTTAAAAAGTTTATTCAATCTATCAGCTAAATTAAAAGCATGTCCAGAATTAGAAAAACTCACCTTCTTGTATTTTGGGCCGGGATAGGAAATGAGGTGACTTAGTGTACGGAGATTGATAGGTTTACCTTGATAGAATACAGCATAAATAGCTATAGCATCAAGCACTTGCTCAGCCTTGTAAGTTTTAGGATTAACATTTTCTAGCACAATGGTAGGTTTTGGTCTTGCCATTTGTTGAGCCTCCGATAAATATACTATATTTATCTAAAAACCAACTTGCTACAGGATTTCAAAAAGGAATATTATGAATATACGAGAAATTTTAAATGAAGATGCTCCACGAATTAGACAAGTAAAAAAAGAAAATCCCGATGGTAGTACATCTGTTACTTATGAAGTACTTAATTCACGCGGAGAGACTATTAAAACAGGAATGAGCAAGGAACTTGCAACATCTTATTTAAACGCACATCGAGACGAATTATCCGATTAAAAAGTGCCGCCATCAAAGATTTGACTTTGAGGCTTGGCAGCACTGATAACATTTACAGTAATTGGTTTTTCTGCTAATTTTTGTTCAAGTTCTTCAAACTCTTTTAATAGTGCTCTAGCCTCAACCACAGTCATTCTATATTCTGTAGCATTTCTACCTGCGTTTTTAAGTCTCTGCCGAAGTTTATTAATTTCCATACTATTTCTTTGAATTCTTTTCTTTGCGTAACTTAACTAGATGGGCACGCATTTCTACTTCTGATTTAAATGGGCCAGCATATTTGTAATTTTCTAAAGTTGATAATTTGGGGCAGTATGCAGGCATCCAGTTCTTTGGAAAATGCAAGCAATAATATCCAGCACTGTAATAAACATCACTTGTTGATTTTTTGCTGAATAAAGGTAATGTATTCCCTTTCAATATGACTTCGTGTGGATTATCAAAATCCACTGGATAACCGCTGACATAGTAATCCTTCTTGATGTCCTTGGGTTCCTCTATATTACTAGTATTCCTAAAAATATCTTCTTTAAAGTATCCGTTAACTTCTTTTCTATTTAAAAATTGTTTCTTTTCGCCTTTAACCATTAACACATACCTATCTCTAGCTTCTGTTAGTAAGCCAATACGCATATCTTCCGTGTCACCAATAACAAGCCAGCTTGTTTCGGTAATTGTTTTTAGTTTGACTGACATTTATGTTCCTTATTTACTGTAGTGTTAATAACTTAGATTTTATATTTAGCCTTGAGCATGGGCATAAATGCAGTTGAGTTATCTCCAATTTTTTTCAAATCCCACTTACTGCAAAATTTAAGAAATGAATGGCCAATTTCTACTGCGGGCACATTTTCTTTTTCTGTTTCTTCAGCGATGATGTTTAGGCAAGACATCTTTACATCATCGGGAATTTGTTTTAGATCAATGAGTCCTCTATTAAATTCATAACGATCTTTTACACGTTGTTCTTGTTCGTCATGATCTACCCACTTTTGCAACATAAAATTATTCCAGGAATAACCTTTACCATTCCTGTCTTCGTATGCTTCCCTAATGCCAATTGTTTTCTTTGTGCCTTTTTCTCGTACACCCGGGTAGGCACTAAAAATATTATCAGTACCATCTCCACGAATGCATTTGAGAAAAAGTGCATATTCAAACCAGTTTTCTTCGCAAGCAAAGTCGGGATCAGCCTTCCCCACTTTAATCTTTGCAGTTGAATTAATTTCAAATGCCAGTCGGTTTCCGTCGCTGTCGAAGATGCCGTCCTGCTTGATAAGGATATCTTTAACAGGATCATAAAGCGTGACATTCTTGTAACTAAGCAATTGAAAGAAGTCTGAATCGGAACTAATAAGAATGTGCTGATCGTCTGGATGTGCGTCAATCCACACAGCAATCATGTCATCCGCTTCGGCCTTTGGATTTCTAATTACAGTAACATTTGTTTTCTTATCTAGATATTCTGCAAAGTCATTAAAGGATTCCATTAGAATCTTATGATCTTCTTGTTCTTTTTCTGTTTGTTGCGTAAAGGCTACCTTGCGATTTGCTTTGTATTCTGGATATACATCCTTACGCCAGCTACGTCCCTCCATAAAAAATACAACATGAGTGCCGTTCCACTTGTTGTATTCTTTTTTCATGCTGTTAAGAATTAAATGCAATGCCATGCCAATCATGCTGTCTATACCCAGGGCAGGGTTGGTCATGTTAATTTGGCGATGAAAGAGATTATGAGAGTCTGTAAGGATATAAGTGTTCATATAACAATTATATATGTTCGGACTGGAAATGTCAACTAAATTGCCGAAGACTTTACATTTTTTAATCTTAGTGTAAGCTTGGCAACTTAGAACGATTGATCTTAAGATATATGTTTAAGCAGGATTTCAGCCGTAGGCTTTCTTGCCTGCAGGGACAGATTCCGAATTCCAACGCTTAAAGGATTCCAGATTGGCTTCCGAGTCAGCAGTGAAATTTCCCGTTCCGTCGAATTCCTCTAGTGCAATGTTTCTGCAGACTTCCATGAACCACTGGTTGACAATAAGGTCTGGTGATGTGGCCGAGTAGCCTTCTGATCGTAGTTTATCAACAAAAAGATCATTCCAATCAAGTTCAAAGCTACCTTCGAGCGATGTCTTCTTATTAAAATCCATATTAAGAACTGTTACCCAAGGTTCCCCGTTCACAGTGGCAGTTGCTTTTTCATACTCGAGTTTAGTCATGCCACCATTACGAAAATCAAGTTCAAGCGTAGCAATTGCGCGTTGCTTGTCGTCTTTGATCAACCCAATTAGTCTGGTATGATATGTATTTTCATCAATCTCTTTGTACTTTAGTTCAATGTCCCAAAGTTTTCTATTATATTCTTCGTCTGTTAGTTCATCTTTTTTGATATCAAGTAGACGCTTCTCTAATGCAGCACCTGTTAATTCATACTCGGCCTGTGCAATGTCTCTTGTTTTACCCTTCAAACCCCAGTGTCCGGGAAGTAGACCATACTTTATTTTGAACATATTTATTTCCGTATTTTAAATGTAAAAGTGAGATATTTTTTTAAGATTCCAAAAATTATTTCGAAATCTGATTTTGATAATTTTGCTGCAAGATCAAACCCAGATTAAGATTTGAGATTATGAATCTTGTTTTAAAAAGTGAGTTTAAAACTACGCTTACTGTATTTAACAAAAAATTTAGTTTCATCATTAGAATTTAGAATAGTACCAGTGTTACCTAATGCCATTGCTCCATTTAATTTTAAATGCCAGGGCATCTACGGGATTTTCAAAAAGAAAATATCCAAAACAGTAAAAAAATTTATCATCAGATCCGTTATCGCGGCACCAGGCTACTGCATCATCATCTAAGAAATGTGAGTCTGGTGGTGCCACTCTTGTCCACAATGTTACATTGTCATGTTTTTTATTTCTAATCTGAATCACATGTTACTCGAGGCATTAGGCAATATTACAGAAAAGATGTTGTTGCAAGTTTAGTCTACAGCCATATGACATACAGTAACGTGCTGTATATTCATAGTTTTTCCTAATTGCGTCGTAATCTAAAAGGCCCGGCTCAAAAAATGAAATAACTTCATCTACTGTGGACCGTTCTGCCATCGTGATTTTACCGTCCTCTGCACGAAGTAGTTTGATCTTCTGTGGCAGAGTATTATAGACATTCATTGGGCTAACATAAATTTCTTTACCGGTACGTTCTTTCCACTCATGCGCCCACTGCGGAATAGAGCTATAAGGATTATCTTCTTCTGCACTCATTACAAACTTTAAGCAATCAGCACGTTCTAAAATTAGTTTGGTTGGTGCAAGATACTTGATGGCCTTGCCTTCTTTTTCTGCACACTTTGGGCTGCATACCAGGGTAACATCTCCCGGGATAGGTTGATCAACTGTGCCGTTGCTTTCAATTTGAATATGCTTGTACATTGGCAATTGCTTTTGCAAGAAAGCAGTTAGGTTGCTTTGCAGCATGGGTTCGCCACCGGTAATTACAAGCACAATATTTGGATAGCTTACGGTGCCTACACCGTTGGGTACTGCCCATAGCGGCGCACTCTGCCCTTTTGAATTCCAGTAATCACAAATTGTATGATATGCCTTTGCTTCAATTTCTTCAAATGTCATCCAATCGCCATCATCAAAGAAAGTGTCACAAAAACTACAGTCTAAATTGCATTTAGTTAGTCGAATAAAAAGTGCGGGCATTCCAGCATAAGGTCCCTCGCCCTGCAATGTAAAAAACATGCTAGTAACAAACAAACTATCTTCAGCTGCATCTTTAAAAAACTTCTTGCCCACAATTTCATTAGTACCAAACATGTTATATTCCTTTTAAATTTTCTATAATTTTACTTGATCTCAGCAAATAAGTCAAATCCTCTGCTGTCAGTGATCCTTTGTCTTGAGCAATACTTATTAAATCTTCAAACACACTGTCACGAATTTTGGATTTAATAGCACTTGTAATGCCTGCCCGCATTTCAACACTCAGTGCAAGAACTTGCCCAAAGGATTCGGCTGCTGCATCAACGTCAATAGTATCAGCCCAAGTAATAGTACCATCATTCTCTATTGTAACAATATCTTTACCATTTGGAGCTCTAATAGACATTACATTGGGCGGTTGTGATATAAAGATACTGTTCATAGCACTTGTCGTATAATTAGTCATAATATTACTGGTACTAGTGTTGGCCGCGCTGATGGTGCCTGGGTAACCTATTGACCCAGGCCCTCCGCTAGCATATGGTATAGGGCCAAAGACGGCAGTGTTTACTGTATTGGCTACTGAATGATTGTTCCCCCAAAATGCCATATTTTTCCTTTTATACTGAATATTTTATTTTAAATACTAACGCGTCATCTAATTCTTCAAAGCCTAGGTATAATAAACTTTTAAGTGAATTGCTATCAAATTTTATATCAACTGATCCCTTAGAGTTTTTATTTACCCAACCAAGCATCTCTGTATAATCAAAACCATAATTATATTCAATGATAATTTTATATTTTTTATCAAACAACATTGATTCATTATGGTTCTCTACTGTTTCTGCCATTTATTAATCGGGGACAAATTCCATATAGGCGCCGTTCTCATCATCTTCGCTGACATCAATTTTGACTTCTCTACCCGGATACTTGGTGGAAATTTGTAGATATAAATCTTCAGCAATCATTTCACAGGACTTATAGTCCAGTTGCAAGGTATCACTTTTATACAAATTTTCTAACCAACGCTTGAATTGTATAAATTCAATTGCGCGATCGGAGTGTTCAACTGTAATTGCTACTTTAAAATGAAAGGTGTGGCGGTGAGGATATCCTAAGAAACTTACATCATACTCGTCACCAGTGGCCAAGTTGGGATCTGTAAGTGCAGCAGGATATTTGTGAATACCCTCCTTGGTAAACTTTACCCAAATCCAACGCTTTACATTATGTTCGTTTATCACGCTTCGGCCTTCTTGGTCACTTTAGTTTTCTTTGGAGCATTTTTGCCGAGTGAGTCTGTGGTTGCATCAGCAGCATAAAGCGCAGCAGCTTCATCGGGCGAATTTACAACAGGTGTACCTTTGAGTTGTCTGGTATAAGCATCATCTTCTTCTGGATCAGGTTTTAGCGATGTAGTTGGATTAATATCTAAGCCCAATTCGGTATTATTTAAATCTTCCTGCACAACAGTTTCAACATCAGTAATAGGCTCATTTTCAACAATATCAATAGTCTGTTCACTATCTTCGGTAACTTCATCGCCTATTACCGAATCGGCTTCGTAATCAACCCATCCGGTAAACCGATTGCTATCGGTTAATTCACGATAATGCATACACCATACACCCGGATTAGTTGCATTAAAATCAATATCATCAATCTTGACTGTTAGATTGATACTTGAGTTTTCAATCTTGGGTATTTGCACCCGAAGCAATGGTACAAAGTTTCTACTTTGCCAAATGCCGGCATTCAATACTTTTAGCATAACATCATGTTTGTGGGCTGGATATTCTATTGTAACCCAAAAACCACGATCCAGCAATGTATGAATAATTTTTTCATGTTGTTTAGCAGATTCGATTTCGCCCTCGAAAGAATGATTTGCACCCAAAAAGATATGTGGTGTTTTCTGTTCCCTGGCCAGTTGCTCAATTTCCGCCGCATCCTGAATATCAACTACAAAAAGTGTTCTTTTTGCATATGCTGGTGTATGTTCAACTTCTGATCCTACGAAAAATTTTACGTTATTATGCCCATCTCTATTCATGATATTTCCTTTAAATTAATATTTTGCTTTGGCTACATGTTTTCTGTAATCATTACTGTTTCTCGCCCACTCATCACCCTCGCCTTCAAATACATCAAGCGTACGATCAATAGTGCCATCTTGCCAGTCACTTACTGCACCCGTACTATAACCGGCCGGTTGCATAAACATTTTTTCAAGACGTTCAGCAGCATCATCCACGCTCCACGGAATATACATATTTTTTGCATTATTGGCAAACACTTCCGGGAAGCTACGATAAGCCGGATATAAAGTAAGAGTACCAAATGTATCAGCTTCACTCACTGTGTTACTGACCCAGTCTTGCAATGCACAATTAAATAGCACAACACTGTCTGCCAAGAGTTCATAATAGTCATTCTTCTTTAGTCCGGTATACACTTTAAAATTTGCAGTCCCACTATTTTCTAGATATTTTGCAAATTCTAAATGATTCTTATTATTACTTTTTAGTGCAGGGTGTCCACTAAAGACAGCAAACTCTACTTCGGGGCGAGTTTTATAAAACCTTTGTGCCAATTGCATGTAAAATTCTGGCTGCTTTTCATCGTCCCATCTTGCAGCAAATGCCACTCGTTGTTCACGAGCTGTAATTGGTTTAACATAAGATACTCGACTTGCAACTTCTTTTTTGCCAAAGGGTAATCCAGTAACATAGATAGGTGCCTTTAGTCCGGCAATGCGTAAATGGGCCACCATCTCTTCGCTAGCAACAAGAATCCCTGTTACAAATTCGTCAACCATCTTTTCAAAGTGTCGCATCCAGCGTGCCATTCCTTCGCGATTCACAAAATCATCAGGGTCGATACTTTGTGCTAGACATCGTACATAAACCTTTGGGCGGAACTTCTTGGGCACTTGATCAAGAATATATGGTAAACTTTCAATACCGGGAGTGAACATATCTTCGTAAAAAATAACATCCTGGCTTGTTATCTTGCCTTCTTTCATGAGCTTAACAAGATTGGCAGTTTGTGTCATACTGTAATATGTACGCCCGTGTGCATCAAGTACACTACCAGTAACAATATTCTTATCTGCTGTTAGTTCCTGTCCTGTAACAAGTTCGTAATCAACACCGCGACGTTTAAAAACTTGTTCATTCCAGTCTTGCAGTTGTAGAGTGTAACGACTTTCGTAACTTTCAAGCCCCATGTAAAATAATTTTCGCATTTTATATATTTCCGATTATGTGGTGAATATTTATATAGTTTTTTGTAAACACAGTATAATTTTATTATTAGCCTGTATGGCCCTGTAGTATATATGAAAGTACATCTGTGGTATCAACAACAACTGCTTGATGGCCAAATATCTGAAATCCCGATGATGGATAACCGTCGTTGACTGGAACAACACGTATCATCTTCGGAGTCAATTTTATAACAGAGCATATTCTTAATTGATTAAGTCTTGAAACAGCAACCTTGGTTCCTTCGTTTATAACCTGTCCAAGTTTGTCTTTGTGCTCAGGCACTGGTCTTACTTTTTTCATCATAATCAACGACTCGAATCAATTTTTCTCCCATCCAGTAGGATGATAGTTCATTTTTATCACTTTCATATTGTGTTAGCATGGAGTTAAATTCTTCCTTGGTAATTTCTCTACCATCTAGAATAGTTTCTCCAAGATACCGTTGCGTCATTTCTTCAAACGCGTCTTTATTATCTCCGGAATTTCGCATAAGAACCTCGTCGTATGCATGTTCAAGCTCATCAGCTTCTATCACATAACGCATACGAAATGATGAAATTGTGTCAACAACAAACAGTTTCTTTTTACTCATTGTAGTTCCTTAAATTTGTATAATTGTATACTGACTATTCGCACAAATCAATTAAATCTTCTTTATCAAGGCTTGCCATATCTTCGATAGAAGGTATAGTCTTTTCATCAGCAATTTCTCCCCACATATTGTCGTTTCCTAATGTAGTTGTAACCTTTTTGTCTCCAAAGCTAACAAAATCAAGAAATAATTGATTATCCTTAATCATATTATACGGGGCTGGATTAGCAGGATCTAATAACTTTTCAGCAAAGTCATTAAAAAACAAAATAGAATTTGGAACAAAATCACTTAGACTGGTATTCTTCTTTTTATTTCGCATTTGATACCAGTCGAGATAATCTACATTCTTTCTGGTAGCATATTCAACATCAGCAAGTCTATTGATTTCCTGAACAGCCTCAATATGATTATGCACATTATGCGCCATAATCAATGCATATGTAGTTGTATCCCAGCTAGTTTTGCCTTCCTTACCGTGCTTGTTTAAGTCACCGGGGCCCATGACACAAACATCTCCGACAGTTAAGCGTTCCATAATTGGTCCCTGGAAAGGCATTGCAAGTGTACTATTTTTCAAACTCTTGTCATCAATGCCGCGGCCCATTGCATAGGTAAGTTGGTCTGAATTAAATTTATTGTAATTGTATGATAGCGCATAACCGCCTGCTGCAACAAATGGTGATGCAGCATCAAAACTAATGTTTATATTAGGGTTATCATGCTTCTTTAATAATCGCTCAATTGATGTTAGGTAACAAGCCCAATCAAGCCGCCCAATTCCCAAAAAGTGAATCCAGTCTTTGTCTTTAAGGAGACCGTCTCTCCTCAGGTCAAGCAATCTTTCAAGAACAGTTCTCATGTTTTTCATATTGATACCTGCAAATGCCCAGCCCTCTAAAGTCCGGTCTTTTGAGTATCCCATTTCAACAACTTCCGAAGAGATACTATATTTTTTTACAATATCATACCATTCTTTAGAATTTATATTATCGCTTCCGGATAAAACATTTAAAAATTTAGTTTTACCCGGAACACGATGTTCCATAAAATATTTAAGATTATATTCGGTGACTTCCAAGCAATCAGAGAACTTGGTTAGTCCAGTTTTTTCACTAAGCGGCGGCAATGCTGCAAAAGCAGGAACATCCAGCGTCATTGACCAATCGGCAGTATGTTCAAGATAACGTAAGATTTCTTCTCTTAGTTTATCTCCTGCTGGTGTTTTTACTGTAGCCCAGTCAAGTTTAATAACTCCGGTGGCAATCTGGAATCCACCCGAGTCACCAACAAGTATTGTTTTACTACGATCACGCTTATGGATCATGGGTTCTCGGTCATTACACTTGGTTAGATTTCTTTCAGCGTGACCTGCCGAATATAGCCCGTATTTATAATTAAAGTAACTGTACTCTTCATCGAGAAAATTAAGCCCTTGCAGCCCAAATTCAAATTTCTTAGGTAAGCGTTCCTGCGGGACAAATGTTGGATCACTAAGATCCTTACCCAAGTGAGTAGTGTAAAAACCGCTGATTGCAGGAAGATATTTAGCATACCCGCCTGCAATATGTCGTTCTGTAAAGTTTACTTTGTTTGTCATCTTGTATTTAGGTCTTGTTACTTGCCGGCCGGTAAAATATAGGAATATTTTCCAGTGACACTATCAATCTCAATCATTAGAGCACCCATATCCGAAAACTTCATTGTGGTTGTTGAAGATGTCTCACTCAACTTCAGAATACTAAGAACCTGTCCCAATGGCCATGACCACTGATGCTTTAGTGTACCTGTTACATTTTTAGCAAAAGGATATGTGGTCCTGTCTGTTGGACCAGAGCCAATGTTAAAATTGAGTGTACCCTTGTCAACACTTACAGTAAATCGTTTTTCAAAGCCGCCCAACACACCAAGAAAATAACCCAGCTCCGAAATCTTTTTCTTTTCTGGCTCAATGGTTATATCCCATGTTGCACCTTTAAATGGTGGAACTTTGATCTGTTCATTTACCATTGTTTCACTCATAAAGCGATAGTGCGAAAGATGCCCAGATCCTGTAACAAAATCAATACCCGACGGAACATTCACACCCTCTCGTGTTTCGCTGACAACATCTATACTAGCACTAGCTTCAGAATAGAGTGGGAAATCAATAAAGCCTTTTAGAACTGAAATACGAGAAATTCCCACAGTAGAATCAATCCCAGAAATTGGTTGAGATAAACTACCAAAAAGAACAACAGTCTTGTCAGCATCAATGGCTTCAATTTTGGTTTCCGTATCGGTACCAACAATCTTTACCATTTCAATAAATCCTAGTGAATGTGTATGTTTAACAATGTCTTTTAGTCCGTCAAGAATATTCATTTGTATTTTCCTTTTCTTAATTTAAATACTGTAGTATGTTTAGTTTCTTCAACTATTAGTCATGACAAGTATATTATACTTGCTGACAAAAGTCAAACGTTTCTTTATAGTTGCAGATGATTACATGCCACTAAAATCAAATAAAGTTTCCAAATGCTTATGATCTTTATTTGTTCTAGATAAGTCCCAGGATAGAACTGAAAGTAAATTCTCTACTTTCTTGTCTACAATACCGGCGCTCATAGCATCGCTATCAAACGGCAATGCAGTAAACCAATCGGGCAAGTGTGCAATATCTACCGGAAATGCTATGTTATCAATATTGTAATCATTATTGGGTTTAAGTTTACACACAATAATTTTTTGTCCATCAATAATACGCATTGCATGTTGATCTTGATTTATTTCTTTTAATCTGTTCCACGCCAAACTTGCTGTAACATGCCCGGGTACGTGAAGATTACCGACCTCAATGCCTTTCATCTTTTTAATTCCAGCATCCTCTAATTTATCCCTATAATGGGATAATTTATTAACTGCTCGTGGAGTGCCTTGCTGCCACGGCTTCATATCTTCGAACTTTTCTTTAAAAGTTCTAATTTTTTCAATAACTGTGTTTTCGCCTTTGTCTCGTAATGTGTCAAGCAAAATTTCAGATAAAAACTCTTGTACAAACTTGGGTGTATCTGCTCGCTTTAAGTCCAGGCCCATTGCCTTGACTTTACCGGGTTTGCCATTAACATCAAGTCTAATACCATCCTTGTCATACATCAAACAAGCATAACGCTTTTTAACCATCCAGATACCAGTTTCGGAAACTGTTTCTCTTGAGCTTGCAATAATTCCCGTTGATCTCTTAACTGGCACATTTAGTTTGTTTAATAAAAAGTCCGGAAATGTATTAGAAACTGCTTTGGCTAAATCATTGTACAATTCTACAATACTTTCCTTGGTCCATACAATTTCATTTCTTTCAATTTCTTTCTTAATAATTGGGTAAGCAGAGAAAAAACAAGAATCGGTATCCCCGTATACAATAGACTTACCGTAGTGGTCATATTCGCCGGTTATCATCTCATTGGTCTTGGCAGCCATGTGCTTGGTAATTGTTCTGCCCGTTAATGTAGTTGACTGGCCTAACCTTTGATCAAAAAATCGACTACCTGCATTTAGCAACGCACCATATGCAGAGTTTAGATTAATCTTCTTAACTAACTGACGCTTATCCCAGAACCCAACAATTCTTTTTAGATCATACTGGTCCCGATATATGGCCTTGCCATCTTTAACTTCTAGATTGTGTTGATTCATATATTGAACCACATCTTCCTTCAGCCCTTTAGTAACAAGCTTTTTTAATTTTTTAGGATCATAAGACTCTGATTCTGAATAAGGATTAGCTTTTGTGTCTGTATCACTAATATCTTCATTTGTAAATAATTCTTCGGGTATTTTAACACCCTCAATTTTGGAATTATCTGCTATGTCCTGATAATTAGTCATGATTTTTTGCAAAGTTTTACGTTCGCTGTACCAACGAGTTAACAGTCCCGGAATTACACCATCGATGTCAGTTTTAAAGATTGTGCCATTTGCACTAATACACCATGGCTGATTACTATCAAAAATTAATTCTTTAAGTTCTTTTCCGGTAAGTTCATATTGTTCCCCATTTTCCATATCTAATATTAGTTTGTTACCAATATCTTCGTTATAAAAATCTTCCATCTCTAGTACATTAAATCTATCATTCCACCAAGATGCAAAAGTACATTTTCCACCTTTTGCCTCCCAGTCAGCAATTGCCTGATTAGTTCTGTCTAGTCGAATTTGTCCCACAATTGTTTCAGGACTCATATTAAGTGTCCTGATCACAGATGGATACAGTGACTTCATGTCAGTGCTGGCAATCCATCTGTGAAATCCTTTCCTGGGTGTTGCAACCCACCCACCTGCTGCGCGGCTGGCATCTTCGTCCTTATTGCGCTTCTTATCTGGGCAAACCATATTTCGGTTATGTGCTTCCATCAACACATTTTGATCTGTAACTGCAACAGCACCCATTGTTGTCTGAATTAACACACAACTTGAATGTGCAATAGAATTTGCCAAGTCGATAAATTGCAATTTTTTATCAAGACGGTCAAGCAGTCGAGTGTCCTGAATGTTATACTCTAAGAATTTTTTAAAATCGTCGTTGTAAAGTTCATCAAGTGTACCGGCATACTGAATTTTGTTTTCACCTAGTTCAATTTCAGCAATGGCGTTCAGAGCATAACTGTGTCGTTCTTCATAGTTATATTTTTTATACAGTTGAAGATAATCAACATGCACCCTGCCAATTAAGTCATATGTGGGCTGTGTTTTACCGCCGCGTTCAAATTCTCGAACTTTGGGTTCCTGATCCCACAAGCACATGCGTCTTGCTTCTTGTTTTCCTAGAATTTTCTTGATACGATTAACAGTATACGGAATATCATATGCTTCGCTGTTCCAGCCACTAAGAATATCAGCGTCTTCAATCACATCCATGAATGCTTCAAGCATTGTACCTTCGGATTTAAAAAGCACAACATTGCCAACTTCATCGGCCAATTCCTGTGCTTCGCTTTCTGTAAGTGTTTCCGGCGGTATTGCCAAACAAATAATTTCATCAATCCACTGCAGGTGTACAGATATTGACGTGATATAATTATTAGCTTCAGATGCTTCCGACCAGCCTGCCTCTTTATCAAAACTGGTTTCAATGTCAAAAAATGCAATGTTTAGTGTGGGTGCATCTGCGTGTTGATAGTTTTGCTCAAGGCAGCGAAATATAGGGTCAATGTCAGTTTCCCACTTTTTAACATTACTAGAAATAGATTTTACTAGTTTTTGCTTTTCTCCAAAACTTTTTGGTACAACTTTCTTTACATAGTCGCCATAGATAGATTTGCTTGTGCCTCGAGCATCATTGATATAAAAGTGATAGTCGGGTGTAAATTCGCGATAGACGCGCTCGCCATTTACTCGTTCTACAATTTTGATTGTTTCTGAATCGCCACCGCGACGGAAGAGTGCGTCAACGTACACTTAACCTAGCCCTCCGGCTTTGTATAACTCTTCGAGTTCTTCAAACGCTTCGCGTTGATCGTTCATTGTATTTTTTTGACAAGCTCTAATAAGTTTATTTAAGATTGCTGGTTTTACTTCAAGCTCTTCGGAAATGGCTTTGACTGTATCGCTCAATCCTGCTTTTAAATCTTCGCACTCTTGTAATACTTGTACGCCATCGGCGATTAGTTGTTTTAGTCTTAGAACGTTTTCTTGTGATAATTTGGCCATGTAACCTCTCAGATTGTGTTTGCTATACTTAGCAAAGCAAGTAGTTTAACAAAAAACTTTCTGAAAGTTAAGGAATTCTTAAATTATCTGTAGCCGTATGCGTTACCCGAAGATTCCGTACCGGTATCAGTTCCGCCCTTGTACATTTTGGGATCATAACCATGAACAACAGATAATACACCCTGTCTTTGTTGTTCGCCAGCTACCTCTTGACCAAAACGATGCATTTGATCGGGCATGACTCTTTTAAACCAATCAACAATTAGTGGCCTAATGTCTCTATCGGGCTCAGTATCTTCCAGTGATGCTATCATGTCATTTAGTTCATCATCTTCAATAATATCGGAAATATATATTGATGCAATTACAGCAGGAATAGGTCGTTGCATAACAGTCTTAACAAGATCAAAATCTGCATTTGTTAACGGTAGTTTTGTGACTGCTTCCATGATACTGTTGCCGCCAATTTCACGAACTCGATATCTAATTGCACCGTATTCAATGTCTTTTTTATCCCTGGCAAGTCGAGCTCTTGAGCTGCTGCTATATGGGCCACCTACAACTTTATTTGTTTTAGGATCGTATACTTCCCATTTTTTAGCAGGAGCCTCTTCCGGAGTTTCCTGAAGTTTTAGTGCAGTCTTTAGACTATCGTAATCGCTTCTTAACTTGCCTCTCAAAAATTCTTTACCTGCTGATGATGTTGCAGGATCCATTATTTTATCAACATATGTACTCATGCGCGTTTGTAGTACACCAATTTCTTTAGTACTTTTTGGAGACAGATCACGATCTTTAAGTGATTGCGGTAATAACAGTTCAAGTATTTTCATAATACTATTTATCATCTTTTGTTAGTCAAAATAAAAGGGCCCACAGGCCCTTTTAAAAGTTTGATATTTTAGAGATCAAACTCAGCCTTTACAGATGCTGGAACTAGATCAAAACTATATTCGTCAGAAATCTTTGTAAGAAGCGGTAGTGCAAAAACAGCGCCCGGCATTGACATGATGGCAGCAAAACGTGCTGCGACCATTAGTTCCTGTGCCTTCTTGTTTGCAGCGGCAATTTCATTAATTGATGCGTCACCACGTGAAGCCTTGGTGTATGTGGCAATTACTGACTTGGCATTTTCTGCTTCAGTTTCGTACACATTCTTTGTCTTTTCAAGCACAACTTTAACTTCATCAACAGTCTTTGGAAAAGCTGAAAAATATTCGGTTGACATCTTGATGTAATCTTCTGGGGTATTAAGTGATTTAAACATTGTATTTCTCCTTTGAGTGCCCTTAGGCCACTATAACGATCTGTCTCACCATGAGCACAGTATCTGTAGTGTAACTGTATTTACCTTGCAGTGCAACATTTCTGCACTTTATTGATAAATTATTTTTCGGTTTCTGTTGTTGCGGGATCTACAGGCTTTGAATAAGGTCCAGCCCCTGTTAACGCCCCGGCACGTATATCCAGCAATTTGTTTAGGGTTTGATTGCCTGTGCCATAAGCCAAGTAAGCAATAAAAATATCAACTGTTAAACCGCCCATGAGAATCAACTTCCAAACAAATGCTGTGGCAGCAATTGCCACCAACAAAGAGATTACTCTAGCAAGACTGTACTGTCCGTCTCTGGTTTGTAATATTTGTTTAAAAAAGTCTACGTATCCTTTCATGCATATATTTATCAAACGGCCAATAAAAAGCCCCGGGATAAACCCGGGGCTCATTTCAAACTAAGTTACTAGTTCAATTAATAGTGTTTAACTATTAAAGAATTTCGCTTAACTGGAATGTAACAATAACCTTACCAACAAGGGCTGCAGCACCTGCTGTAGTTACAATAATCTGCTCTGCAGCACCTTCTGTAACATAGTCTTCAGCCATGTACATACCTGTTACAGTAACATCATTCTCAGCGGATGTCATGTAAGCAGAAGTTGCACCCGACTTACCAACAACTAGTGAACCGCCTGCAGCTGGTGTTGAAACAACAACCTTAACTGACATAACTGTTGCACCTGCTGGCATTACAGTACCAACGTTTACAGTACCGTTACCAGAAATTGATGCAGTGTGAGCATAAACAGCACCTAGGCTTGATGAACCAGCTGCGGCAGCGACTGCTTCGTCAACATACAACTTGTTGGTCAAGCTTGTGTCAGTCAATGCAACAGCATACTCTGCTGCTGTAACACCAGTAACATTGATAGCTGCGGTATTAGCAAGATTTACTGATAAGTCACCTGCGGTAACTGTCAATGTCATTGCAGTATTAGCACCTGAGCTGATCTTGCCGTCTGTAACAACAACTGCACCAGAACCATTAGAGGTAAGTGTTAGGTTGCTGTTTGTACCAGTAGCAGTAACAGCAGCATTAGCGCCGTCGATTGTTACAGGCTTTGCACCACCAACTGTCAACAAGCTTGCGCCGTTGAATGCCAAGTTAGCACTTTGATCCATTGTGCTTGTTGTACCAGCGTAGAATACTTGGTTAGCAACAAATGCTGTTAGACCTGTACCACCGTTGGTTGTAGCCAATGTACCTGCAACTGTAACAGCACCGTTTGCGCTGGTAGCTGGTGTTAGACCAGTTGTACCAAAGTTGATTGAAGTAACTGCATTAGCAGCAATTGTGTCAGTTGATAGCAATGTGCCGCTTGTTGGCATTGTAACTGATGTTGTACCAGTTGTTGCAATTGACAAGCTGTTGTTACCAGTTAGTGTGAACGCGCCAGCTGTGCTGATATCGCCACCTAATGTGATTGTGTTGGTGTTGTTAATACCTGTACCGCCGTTTGCAGCAGCTAAAACACCAGAAACGTTTGTACCGCTAGCAATATTCAATTGACCAAATGCAGCTTCAACGCCAGCACCTGCACCAATTAGTGCGTAACCGCTTGTGCCCTGGATGCCCAATTGGTTTGTGTTAGCTGTGTTTGTTAGAGCTGAACCAGCGTTGATTGATGTAGCAATTGTGGCACCGTTGATTACAATACCGTTACCGCCTACGTAAACTGCACCACCGGAGAACTGAACCCAGTTTTGATCAGCAAAACTTGCTAGCGGATTTGTTGACTGTACCCAACCTGTGTTGGCTTGTGTACCTGACTCAACGAATACTGATGCACTTTGCAATTCTGCAACTGTTGATGCATCGCTGGAACGTGTCATTGCTTGACCAGAGCCATTGAATACCCAAATACCTTGCTCAGCAGCGGCTGTTTGATAAGCTGCTAACAATACACGCTGTCCGCTTGCTAGTGTAATACCGTCAATTGCAGCTGGTGCTGAATTTGTGTTGATATCAACTGGAGCATAAACAGCAACTGAATCCTTCCATGAAAGACCTTCAATCGCGTTGTCAACATAAGCCTTGGTAACAGCGTCAGTTGCATTTGTAACTGTACCGTTTAGTGTTACACCTGAACCAGAGCCTGAACCAGCAAATGTACCTGTACCAGCCAAGAAGCTGCCAGTAGAGTCACGATAAACAATGGTGTTTGGTGTGTTTAGATCAGTAACGCTTGTCCATGTAGGAGTTGGGCCGCCAGCTGATGTCAATACTTGACCAGATGTACCAGCTGTTGAGAATTGCATTGATGTAGCATTGCCGTAAACAATACCGCCTTCAACTGCTGTCAAGCTTGCATTTGTACCACCGTTAGCTAGTACTAGTGTACCTGCAACTGTAACAGCACCGTTTGTTGCTGATGCTGGTGTTAGACCAGTTGTACCAAAGTTGATTGAAGTAACTGCGTTGTTGGCAATAGTGTCTGTTGACAATAGTGTACCAGTTGTTGGCATTGTAACTGATGTGTTAGCAGTTGTTGCAATTGACAAGCTGTTTGCGCCAGTTGTTGTGAAAGCACCGGCTGTTGTGAAAGCACCGGTTGTGCTGAAAGCACCAACTGTTGAGAATGTGCTGTCTGTTGAGAAAGCAGCAGCAGTTGAGAAAGCGCCAGTGATTGAAACTGTGCTTGTTGTGGTCAAAGCGCCACCAGTTGAAACATCACCACTTAAAGTGATTGTGTTGGTGTTGTTAATACCTGTACCGCCGTTTGCAGGAGCTAGAACGCCGCTAACTGCATTTGAGCTTGCTAGGTTAACTGTGCCGTAAGCTGCTGAACCAGAACCTTGTGATACTAGAACTTGACCAGCTGTGGTTGATGACTTGACAGCAATGTTGTTGCTTGCGTCAATATATGTTGTGACAGCATCTGTGTTAGCACTGAATGCACGACCAGCTGATAGTGATAGACCTGGACCAGCAGTGTATGCTGCACCAACAGCAGTAGCAATTGCTGTGTTAACATATAGCAAGTTAGGAATGTCATTGTTGGCTGAAAGAGCAGCAGCATACTGAGCAGCAGTTGAGTTACCAACTGTAACTACTGAACCGCTTGCTACGTTTAGTGTCAATGCACCAGCTGTAGAAGCGATGGTTAGTGACTCGCCAGCACCTGAAGCAATTGTACCAGAACCAGCTGAACCAACTGTTAGTGTGTCTGTACCGTTGAAGATAAGACCTGAACTTTGAGCCATTGTTGAAGTGTTGCTAGCATAAAATACTGCATTAGCAGTGAATGAAGCTAGACCAGTACCGCCGTTAGGGGTAGCTAAAACACCAGTAACATTTGTGCCACCAGCGATATTCAACTGTCCAAATGCAGCTTCAGCGCCAGCACCTGCACCAATTAGTGCATAACCGCTTGTACCTTGAATACCTAACTGTGCTGAACCAGTACCAACGTTGTTCTTTAGAGCTGAATCAGCGTTGATTGATGTTGCTAGAGTTAGTGTATTTGTGTTTGCAGCACCAACAGTTGCTGTTACGCCAGTTGTACCAGTGAAAGTGATAATACTTGGGTCAATAGCAAATGATGTTGTTGTGCCGTCAGTAATTCTGCTGTAAACATCTTCCTGTGCGCTTGTTGCAAGTGTGATCCATGTATTTGGGCCGTAGTACTCAAGCAAGTCTGCATCTGTGTTGTAACGGAACATACCAGATACTGGTGCTGCTGGATGTTGTGCATCTGATCCTTTAGGAAGAACAATTGCACCAGTGCCATCAAACTGGAAAACACCAGCTTGATTACGACTCATTGATGTATCGCCACCGATACTAATAGCTGCTGTGTTTGAGCCTAGTGTTAAGTCACCAAGTGTAGCAACAAGGTTACCAGTTGATGCTGTGATATCGGTGTTTGCTGTAATGCTACCAGCTGATGCTACAATGTTACCTAGAGTAGCTGTGATGTTACCAGTTGATGCTGTGAAATCAGCAGCACTTAGTGAAGCACCAGCATTACCGGCTGCATTCTGGAAGCTGAATGTTGTGCCTTCCGTTGAAAGGTTTAAACCGCCCTTGCTGAACTGTAGAGCTGAGCCTACGCCAACAAGACCATAATTTTTTACGTTTGCCATTTTTAAAAATCTCCATATGTGTGGCCACAATTGGCCATCAGTTAATATTTATACAAAATAATTATTTTATACGTAAGACACTATGATTTGAGCACTACCCACTGTAGCCCCCGCATTCACAAATGTTCCCGTAATTTCTACATCTCCCTGTTCTGTGTCTGTTCCAAAAAGTACCTCTGTTTGTGTTGTATAGGTTCCTGCTACTGTCAAGTCAATCAATCCGGTCACCATTAGCCCGGCCGGAACCGGTGCTGGCAATGATGGATTCATGACTTGATATCCAATAGACAATGTCGCTTCAGTATCAAATGATTCGGTGACACTAACTGTAATCAATGTTATTCTGCGTCCTGTACTGATTGATCCAATATTTATACTGGCCGGGTCTGTGGTTATAAGAGTATATTCCAAAGATTTTGCATCTGTGGTAGAACTGTCCTGATTACTTGTTTGTACCCATTCGGCCCCGTCATATAACCACAAACTCCATTCGCCTACATTGTTACCCTCTGAATCAGCACTGTCAATGACATATGCTTGATCGCCAATAAGCGGTGATAGTGCATACAGTGCAGATAGGTTTGTAACAACTGTAGAAGTACTTGTTCTTAGGCCTTCTGCAATATATAATCCGGCGGCCTTGGTACCGTTTTCAACTGATATTAGGCCAAAATCTTGTACCGGTGCGCCTGAAACATCTAAGAAATTGATGGGTCTTGCATCAATTGCTGTAAATTTTATTCTATAATCAGTTGATGCTGGAGTTGCTAAAGCTAGGCCTGATCCCGAATTTGTGCCTGCAAAAGGAACTCCATTTACATCATTGTTTGTATTTACTATTGTTATGCTGCCGCCGGCAGTATTAGTGATAACCAGTACTGTATCACTTGATATAGTAGTTGCTACAATATTAGTTATATTGGCATCATTAATAGACTGAACCATTTGTAAGGGTCTTGCATAATCTTCGTAACCGGGATCACTTGAGGTAATATTGAATGTTACTGTTGTTCCATTAATTGTTGCTGTAGCCGGAGAACTGCTTGCCCATAGAGCAGGCTCACCGTATGTGGTGCTAATTAAACTGTTATTGGTAGAAACTGTAGTCTCAAGTAATACCGACTGTGCAGCAACACCGGTTTGATTGACTACTAAATTTACCGCAGTTATAACATCTGCAGCTACCCCGGTTCCACCCACTGTGACATCAACACCGTTAAGCTGAAATATACTACCAGGCGCGGTAGGCCCCAGTAGTGTGCTGTAGGATATAGACGATGTATCATTTCTTAATTTTACATATAATTCAGATCCACCGGGCGTTATTGTAATTTCGCCGGGTACAGTAAGTGAGGTATAAATTATGTCGCTGACATCACCGGGCAAATAATTTAAATTGTCAACAACTTTTTGTACAGGATTGATTGTGAACCACCCCGGAATTGTGTCTGATATAGAAGTCACTCTACCAATAACAACTCGATTATTAGAATCTGACAATACAAAAGAATTAGTATCTGAGTCAGCTGATATAGCGTCATTAACAGCAAATGTGTTATTTAACTGATATAACGGATAATTGTATTGTAAATTAATATAGTTAAATCTACTCTGCAAATTAAGAGCAAAGGATGACGAAATACCAGCAGCCGGAATAGGATCAATTTGTGGCAGTCCGTCGTCGCCAATATTGAATGCCACATAATAGCCTGTTGCTGGTGCACCGTTTCCAACCTGTTCAGAATTTCTAAATGTATTATACCGATAAATGTCTTGAACAATAGCAGTTACACTGGTTGTGGTTTTAGATTCAATTGAAATAATTAACCAGGCTTGCCCGGTAGTAAGATTAGCTATCCACTGCCCCACAGAAATGTCTTGGCCGTTATATTGGCCGGGGTCTCTTGTGATATTTGAACTGTGTAGCTGTTCACTGACATTTAAAACAACCTCCCATCTAAAGTCTTTTTGCACAGGTGCTGGCTGCGGGTTTGGAGGTATAACCGGGTATAACAAAGGGTTATACCAAGGCATTGTCTCGATACCTTCAACCAAAACAAGTTCTAATTCTATTGACTTTAGTGGAATATTTAAAAATGACATAATTTAGAATCCAAAAACAACTATTAACCATGCTCTTTGTCCGAGACCGGCAGAAGCACCGACATCCGACATTCTTGTTTGTAATGTAACAAGATTTGAAGCACTAAATACTCCGCTAACTAAATCTGGGGTTGCAGCAGTTCCGCCGCCTGCAACCTCTGCTTTTGCCAAGCTTGTGGTTGTTTTAATTTGGAAGGAATTTGTTGAATAAACCTGTCCGTAAATTGTCATAGACTTGGGCAGATTTGATTTTCCCGAGAACGAATATGTAGCAATACAATTTGCTGCATCTGTAATAGCAGGAGTTACACCTGATGTAGCTGAATATAAGGCGTCAACTGCTGAAAAATTGCCGCCATTTCCCGAGCTATAGTGCCAAACTACCACTTCCGGTGCACTAGACCCCGATCCGCTAATTGCAGTATTTGAAACATTGGTTATTCTTCCCTTTGAATCAACAGTAATAACCGGAACTTGTGTTGAGCTGCCATATACACCAGCTGTAACAGTTGTGTCTGCTAAAGTTGTAGCAAAAGAACCTGTGCCTGTGCCAGTAACATCACCTGTTAATGTAATTGTTTGATCGCCTGTATTTGTACCAGATAGGTTAGTACCGGTTACAGTACCTGTTGCCGCAACGTTAATTGGGGTAATATTATCAAGCCCGATAGTTATTGTGCCACTTGAAGTGATAGGTGAGCCAGAAACTGTAACACCGTTGTTTCCAGTAGCACCAACTGACGTCACCGTGCCTGTTCCGGAAACAGTAGTCCAGGAAACTGTTGAACCGTCCGTAGTTAAAACCTTACCGCTATTTCCTGTCTGGGTGGGTAATATTGCGTTTGCTGCGCCACTTTGTGTAGTAGCACCAGTACCGCCATTGGCAAGAGCAAGTGTCCCAGCCAATGTAATTGTGCCCGACCCAGTAACAGGACCACCTGTTGTTGTTAGTCCAGTTGTGCCACCGGATACATCAACACTTGTTACAGTACCAGTTCCAGAAACTGTGGACCAACTTGTTGTTGTACCATCTGTTGTTAAGAACTTGCCGCTGTTACCAGTCTGTGCAGGTGCCAAAGCATTGAACGCTGTGTTAGCTGTAGTTGCACCTGTACCGCCATTGGCAATGGGCAATGCTGTGCCAGACAAAGAAACTGCCAATGTTCCACTGGATGTAACAGGGCTGCCTGTTACAGAAAGGAAAGCAGGTACAGTCATTGCTACACTAGTTACTGTACCAGTTGTTGAACTTGTGCCTGCTCCAATTGCAGTTCTAAAGGAAGCCGCATCAAGTGCGCTGACACTATTGTCTGCATTAAAGCGAGGGAAGGTAATTGCACCTGGATTAGTTAATGTGAATAAATTGCCACCAATAGTGGTTGCACCAAGATTAGTTCTTGCATCGGGTGCTGTATTTGCACCAGTTCCGCCATTGGCAATAGCAAGTGTCCCAGATAGGGTAATTATTCCGCTGCCAGTAACAGGGCCGCCTGTTGTTGTTAGTCCTGTTGTGCCACCACTGATGTCGACTGATGTTACAGTACCTGTTGTTGAACTTGTTCCTGCACCAATTGCAGTTCTAAAAGAATCTGCATCAAGTGCGCTGACACTATTGTCTGCATTGACACGCAAATATGTTACTGCACCGGGATTTGCTAGCGTAAAGATGTTTCCACCAACGATGGATGCACCAAGATTAGTTCTTGCATCGGGTGCTGTGTTTGCACCAGTACCACCATTGGTAATAGCAAGTGTTCCAGATAGTGTAATTGTTCCTGACCCAGTGACAGGGCCACCTGTAGTTGTTAGTCCTGTGGTTCCACCACTGACTTCAATGCTGGTTACAGTACCTGTACCAGATATTGTTGCCCAACTAGTATCTGTGCCATCTGTGGTTAAAAACTTACCGCTGTTACCAGTCTGTGTAGGTGCCAATGCATTAAAAGCCGAATTGGCTGTGTTTGCACCAGTACCGCCATTGGCAATATTAAGTATTCCTGCTAGTGTAATTGTACCTGACTCAGTGACAGGACCGCCGCTTGTTGTTAGTCCAGTTGTGCCACCACTGACTTCGACTGATGTTACAGTACCAGATGAACTAATGTTTGTCCATGCTGGTGGAGCACTAGGACCGGCAGATACCAATACCTGGCCAGCTGTACCAAAATTAGCCTGTGTAAGAGTTCCGTTATAGCTTGCGCCCCAACCTAGTGCACCGTATTCATTTAATTCTAATGCATTAGAACCACTAGCATATGTAAAATATGTCCTAGATGCACTTGAATGGTCGCTTTGAGCACCGATTATAACATCGGTTGTATTACTAATATAGCCTGCATTTGGTAGTTCAAATAATGTATTATAAACTTCCGAAAATGCACTTGAATTAATACCAATTGCCATATAATCTGTTCCGGCACTGTTATTAACTATAGCTAAATTCATTGATGCATTGCTTCCAGCATTTTTATTCTGGAATAGGACCTGTCCAAAGCCATCTTTATTTTCAACCACAGATAACTTAGTTGAATCGGCATAATTTAAATCGCCACCAATCTTTACTGTGGATGTTGCATCATTATAAACAAAGTTATTTGAACCATCGGATACACCCAAGTTATTAAAAAGTATTTCTGTATCATTGCCGCCAATAGGAACATTTCCAAAAACTCCTGTTCCAAGTAAAACATGCGTTGCGACATTGTCTTTATTTATAGTTGAAAGATCACCAAGCCCGGTAATATCTGTTGAAGGAATACTATTATTTGCTGTAAATGCACTAGTTCCGTTACCTTTAATGTATCCGGTTAGTTCTGTTGCACCAGTACCGCCATTGGCAACAGCAAGTGTTCCTGCTAGTGTAATTGTTCCTGACCCAGTGACAGGGCCGCCTGTTGTTGTTAGTCCTGTGGTTCCGCCACTGACTTCAATGCTGGTTACAGTACCTGTTGTTGAACTTGTTCCTGCACCAATGGCAGTTCTAAATGATTCTGCGTCAAGTGCACTAACACTATTATCTGCGTTAATACGTGTAAAAGTAACTGCACCCGGGTCTGTTAATGTGAAAAAGTTTGAACCAACAGTGGTTGCACCAAGATTAGTTCTTGCCTCGGGTGCTGTATTTGCACCTGTACCGCCATTGGCAATATTGAGTATCCCTGCTAGTGTAATTGTACCTGATTCAGTAACTGGTCCACCTGTAGTTGTTAGTCCAGTTGTGCCACCACTGACTTCGACTGATGTTACAGTACCAGTTCCGGATATTGTGGCCCAGCTAGTATCTGTGCCGTCTGTGGTTAAGAACTTGCCGGCATTACCAGTCTGTGTAGGTGCCAATGCATTAAATGCCGAATTGGCTGTGTTTGCACCAGTACCGCCATTAGCAATAGGCAGTGCTGTTCCGGATAAAGAAACTGCTAGTGTTCCACTGGACGTAATTGGACTTCCTGTTACAGAAAGGAAATCGGGCACAGTCATTGCTACACTGGTTACTGTGCCAGTTCCGGATACTGTGGACCATGTTGGTACTCCACCACTGACAGTCAATACTTGTCCGTCAGCGCCAATGGATCTTTTACTTAGTGTATTGGCAGCTGATGCATAAAGCATGTCACCGGTAATATATGTATTTACGCCGGTACCGCCGTGAGTTTCAAACAGTGTACCAGTTAGTGTAATAGTTCCGTTTGTTGTGACTGGGCCGCCAATGGTTGTTAGTCCTGTTGTGCCGCCACCGACATCAATACTGGTAACAGTTCCGGTTCCTCCAAATAAAGGAGTTTCAATCCCGTTGGAATCCAGTGAATAAAAAATACCGTTGTCCTTGGCATAAAATGAAATTTGACCGGATGTTGGTACAATTGGATTTGTATCACCGAGTCTAAGTAAAATATCTGCTGCTCTGCTCATAATATTGCAAGTCTCCCGTTATTTTCAAGTCGTCCGTCGACTTCCATAGTACCTGTGACTATGTATTGATGCCTTGCATCAATAGTTATTGTTTGCTCATCAACAACTATATCTCTTACAGTAGTGTCAACGTGCTGAGTGGTAATTGATGTTACAAGTCCCTTGTCATTTACAGTTATTGTTGGAACAAAGTGTGCGTCTGCATATGTTCCCGGTGTGTCATTAACTGTTTTTAATGTTGTTTCAATAGTATCAGAACCGGTGCCAGTAACATCGCCGGTTAATGTGATCGTGGTAGGAATTGCAGCAGCAACTGCTTCGTCAACATACAACTTGTTGGTCAAGCCAGTGTCGGTCAATGCAAGAGCATACTCTGCTGCTGTGGGACCAGCAACATTAACAACTGAACCAGTTTGAAGATTGACTGTTAAATCACCTACTGTGGATGTCAATGCCATTGCGGTATTTGCACCCGACTTGATCTTGCCGTCCGTAACAACAACTGCACCAGAACCGTTAGTGGTAAGTGTTAGATTGCTGTTTGTACCAGTTGTAGTAACAGCAGCATTAGCACCATCAAGTGTCAGTGGCTGTGCGCCGCCTACTGTCAACAAACTAGTACCATCAAATGTGAAATTAGCACTCTGATCCATTGTGCTTGTTGAACCGGCGTAGAACACCTGGTTAACAGCAAATGCTGTTAGACCTGTACCACCATTGGATGTTGCCAAAGTCCCGGCTAGTGTAATAGTGCCTGAACTGGTAACGGGCCCGCCCGTGGTTGTTAGTCCTGTTGTTCCGCCACTAACATCGACACTTGTGACAGAGCCAGTGCCAGTCACTGTGGACCATACCGGTACTCCGCCACTCACAGTTAATACTTGTCCTTCGGTACCAATAGATCTTTTACTTAGTGTATTGGCACTCGATGAATATAGCATGTCACCAGTAATATATGTATTTGCACCAGTGCCACCGTGTAATGCCGATAGTGTACCACTTAAGGTAATTACACCCGAGGTAGTAACAGGGCCACCTGTTGTTGTTAGCCCGGTGACGCCACCTGATACATCAATGCTTGTTACCGAACCCGTACCAATCGTGGGTTTATTTATTAAATCATTATAGTCGCCTGTCGTTGCAACCGTGGCAAGACCCGTTATGCTAGAAGCTGGTATAGTGGTAGAATAGATTAACTGTGTACCATCAGAATTCCATTTTACATATCCGTTCGGTAGCGATGGCTTTGCTGTATCACTTAGTGCGGCAAAACTATAAGACCCGTTTGTTGGCTTATTTATGAGTGTGTTAAAATCTATAAACTGGTTTTCCCATATATGGCACGCAGCATCATAGACTAGAGCTTGACCATTTTGCAGTGATAACGGGTTGTCTACATTTGACGAAACATCCAGTAATTCGCCTAATCTAGTTGCACCGCTGCCACCCACAACATCGGAGTTTACAAAAGCTTTTCTTACTGAGTCATAGATGACAGACTGACCATCTCTTAGATCTCTAATGTAGAAGGTAGGTACATATTGATTTAAAAGTGTATTTTGTCCTACGATCATGGTTAGTATCCCCCAGTAAATTTCTTCTTCATATTATTTATCATATCTTTATCATATATTACTGACTATATTATCTGTTATCAGTGCTGTAATGTCATAGTAAAATATTTAAACTATACTTTATAAACTTAGCATTACCTTGTCAATTTGGCCCCATTGCCATGTTTCCCACTGTGCCTGTACTGGTGGAACCTGCGGCTGAATATAGTCTCTTGATAGTACTGCTCTTAAAAACACAAAATTTCCAATAAATGTGGTTGCCAAAGACCCTGTGTCTCCGCCATTGGCGCCGGTAGGATCGCAAGGCGCTGTGTTATTTGTACTATTATAGCCCATTGGGAATGGAATAAACGGTGTGTTGACATCCCCGTTGGGATTTAATCTAATCCAAAACCAGTCATCGGGCTCGGGTTTTAATGCAAGTGTACCTTGTAGGCCAAAACCACCTACAAAATTTTGATAAATTACCTGAACTGTATGTATACCGTCAGTGTACCCGTAGTATGCATCAGCTCTTATGGGTTCACCGATAACATTCCACCGTGTTCCGGTATTGGTCATCATGATTACACTTTTACGAATTGCCATTTTAATTTCCTTGTTTTATGTATTTATCACAAATGGGAAATTATTCTCTACAAAGAAAAAGCACTCTAAGTAGAGTGCTTTTTGAAGTTGTTAATTTATTAAAGCGTTCTTTAAACAGACCAGCTATCGGGCATGACAAATACTAAATTTGAAATACGATATGGTGATCCGGTAACTATTGAAGTGGTCTGTATCTCAAGATCTGCACCAGACCCAATAGTGCCCACATTGCCAATGATTTGCTGAACTTCTGCAATGCTGGAATTGACTATGCCACGTTGAACAATCCAAAACCAAGTTGCTGTACCAGTATTGGTGGCCTGAACCAATGACGTATTCATGGTAAACACATTATTTACATAGCCAGAACTACCGAGATCATTGTTTGCAACTGAAAAAGTTACAAGAATGTCGCTAGTGCGACTGGCAATTGTTAATCCTGTAAAATTAGAAGGTACCGCACCCTTCATAATATAAACAAGTCCGCCGTAGCCGAAGTTATTGTTGTATACAAGGGGTGGCATAGCGGCGCCCCATAATATATTAATATATCCTGAAGTTCTGATCCAGATTTTGCTAGCAAGTTCGTTTTTCAATCCCGTGCTTAATTGTATTGTTGCCATTTTATATTTTCCTTTAAGCTATTCCGCCGACGGCAAGAATGTTTAGATCACCAATGCTATAAGAATCGCCCGCTGTGAGTGACGTATTTGACAATCTCACAGGATAACTGTCTGTCAAATCAGATACTGGCAAAATAATAAATTTTGTTGCTGGCAGTGTGCCTCCACCAATTTGCCCGTCAGCGGTACCTCCAGCTATATTTGCTAACCATAAAATTGCCCAAGTGGCAGTTCCGGTATTAGCAGCTAGTTGTTCTGTGGGTAAACCAAAATTAACGATAACAATGCCAGTTTCAGTAAGGTTTGCATTGGGTTGTTGAATACTAAAACTTGGCAAATGCAATAAGTACGAGGCATTGTAACTAGTCCAATCTCCTTCAATTGCAGAAGCTAGTGGCTGAACTCCGCCGTAAAGCGTAATTGATGCAGCGACAACAGTGCTGGGATCTCCGTTGTTTGTGAGATTTGTCATTATACCTGCTGCCAGATACATGTTTCTTATGTTTTGTTGATAAATTACGGTCATATGTGTCCTTTTTAACTATTAGTATTATTTATCTAACCTATGATCCGCCACCAACTAACGAAATTGGAAATGCATTTACATTATAACCAAAGAAATTGTTTGTAGAACCACTAGTTATTGAAATTGGAAATTCATTTACATTATAACCAAAGAAATTGTTTGTAGAACCATATAGTGTTATTGGAAAGTTATGTGTCACAGTTCCAATAAAATTATTTATTCCACCATATAGTGTTATTGGAAAGTTATGTGTCACAGTTCCAATAAAATTATTTATTCCACCATATAGTGTTATTGGAAAGTTATGTGTCACAGTTCCAAAAAAATTATTTATTCCACCAGTTAGTATAATTGGAAAATTATTTACGGGTGGCGGTGGTGGCAGGGCGTTGTCACCTATATTTAAACTAGATATTCTTACACCTGATAAGTTAATTGACATAAATATTTCTCTATTTTATTTTTATATTTATCAAAATACAACAACAGAAATTTTTGTCAATAAAAATGCCCCCGAAGGAGCATTTTTAATATCAGTTACAATTTATATTAGCACTGTTTCCGATACTGAACTGGTTGTAAAGATAACGATTTCTCCAGCTTCGTCCAAATTAACAACTGCCCGGCCACCGTCTTTTAGTTTGCCAAACAAAATTTCTTTAGCCAATGGCTTTTTAATTTTTTCTTCAAACAACCGCTCAAATGGTCGTGCACCCATCTTTGGATCGTATCCCTTGTTTGCAAGCCATTCACGTGCTGTTGGCGTAACTCTAATAATAATATTCTTAGGGGCCAACATAACTTCTGTCTTTTCAATTTCAGCATTAACAATTAGACTCATTTCGTTCATGGTTAGCTTGTTGAATTTGACAATAGCATCAATTCTGTTTCTAAATTCAGGGCTAAAGAACTTTTTAATTTCTTTATCTACCACAGATGAATTATCTTGATCTCCAAAACCAATCTTTAATTTTTCAGAATCAGCAGCACCCAAGTTGGCCGACATGATAATAATGGTATTCGATGCATCAACAGTTTTACCTTTGCTAGAAGTCAATCTTGCATCATCCATTAATTGTAGCAACACAGTGATAACATCCGGATGAGCCTTTTCAATTTCATCTAGCAACAGAACACAGTTGGGATGTGTATCAATTGCCTGAATGAGCTGTCCTTCTCCCATCTTGCCCTCGCCGTGACCCACATAGCCCGGAGGAGCACCAATAAACTTGGATACAGTGTGCTTTTCCATGTATTCGCTCATGTCGAATCTAGCAAAGTGTACACCCAACTGCTTTGCCAATTGCTTTGCGGTATATGTTTTACCTGTACCTGTTCGGCCAGTAAACAAGAAACTTCCAATTGGTTTTGTTGCATTACGCAAGCCGGCCTTGGCAAGATAAACTGCTTCTACTAGCCTATCAATTGCTTCATCTTGCCCGTACACCTTGTCTTTGATTCTTGGAGCAATATTTTCAAGCAAATCATTTTCCCTTATGTCCATGGTGTGTGCAGGAATACGTGCAATTTTAGCTGCTTGTTGAAGTACTATATCTGCTGTAACTTGCAACTCTTCATTGAGTTTGGCTTTGGCACCTGCCGAGTCCATGATATCAATGGCCTTGTCTGGGAAGAATTTAGACTTTAAGTATCGATCTGCTAGATCAACACACAAATCTGTCATACCTTCAGCATATGCAACACCGTGGAACTTTTCATAGTGCTTGGTTAGGCCAGCCAAAATAAGTTTTGTTTCTGCTGCTGAGGGCTGATTAATATCATACTTTTGGAAACGACGTAGCAGTGCCTTGTCTTTTTCAAAGTGTTCGTGGAATTCATCGTATGTGGTTGCACCAACACACATCAACTCTCCCTTGGCAAGCATGGGCTTTAGCAAGTTACCTGCATCCATTTGACTGCCTGTGGTTGAACCAGCACCCAAGATCATGTGAATTTCGTCAATGAACAAGATGCAATTTTTAAGTTTCTTGACCTGATCAAGAATGCCCTTTAATCGTTCCTCAAAGTCTCCACGGAACTTTGTTCCTGCAAGCAATGCTCCCATATCTAAGCTGTAAATAACCTTGTCTTGAATTGCTTTAGGCACTTCCTTGTTTACAATCTTTAATGCTAGACCTTCGGCCAAACATGTTTTACCAACACCAGGCTCACCAACATAAATAACGTTGTTTTTCTTACGGCGTGCAAGAATTTCAATTGTGTCAGCAACTTCTTTTTCTCGTCCAATGACAGGGTCAATGGTGCCTTCTGTGGCATCGTTGTTTAGGTTTCTTGCATAAAGATCAAGTGGGCTATCTTCCCCTTGGGGTGATTTTCCATCAGCCTTGCGCAAATGAGCAATAATTTTTTCTCTACTTACACCATTTTTTGTAAGAAAATAATATGCATGACTGGTTTCTTCACTTAACATACTGAGCAGCACTGTCTCATTGGTAAGTTCATTACGACCACTAAAAATTTGTTGAGTTAAAGCACGCTGAAACGTTCTATTTAAAGTTTGTGTGCGCTTTGCAGGAACATCTTTTAAAGCATCGGGTTTTCTTAGGGCAGGATCACCCAAAAATTGAATTGCATCAGTTTTAATTTTGGCAGGCTGGCCGCCAATTGAAAGAATAAGTTCATTTATTTCTTTTTCATGCAATATAGAAAGCAGAACATGCTCTAGGGTGACATACTCGTGATTGTTGTCGTTTGCAATGGCAACTGCTCTTTCAATCATTTTTTCTATTTTATTATTACTCATGTATTATCCTCAAATATTAATAATTTTTCTATGGTTAAGAGTTCTTAAAATATCCTGTTCTTCACTAGAAACTACAGGTGTCTTGATATTTAGCCGAATTAGCATGTCTCCACTTTTATCTGTTTCGGGATTTTGCATACCTTTATTGGATAATCTTATTATTTGCCCGCTTTGTATTCCGGCAGGTATATTGAACTGTAGTTTAACATCATCTAAATGATCTAGTACAGCTTCCATACCAAGCATAGCTTCAATTGCTGTAATCTCAATATCAACCAATAGATCATCGTTTGAACGTTTAAATTTATGGTGTAGATATATATCTATTCTATAAAGCCTGCCATCAATAAAGAACTTTGTCCCGGGTCTTACACCTCTTGGTATATTAACAGTGTGGTGTTGATCTATATTGACTGTTCTACCTTTATAAGCATCAACAAGGGAAATATTTACAATAGTGACTGCCTGTTGCGGTTTTTGAGTACCAAAGACACCCTCAGCAAATGCCGGGTGGTTTCCAAACATACTGTGGAACATGTTATTAATATTGGGTGCAGCACCTTGGGTAAATGTCCAGGTGTGCGTATTGTGCTGCTGATTTCGGCTCGGGGAAGGGGATTCATGGCCGAACTGATCATACTGCCTCTTTTTATCAGCATCGCTAAGAGCCTCATAGGCTTCTTTAATTTCTTTAAACTGATCTTCGGCGCCGGGATCACTATTTCGGTCCGGATGGAATTTCATGGCCAAGGACCTATAAGATTTTTTTATCTCATCGTCGGTAGCAGTTTTTGTAACACCAAGGATCTTATAGTAGTCCCGTTTACTCATTTTTAAAATCGATATGTAATGCGACCCGAATTTAAGTCATAAACACTCATTTCAACTTCTACCTGATCATTTAGCAGAATTTGAATATTATTCTTTCTAATTTTACCACTAATAACTGCATTTAATGTATGTCCGTTTTCTAGTTTTACTTTGAATCGAGCACCAGGGCTTGCATCTGTAATAACACCCTTTAGAACAATCATATCATCTTTAGCCAAGTTATTAATTCCCGTAATTGAGTTGAGTATTTTTAAGTAACATTATCTTATCGTCCCTACTGACGCAAAGATATTTCCCAAGCGGTAGAATCTGACAGTTACCTAGCATACTTTGCAGTACCTTGGCTTCATATGAATTTTGGCCTACACCAAATGCTGATTCACTCAAAAAGTTTCTACCTATAACAGTATCATAGTCACCGACATCAACGACTTCGGCAATAATTTGTTGCTTGTTGTATGATAGTTTAACAGTCTTTTCATTAATGGTCAAGCTGGTTATCAATGAATCTTTAAAGAACTGCTTGATGTGTTCATTTATTTCTGGCACTTTAAATTTTTCCTTGCTAACATAGTTTGCTGGATCAAGTATCACATAGTTGAATAATTCCGAATCGTCTATACTGTATGATTTACCCCTGGAGTAATATGTACTAATGATCCATTTGATATTTTCGCATAAATTCTTAACATCTTTCAATAATGCACGCAAGTTATCGGGAAAATCCTTATCCCTTGTCATTTCAACAAACACAAGATATCTGCCCTCTTCATCTGTGTTTGGGCTTGCCTCAACATCTAGTGTATCAACAAAACTTCTCTGTATAAACGTATTCAAGTCTTCTGCAGGTCCTTGATCATTAAGATAAAATGCCACTACTATAACATCTCTTTCTTTTCCGGCCTTGGGCTCATATTCGTCAATTGAAACATATGGCAGTATGGTACCTGAAAGATCTCCGTTTTTTAAGCTCATATTTCATCCCCGGCAGGCATACCACTTAAATCTTCACCACCATCAACGGACTGAGCCATGTCTTCTGGAACCTGACCTGCTTGAGCGTTATCCTGATTATAAGCGTTATTTAAATCTTGTTCAGTTTTTCTAATGTCACTCTGAATAATATCTTCAATTCTGTCTAGGCCGCGATTAATATACTTGATTGGTAATTCTATTGTTACAAGCCAAATATCAGTATCCTTCATTTTGGCTCTTTTGGTCTGAGGGTCAACCCAATCCTCAGGACCTCTAACTCTCACAGGCCGTTTAAAATTACCTTTTCTAAAATTTACTCTTGCACCAATTTTTACTAATCTTAGACCAGCATCGGGATTGGGCATGTGTGAAT
>Ga0181351_1000001_pt1 | contig 130872 bp, 137 predicted proteins | sample Su13VDMM15SD_FD_170485 | JGI IMG/M metagenome (GOLD analysis project Ga0181351, IMG submission 170485) | Freshwater viral communities from Lake Michigan, USA - Su13.VD.MM15.S.D | ecosystem: Environmental > Aquatic > Freshwater > Lake | place: USA: Michigan | collected 2013-07-16 | reverse complement strand
GAATGCTGCAAAAGGTTGAAGTGTATCAATATTTTGCCACTCTTCTTTTCCGGTTGTTGGATTTTTTATTTTAACACCCTTAGCTTGCATGTCAACTTGAGACACTGTGCCCGGAACTGGTGTATTGTTGGGGCCGGCTGTGCCAACTGTCATGCCTTTTTCAACCGGAGCATTGCCGCCGGGCCAAATAGATGTTATTGATGACGTTCCCGGTGTGGGAGCTTTTGTTGCTTGTTTAGGTGTTGAAGCAGCCGGCCCAATTGCCTGTCCCGACGGAGGTGTAATTACCTCAACTATTGCTGTATATTCCCTAAAAGACATTTTAGAAACAAGAGTTCTTGCCTCAGTAATACTAATGTTTTTATTTTTTGCCAAGTGGTCAACAATGTCCCCGTACATGAGAGATCTTATTTTTAAATCATTACGCATCATAATAACTACTCCTGTTATATAGAATCCATTCTATAAAATGCAACATTCTGCGCCCAACCGGACGGACTTCCCGTAACTGTTGTAATACGTACACCGCTTGGAATAATAACCCCATTTAAGTCATCAATAAGCAGACCCACGGGCCCAGGTGTGCCGTATGGAGTAAAATTAAAAAACTGAACACCTCGTTCGACTGCGAACTTCCACATAAATCCCTCTCCGGAAAGTTGTGTTGTATAATCAGCAAGCTGCAATACGGCAATAGGATCTGCAAGAATAACTGGCATGGCTCGTAGGCCAATACTCATTAAAAATACTTCAAAGTTTTTTTGACTTTGATCTAATGGGCGGCCCGTAACTTGAATGTTAACAAGTCTGGCTATTTCTTGATTAGGCGGAGGATTGGGATTAGGATCCGTAAATGCGCCCGGCGAGGATGCATAGCAGACATAATACTGCAAGTCTGCGGTGAGATTTTGCATTGCCGAAGCTGCACCGTGAATTTTTAAAACCATGGTAAATCCTTATTTTTTGTATTTACCGGTAATTTGTTAGTGTGCAAGCACAAAACGGCAGTTAAATACAATTTTCAAATATTCTTATATTTATCATTAAATTTAAAATTGGTGCCAATAAAAAAGGGCACCCGGGTGCCCTTTTTTTGATTCCTGTACTAATTTTTAGTTAGTAGGGAAAGGTTGTGCTGAAGGAGTGAAGTTGGCGGTGTAACGAGCCACGCCCTTGGTAACGCGGAAATCCTGTATGTAACCGTTTAGGTTATAAGGTGCTGCACCATATATTGCACCCATGCCCATGTAAGTTCCGGTATAATTGACAGTATCTGCTAATGAAATTACTGATACACCATCAATGTATAGCTTGGTGGTTCCACTTGATCTGACCACGGCAAAGTTATACCAAGTGCCAGTAGTCCATGTAGTTGCTGAAGTGGACGGGGCATTGCCTGCATATATTTGCCATGTCTGCCCGGCAGTTACTGTGCCAAATGCCACGCTGTTTACAGTGTCGGCAGGGAACAAAGTGGTACCTTGCTGAAATACGCCTCCCGCAGTAGGTGTTGCTGCAGAAACATAAACCCATCCTTCTACAGTAAAGTCACCTGTACCAAAGGCAAAATTACTACTAGGTTGAGCAGCATACAAAGTATCGCCTGTGCCATCGAGATTGATTGATGTTGTACCAAACTTTGCCTGTGCTGTGCTGACTTGTGTGTTTCCTGCTGTGAACATATTGTTCTTGGCAGCAGCATCATAGATACCTGCATTGTCAAAACTCAACAGTAACTGTGTGCCGGAGATTGCAGTTAGTGGCGCAGTTGGCACTGAGAAGTTACCAGTATAAACTGCTGCGGTGGTCACACGCACATCTGATAGGTATCCGTAAAACGGTGAAACGTTGGTGGTGGCGTAACTACCAACAGCTGATCCGGAAGCACTTTGATACATTGTGGCAATGGTGGCAGTATTAACAACTGTACCATTAACAAACAGTTTGGTTGTTGTGCCACTGCGTGAAACAGCAACGTGAGTCCAGACATTTGGGGAAATTGTGCCTCCCTGGAACGCAACCGCGGATCCGCCACCCGAATCTGTATAATAAGTATATGTTAATGCATTGTCTGATTCAATTCTAAAAGCACCGGTGTTAAGATTATTTGCATTAGATTGTGCAAAAATAGTCATATTGGTATTAGTTTCGGTTGGATATACCCATGCTTCAATAGTGAAGTTACCGGTAGCATATGTGAAGTTTGCAAGATCCAGTCTGCAAAAGTTGCCGCCAGCATGGGCACTATGGCCACCAGATACTGGGCTAAATGTGCCTTGTGTATATCCACCGTTGGTATTTGTAATTGTGAAGTTATTTATGGATGAATCTAAAAATTCAAGATTAGCTTGTGTATTGGTACTGGTGGTCTCTGTTAAAAGACTCACACTGCTCCAATATGGATCACCGGCAGGTGGTGTTGATCCGCTGGTACCAGCAGATACGTTAGACATGGTTAGATTAGAAAGTGTAACTGACATAATTGTTTTCCTTTAGGTTGATATTTTAGTTAGTAGGGAAAGGTTCTGTGGGTGCTGCAAAATTAGCTGTATAACGAGCTACACCCTTGGTGACGCGAAGGTCTTGAATATAACCATCAAAGGTGTTAGTGTACCTACCAACAGAGACATCAGTCGAATTGCTGAATACTGCACCAGTTAGAGTTGTGCTATTGGCTAAAACACCGTTAAAAAAGGTTCTAACTGTAGACCCAGATCTTGTTACGGCAATATGATGCCATGTGTTAGTTGCGTAAGAGGTCGCAATTCTTAAATCCGCCACTGCCCAGCTTGAACCGTTCGTGCTTGAATAGAATGCAATTTCATTTTGTTCACCCAGAAAAATTAAGAACGGCCCATTTGAACCCTTGCTAATAATAGCACTGCTGGTTACATATGAAGAAACATAAATCCATGACTCAATGGTAAAATCACCGGACCCAAAGTCGAAATTACTAGAGCTTGGCATACTTACATTATCGCCTGTGCCATCAAACTTCATTGAAGTAGTACCGAACTTGGCTTGTGTGGTGCTGACTTGTGCATCTGCTACTGTAAGCATATTATTCTCGGCAGCAGCATCATAGATACCTGCATTGGTAAAGTTCAATAGCAAACTTGTGTTAGTAATTGCAGTTAATGGTGCAGTAGGCACAGTAATAGTACTATTTGACGGATTATAAACTGCTGAATTTACAATTCTACAGTCTGACAGGTAACCTTGGGCGTAGTAACTTGCGCTTGCATTACCTCCAGAAATTGCCGCACACATAAGATTGGCAGATGTAGTACCTGTGCCAACACGTATACCATTTACAAAAATTGCTGCACTTGTTCCTGATTTAACCCAAACAATGTGATGCCATGCGCCGGCTGTAACCGCTGTACCGGCATTGGATATAATTGCCGTGGCGGCAAGTATAAGCGTCACAGAACCATCATTTCCAACATATAATTGGCAATTTTGCGAACCGCCGGCTAAGACATTGCTGCCAGCAAAGATTATAGAATACGCTGCCGCATCCCCAGTTCTATAAAACCAACACTCGGCTGTAAAATCACCTGATATTGTTTGTTCAGTAAATGTTAGTTGCCCATTAGCGAAAGACCCGGCACTACCGCCATTGGTTGCTGCGCTATAACTAGCGCCATTTGCTACTGCAAAAGGACTGAATGATCCTTGTGTCAATGATCCCGCCGCAGAAACAGTAAAATTATTTGTACTGCTATCTAAAAATACATTATTATTTTGTGTATTGGTACTGGTGGTCTCTGTTAAAAGACTCACACTGCTCCAATATGGATCACCGGCAGGTGGTGTTGATCCGCTGGTACCAGCAGATACTCTGGACATGGTTAGATTAGAAAGTGTAACTGACATATGTTGTTTCCTTTGTGTTGATAGGTTAAAAGAATATACAGTATATTTATCTAGTTTGTGAGAGTTTAACAGAATTATACTTTAAAAAATATTATGCTAAGTTATAGTAAGTTAAAGAACCCAGCGAGAATGAAACTTCAGTTACTGTTACCGCAGAAAAACTAGCAGTTGCTGTAACCGGCGTAGCAGCCTGGTCAGGCACTGCGCCAACTGAAACATACACAGTTGCATCTGGTAATGCACGAATCGCAGCTTGCAGTTCAATTGCTGCGTGTGTAGGGGAAGTGGGCAATTGTTCTTCGTCTGTGTCAGCAGGAGGCGTCTGATAATCCGGGTAATTTGAACCCCATCCCAGTGCTGATGCTGAAACTCCAATATGTATTGCTGTTGTATCCGCATACAAATCTGGAACCAAACCAATTAACACAATGCCGGCCTGTTTGCTAATTTCTTGTAGTGCAAGCTCTGCTGCGCTGTTTGGTACTGGAGCATTGTTGCCAACTACAAAATATGTAGTTGCTGTTACAGCACCGCCTGATACAGAAACTGGTAAATTTACAGTACCGTCTGAAACTGTCCATGCAAAAGGACCAGTTATTTTAAAAAATCTAAGTCCACCGGTCAGTGTCTGTTGATTGATAATTCCGCCATTAACCTTAAATGCTGCCATTTTGATCTCCTTATGTCTGATTTTTAATAGAATCAGTATTTGTTTTTTAAACAAAAATTATGTATTTTGTCGAACTACATTATTTATCATATAAGAAAATTTTTTATCAATAAAAAAAGACTCCGAAGAGTCTTTTTATTTGAACTACAGTGGCTATTAAGCTTCTGAAAGTGCAACTGGGTAGTAACCTTGCTGACCGTTCGGGTAAGCTGCTGAGCCTGGGGTTGCGCCTGGGCCATCCATTAGGTCACCATTGGCTGCTGTAGCAACTGCCATTGTACCGTCAAAGGTTGCAAAGTCCATAGCGAACGTAACAGCATTTGGCTTAACGCTAACTAATACACCAACAGCATCAGCTGCTGCTGAACCAGCTGCAGTAATGATAGCTTCAGCATTTAGAACTGGAAGACCTGCTGCAATTGATCCAGCATTGTCTGAGAACCAACCTTCAGCATAGCCTAGCATGACGTCAACAGAACGTGCAGCAACATTGTACTTGGAAACGCCAAGAACAGTAGCTGTTGTTTCTAGAGTCTTAAGAGCCTGAACAATTGCGCTCTCAACAATAGCAAAAGTTGAATCTGCAACTGTGCCTGTACTTGTTTGCGTAGTTGTGCCTAGCTCATACAAGCTGGTGTTTGCAAGTGCTGCAATGTTTGTGCTGAATGTTAGCTTAACAAATGTAACTTGTTTCTCAACCCAAATGCCTGGATATGCGGCGCCATTTACTTTTTGTGTCATTTTAAATATCTCCTTGGTTTTTTGATAGGTTAATCCTATTCACAAACTTATTTATCATTTAAAAGGAATTATTAACTGGTTTGTAAATGCCTGCTAACTGCAAAATTCTGTCAAGTTGCTTGGCATTTTCCGATACAGGCTTTGATTTTAATAATTCTGCAAATATTTTTTCAACATCTTGCTCGCTTACTTCAACTGACTTGTCAGTAAAATCTTCTGTAACTCCTGCTTTCTTTTTTTGCCTGGCTTCTCGTTTCCTAATAGCATCGGGTGTCTGACTCGGAGCAGCACCGGGCTTTCTGCCCACTCTGCCTTTTGTAACAGGTGGCGTGGTGGTAGATGAGGCTGAAGTAGCGGCTGCTGGTGCTACTGGTGCTACTGGTTTTCCTGCTAGTTTAACAAAAGATAGTGCTGTTTCGATTTGCTCATCCTCGTATCCTTCACTACTTAAAAAGCGTGTTACATCGTCAAGTTTTACAGGTCTTTTATACGCAAGTTTACCAGTTTCGGGATCGGATTTTAGCTGAACAATTTGACTGCTTTTGAGATATTGTATCCAATTTTTTTCTAATTTTTTAATTGGTAAATTTGCTGATGAAGTATGTTTTATGCCTGTAGGAGTTTTTGTAACTTCACCACCCGTGCTAGTAGTGGATGTATTACCCAATTGCCCTGCCATTTGGGAAAATGCACCACTACCGGCAGATATTGTAGATGTATTCGTAGTATCTGCTGATTTTTCATCTTTGGATTTAAACGGCAGTGGAATATTTAGTGAATTAAATGACTGCTTTATTACCTCAATCGGTATTTTATTATTGTATAATAATTTTGCAATATCGTTGTTATTTGTTGGAGAACCATTTTTTGTCCATAATTTCATTAATTTATCAGCAGTGACCGTAGTGGTCATATTTTTTACTGTATTGGAGACTGCACCAGCAGCTTTACCTGCTACATTCTTAATAGAACCCCACATACCCTCAGTAACTGGCCGATTTACTATTTGTTCAATTGAAATAAACAATTTTTCTATCTGATCTTTAGTTAATTCATCTTCCATAATAACTTGTGCAGAGGATTCTCCAAGTACTGCATTCAGTTTTGTAGATTTATCTAAAATATTAGATAACTGCTCTTCTGATATTATATCATGTAAATTCATAAATTTATTAATAATCTAAAACAGATTATAATCCTATATTAGTTGGTATCAAAGTCCTCGTCGTCTTCACAACCGTTTTTAACACGCTTTAGCATTCTAGTAAAACGATTGGGGTCGGCACCACGAATACTTGAAATAAATCGCTTCTTTAAAGATTCTGCCTCTTCGGGTGTAAATGCATATTCAATTGATTCTAATAAATTGATTGCGGAAACTATAATATGCTGAGCCCTTGCCTCAATAAGTTCCTCTTTGCTTTTTTGAGGAACATACGAACTAATTTCTTCTAGTATGGACTTGCTTCTTCGATTAATAGACAATTTGAAGTCTCCGTTTATGTTTTGTATTTATCTATCTTTTCTTAATTAAATCCAATAATGCAGTAGCACCTTCCAGGGGATTGACTTTTCGCTCATATCCCGTCATTTTTGTGGCTGCACCGGGTTCCCCATTTTCACCAGATTTAACAACACTTTTGTTCTTTAACTGTTCGTAGATATTTCTTGTTGTTGCTGTTACAGCATTGTCACTGTTTTCATCAAGATCATAAATTTTCAAAGTCCTGTTGTTAAATGCCAAATCAACTCTTGATCCAACCCCAGAACTTGAACGTGTTTTCATAAACTGAATTTGATATCTGCCACTTTCCTTCATTGCAGCACTGGTAAAAATGCCAATTACATTGTCAGCGGTATTGACTTTTGAAATACCGCCTGCAATGTGACTGGGATCATAATCACTTTCTTCATACGATCCACGATTTAACTGAGATGCTGACACACACAATATATCAAGTTCAACTGCAAGGTTACGCAATTCTTCAGTCACATACTTGTCCTTGACGAATAAATTTTCTGCTGAGATTTTCTTTGACATGGGAAACATAAGATCCAGATAATCAACTAGAATTGCATCTACTTTTCTATTGGCAAAAATTTCATATTCTTTGATATAAGCACGTATATCATTTGATGTACAGCCATTGGGCAACTGTTTGATACGAAGTGACCCATGACTCTTTTGCTGTGATGCACGAATTTTCATATGCACATCGTCAATATTTTTCATAACATCTCTTGTTTCATAATTGGTATGCATTGCATCAACTCGTAACGCACAAAGTTTTTCGCTAAGTTCAAGTGAAAGATACACAACATTCAATCCCGCCAATGCCCAGTTAACTGCAAGATTTTGCAAGAATAAACTTTTGCCTGCGCCGGACTGGCCTGCAAAAATTGTAATTTCTCCCCGATTTAGCCCACCAAAAAGTTTTTCATCTACAATTTTCCAATAAGTGGGAATCTGTCCCTTGTTTTCTTTTAGAGATTCCAGTCTAGACTTGGGATCCGCATAATAATCTAGTCCTAGGTCTTTTACCAATGCAATCTCAACAGCAGTCTTAATTTCTGCCAATACTTCACCGTATTTTCCTTCGTCAAGTTTTTGCGGGGATGCCAAAATTGCATCACGCAGGGCTTTGTGCTGACAAAAACTTTCAAATTCCCTCAAGAACCATAAATCATGTTGAGCTGCCTCAACTTCCATGATTTTAATTTCTTTACCGGTTATTGCCTTGATTTCATCAAGGGATGGAATTTTAGCAAAATCACTGCTATAACTTTCTATAAAGGCAACTGTGTCCCTATTTTGCTTGTCATCAAAATACTGAGATTTCAAAATACCTTTGCATCGAACAAACAAGTCCTGTTTGCTCATCATAAAACTAATGAACAGGTCTTCTACTTCTTTGTTATAATCTTTAATTTCGCTTGCGTTGTCTGACATTAGCTTCAATTTCCCATTTTAATTGTATTTTTTCTTTACCCGATACTGCTGATGAAATAATAGAATGTGTGGTTAATAATCTACCATACTTTTCAGCTGCCTTTGCTGCATCCTTGATATTTATGTCCCACCTTGGGAATGATACTGCCCAATTGTTTTTAATTGCAATATCAACTAAATCCCACCCCTTTTTGTCTCTATCCGGACAAACAATTACTTGTTTTTGTAATCGATTAATAATATCTATTTTTGATTGGCCTATTTCACCCAAAATACCCACACCGTCTACTGCCCATGCATCCAGTACGCCTTCGTTAACTATAACATATTTACGTGCCCATTCCTGCTGATTATCTAAATTATAGACAAAGTCTGTGGGGCATTGTTGAAAGTATTTGGGTACGGATTTATTGGGTGGATCATAACATAATCTAGCTGTAAATCCCACAATTTTATTTTTATAATAGTATGGTATAAGTATACGCTGATGCAAATTATGCTGTGTATTTGGCGACCAATAAAACTTATCTAAATCAAATATTTTTCTACTTAAGGCATACTCAACAACTTTTAAAAAATCTGCATCAGTTAATCCATGTTCTAACCATTGTTGTATTGATAATGATTCATCCGGTAATTCTAGCGGTTGCCATTTTTGAAATAATTTCTTAAGTCTTGTTTCTTTATCTTCGGGACGATCTTCGTCGCCTTCTCTAACGGAATGAATCTTATTTTGTGCTTTAAATATTTCAAATTCAATTTGCTCAACAAGTCGTTCATTGACATGAAGTTGATGTAAGAAAAATTTAAATGATTTTGAAAGTTCTTTACCCTCTGTGTATCCTGAACTGAAGCCACAATTAAAGCAGTTCATTGCAACGGATGTGGCATTAAACTGAATACCGAATCGGCCGCGTGTGTCCACGCTATGCCCTTGAGTTGGGCATAGTGGACAATTTCTTTTTTGCCAACCTTTGGGTGCGCTTTTTAAACTGCCAATGTTTGATCTTATTGCTTCAGTAATGATATCTATAATCATTTAGCGAGTATAACTGAAATGTTGATAAAAATCAAATTTTATCTATATTATGTTCTTACAATAAGTTTCTGTAATATTCCGGGATCTAGAACCTGTTGAGAAGGGAACCAACGGAATTTGAGCCACATCACGTTTGCACTGAAGGTCCATGCTTGTGTACCAGTATATCCCACATATTCAATATCCACGGACATGGATGACGGATATATCTTGAACCAACGTGTGTCATTTAAATAAGCATCTGGGGTTTCTTCCAGAGTGCCCCATATTTCCAAGATACCCGTAGCATTTAAGGTATATGTTGAAAAAGAATGTACAGATTCTTTATGATTTAATACTCTTGCACCAGGTATACGTGATGTATAAAAGCATGGAGCAGGTGCACCAAATGTCGAAACAATAATATCCGGTGTCCAATTTTCTGGTAGTATAGTAATACTATCTAAGGGTGCCTTAAATGCCTGCTCCGTAATTTCAAGTTGCATTGCAACATTATCGTCCATGTCACTGTATAAAGGCTTCTCAATATAATAGCCCGGAATATTTTCCACAAAGTCTTCGGTTCTAATTAAAACTATTTCGTATAATCCTGCATGTATATCGGTAATATCTCCTGAATCAAGTTCGAGAGTAATGATGCCTTTTGCCGGACCAAGTCTACATAGTTTTTCTAATACTACCATTCTGTTCTCGGGATCAATGATTCTCCCGTATACCTGTTGATTAAACGCAATATCAACTGGTGCTCTATCGGGACTTAGAACTCTAAAAATTAATTTATTATCCAAGCCTTTATGTGCTTTGAGTGGTGTACTATTATTCATTGGTCCGTTATCGCCTCTGCAAAAGCATGGATTATCATCGAGTGCCAGCAATTCCCAAACATGGCTATAAAGATACATTTTATGATATGAGACATCCACATTACACACTCCTTTTCTATATTTATCTGTTATGCCAAAAAAAATTTCATCCTATAGAAAATAATATAAATACACTATATGATTAATTTAACTCAAATTCAAGACAAATTTCCGTTTTTGACTGGTATTAAATATCAGAATCGGGAATTTATCGGTATTATACAAAATTCCGATGATAAAATCATCAGCTTTTACGATTACGAATCTATACGAACAGCGGACGAAAGAGTAACTTTCCTTGAATATGGTGAAACATGGTGGTGGGAAAGCAATAGAATATTACCAATTAATATTTTTATGCAAGGTCAGATGACAGATTTTAGATATTGCATAAGAACAATAGTAAACAAAGATGTTGAAATTATGTTTGGATCAATGACAAGCCTAAACAATATCATGAAAAAGCGCATCAAAAAGCGTCAAATACAACTTATTAGACGTTCAAATTAACTCTGCTCAAAGATTATTCTCGTGACATCTGTTCTATAAGAAAGTTAAGATTTACAATAATAGCCAGGCTGTAAGATATAGCATGGCTGCGTTTAAACCCATAGTCTCCCCGATCTAAGCTCTTATCCCATATCTCTGCACGTACCTTATTCCAGTCCGAATTTTGTAAATATGATTTGGCCGGTCGAATCATTGCCAGTATCATTGCTACATCTTCCACAGATTGTGGTTTATATTTCTTTAATAGATGACTGTATCCCTTTAAATGAAATAGCTGATCGGTTATTTCTTCAAATTCAAAAAAGTCCCAGGGGGGCTCTCTGTCTCGTAATGCCAGCAAATGTTCTTCACTACGAACATGTTCATACATGTTCACATTAAGAAAGTCAATCTTAAAATACCCATAGTCTTTTGCAATTCTATGATCTAAAGTAGAAATATTTGTGGTTGGGTCACGTGGTATATTTTGAAAATATACACCTGTGGGGTGTCTTTCAACTTTATCCCCTACACGATCTATGCGGCCAAAGATACATTCAATACCTTTTAAGATATTTTCTCTTCCAAAAACGTCAATATCTACGTCAGTTGATACTTTTGTAACCATATTATAGTCCGGATTCCGCTAGCAAAGTTTTAATATACTCCACTTCTTCGTCATTTTTTTTGAATTTTTTCATCCAAAACCCGGGATCAATAATAGAACCAATTATTTTCCCGTGTTCTTCACTAAATCGACTTACCAATTGCCCGCCTGTTGAACATAGATATAGCACCCATGGGCTAATTTTACCAGTTTGTATCATGTATGCACCCTCGTTTTCCGATAGATTAATAAAAAAGTCTTTGAACTCTACAGAATTCTTTTCGCACCAAGTCATGATATTGGTAATGGTTCTTTCTACTGCGCTAGTTGCAGGTTCTTTCTTTATTAAATCATCTATATACAAATAATATATATCGTCACGTGTCCAATCTTTGAGTTTTATACCGCCCATAATAATAAAGTCAGTATACTGATCGGGGTAGAGTGGTTTTAATAAAGCAAGATGATTTCCAAATTTAACAAAGTCAATATAATATGGACTATTGATAAACTCTTCGTGTGTTTTTGATTTTTTTAAATTTACTGTTAATTCATAAAATCGCTGAAATGTCCTAAATCCAAATCTAGAACCAGCCGTGTCTAATTCCATGTGCCGACGTTTTTTGACACAAATATGAGTAGTGAGTGTGCCTTCTTTATGAAACTTTGTTTTACAAAATCTGCACTCGAATTTTTGTTCCATTATTTTATTTAGTAACAAGACTTAATCTTCCTTGATGCTGCCCTTAAATAATTCCTTAATTGCTTTATCATCGTAGCCGTTATCTTTAAAAAATTGTTCAAAATCTTTTTTTGTATTTATGTTAAGTAACATATCTATTTCATCATCTTTTAACAAAGGATAATAATTTAGTATTGCTTGTTCTAATGGATTTTTCTTAGTACCTTTTGGAGGCTTGATCCATGTATGTTTTTGTTTTTTGCCTGTCCCGCATAGTGAAAGTAGCATCCATTGTAATTCAGGATGTTTTCTTAAAGTGTTAAATTCATGATTGACTAATTTATTTACCAATAATAAATGATGTTCAGAATCTGAGCACGATGAACTCATGTATCGCATAAGAAGCCATAGACTAATTTCTTTTTTATGTACGTCGGAGAGATTTCTATAAAAAGTCTTATTACAAAAATCCATTGCTGTAAGTTCGTCATTAAGAAGAAGAGTACTCTTTGGTTTCTTAATTTCTTCTTCTGCGACTGCATCCGGATTTAAATCAAAGAAACCCTCTAACCAATTTCCTACTTCGTTACTCAAAAAGTGCCCCAATATCAATTACATCCGGCAACTTGGTTATTTCTTTTACAAATAGCACACAATTGGGGAACGGCGTGTCTTCGACTGGAACAACTAAAATATTACCATTTTTTAGTTTTGGAAAAAACCATTTAACTTCTGCATATACATTGGTGATATTAATTTCCTGTGGTCGAGGTACCATGTGCCTTAGGGGATTGTATACCATTGTGTGAAATCCGCGATCATTTAAACTTGTCAATGGCATAACTTCAAGGTCACTATAATTTTCATCACATACAAGTATGGACCAATCTAAAGGCATTTGAACATTATACTTGCCAATTTTTAAAACCACCGCTGGTGCATAAAAACTTTCTAAAAAGATAAGTGGAATAAAAAAATAGTCTGGATTTTTTGGATCTGAATAATCTAAGACACAATATCTTATATCTTCGACCTCATTTGGTATTTTATCAAGATCATATGCACGATTGTTTTCTGTTAATATTTTCATTAATTGCCTTTATTTTTATAAGTATTTTAAAATTCACTATCAAAGAGATCAATATTTTTCGATACTGAGTGCCTAAGTCTATATGGTTCAACCCCGCATTTTAACAGAAAATCGTCTAACATGTTAAGAAATCCTAAGTGTCTTAACGACATATAGGTAATCTTAGAGCATAAATCTTCATTTTTTTCATTATAAGATATCTTAATTGTTTGCCGATTTAAATTACGATCTATCTCACAGAAAATATCAGCATCAAGTTCATTGGCTTTTAAAAATATAGTAATGAGTTCTAGATGATCGGCCGGTATTTCAGTTTCGATTATTTTCATACTATCAGTATATAATTTTCTGTACTGTAAAGGGGTAGTCAGCCTCTTTATAGAAAGATTTTCTTTTGGTCAAGTGCTTTTTACTATATTTACAATTAGAGCATACATCATATACATTTACAAAATCCTTATCAGGAGCAACTCTAATTCCTCTGCCAATACTTTGAATTACTCTTACAAAACTCTTGCCAGCCTCAAAAAGAACAAGGTTGAAAATACGAACAATGTTAATACCTGTTGATGCTACACCATATGTGGCTATAATAACTTTGCCATCAACTTCCTGTACTTCTTTATATTCGTCCTTACGATCTTTTGATTTCATCTTGCCGGACACAAATATAGAATCGGGTATAAGAGCTTGTAGCATTTCGCCAGTTTGTACACGATCAACTAATACCAACGTGTTTCCGCTATCTGACATGGTAATAATTGAATTAGCAAGAAACTCTAATCTGGCTTGACTTGTTGTTAGCCATTTTAATTCTGCTTGATAATTACCAAATGCTGATTCGTTGAGGTCTTGCAACTGCCATATATTTACATGTAACTGAGCTAGTATGCCCAAGTCTTGTAATTCCTTTGTGTTAATTTTACCCAATAAAGGACCAATACATGCTACTACACCTACTTTGTCTGCCTCTTCTTCGGGCATTGTGCCAGTCAATCCCCATCTAATGGGCGCATTAGCCAAATGCGATGACAGCAGTTTTCTTAGAATATCAGCCTTGGCTTTATGAACCTCGTCGACAATGACGCAAACAACATCTTTAAAAAAATCAGTAATATCAATTTCTAATTCTTTTTCTTTTGAGCGTTTTGAGAGACTCTCTAAACTTTGCCAGGTACATATTGTGTGCGTCTTACCATATTCTTTTCTGTCGCCAAAAAAGACACCTACATCTAGACCTAAATTAATGTAATCTTCTTCGGTTTGCGTAACTAAATCTTTAGTAGGCACAATGACTATACTTCGGCCGTATGGTTCAATTTTATGGCTTAAAATAGAGGTAATTATGGTCTTACCTGCACCTGTTGGAGCAATATTAATACCTGTAATATTATTGAGATAAGAATTAATTACTTCTATCTGATGCTCTTTTAGAGAGATTGGGGCTCCTGCAAGAGGATGACCTTTAGGCCAACAAATATGTGAATAACTGTTGCTATCTACCTCAGTAAATTCAAAAGTACGTGTGGAAGTTCTTAAATCATCTACTTCAATCTCATAGCCCTGTGATTGAACAATAGGTAGTAAAATATCAAGCAAGTTTAAATATGAGCGGGCACCAATGTCACAAAAGGACATGGTACCATCCCATCGGCCTAATTTATATGCCGGTGTATGCCTGGCGTAAGGTAATACAAATTTTAACGAATCAACTAATTTACGGCGTGTTACAACATCAAGTCCATCAATCTTGATGTTGCATTCGTCCAATATTACCAGGGTGGCTTTTGACATTTAAATAGATATCAAGTATTAGCCTTGCCAATACTAATTACGCTGTTAACATTAAAGCTTCTCCAGCCTTCTCGATCAACTGAATACACAGCAATAACTTGTGAACCTTTTTCGCCTTGTGTCTTTGGCTTATTGCTAAAATTCTGCTTGTCAGCAGGAATATAATTTGTATCTAGTGTAGCCTGCATGGTTTTTTCACCGGCTGAGGAGTTCCATGTTACTGTATGGATACCCTTTTGCAGCACAGTTCTCATCCGGGTCTTTTCTTCAGTGTCTTCAACATTTTCATAAATGCCGTCAATTTCGGCAAGATCATAGTCTCTCATACATTTCTCCTTTTAAGTGTGTGATATTAAATACTAGCATCATCTAGGCCTGCAACTCGCAACTTAGATATGTGTCCCAACATAAAGTTTTTTGCTTCCATGCCCTTTGTTATACTTAGATACTTGTTTCTTAACAATGCTATTTCATTTATAAGCAAGGAAGAATCTACAATTACTTGTACACCATCAACATATTTTTCTGCATCTCTAGAACTGAGTGTTTTATTATATGCTTCAAGAAATTTTTTAAATTCTCCCGACCTATCCTTACGTAACTGTATATTTAAGAACTCAAGTACAGCTTCAATTTCTTGAAGCTGTGTATATCTATGCTCTACCAAACCAGGAAGTTCAGCAGCGTGCTTTTCTAAAGACTTACCCTTTAAAGATAATTCAGTTCGAGCATCTGCTAATTCGTTTTCAAAATAGTCGATAAAGTCGGGGATTAAACTCATATCTCCTGTAACTTTATAATACCATCCTGCCATCAAAATTCCTTATGTTGTTGTTTAGTTTAACACGTACATGATACAAAGTAAATACTGGATTTTATAATTTATGTACTCTTTTGATCGCAATTTCCATTGCCTGAACCAGCAGGACTGCTTTTTGAGTTCTGGACATTAGCACTCGTTTAATTGCCATGGCTCGAGACGGAATATCAAGTTCTTCTGTTAATGCTTTATGGATTTTAGTTAAATTAACTGGTTCAGAAATCCATGTAACATACGAAGCACCTATTTCTGCATCCCGCATACATTCTTTAAATTTCTGAACTCCTTCAACGGATTTCCGAGCATCTTTACTTTTGATTGTTTTGAGTAACAACTCGCCAAATTCAGAAGCTGTCATCTTCGTACTTTTCCTTATCTTCATCATCTTCAATTTCAACTAGATGGCTTCTTACCGCAGCACGCATTTCTTTATCTAGATCATAATCGAGTAATTCGTCATCAATTAAACCAAATTCATCAAATACCACTACAAGAATATCAGCAACTTCTAGACGTTCTTTTGGTGTTACATGAGACTTGATTCTACTCCATAGTTCAATTAGTAATTCATGATTATCGTTTACCATTTTTAATTCCCTTTATTGTATGTTAAATTATTTCGTCTTCAGTAATTTTATCAGCAGTTTCGCCGGCTTTTATTTTTTCTGCAAATTCGGACATGACCAAATCCATAATGCCGTTTTCGTTTCTGTTCCACTCTTTTCTAAAATACTTGTGAATTTCGCCACTAAGGCTGATATACAAATATCGATTACCGTCTTTGGTAATAAATTTCTTCTTTTCAAGCAAATCAAAAAATCCACTATAAGGAGACATACCTGTATCATATGGAATCTGAAGCTCAATGTCCTCAAACGGCTTGTTAAAGCGTGTTTTCATTACCTTGCATCCTGCACGAATACCTTGCACTTCAGACACTTTATTACCCTCGGCATCTTCCTTTAGTTTTAATTGTTTCATTGCAACAACAATACTAGAGGCATATACTGGGCCGGCGCCGCCGCTGATTTTATCATCGGGAGAATAGGGATCTTGTGAGCTATAAGAGTGATTGGTACACACCAGTCCAATGTTTAGGTCTCCAAACATGTTTAAACAATTGCGAACCAGTGCCATTAGTTCCTTTGGCTTAGAACCAAAGTCACCCTTGAGCACATTATCGGCAAATTGCTGTGCACCAATGGCAGATGACATCATGCCAATAGAATCAATAACAAATAAAATCTTTTGCCTATCTTCTGGTGCTTGTGTTTTATATTCTTTCACAAAGTCATTGATAATTTGTGCTGCATCACTAATTTGCGATACGTTCAATTTTAACAACTTTTCTTCAGATGTATCAACACCCAGTGCGTGTAGCCATGCTTCGTCTAGTGCGTTTTCTGTATCCATCACAATACAGTAAATGCCCTGTTCTTGTGCATTTTTTACAATATTGCCTGATACAATGTAACTTTTACCTGCACCAGATTGACCAGAAAACATTGATACCTTGCCTAACGGAATACCCCTGTTAAAGTCGCTGCTAATTAAATAATTAAGTGCGTAATTGCCTGTGCTAATCCAGGTATCGGGATCATGAAATCCTGCACTAATTCCTTCAATGCTTTTTGTGATGCTCTTTCTAAATTTCGAAATATCGATTGGTTTTGTCATATGTTTCCTAAAAATTATTTAAAGTGAAATAAGCAACAGCCGTTGCTTATTTCTTTATACTAAACTATTAAATTTAGGGATTATTTATTGCGATTGCGCAGCATGGCAAGAATTTCTTGCGGTGACTTACCGGCTGTTGCGCCTGCTTCTGCCTTGACTGTTTCCCGCGGAGGATCAGCTTCAAAAGGAGGATCGCTGTCAATGCTGTTGTCAACAAACTTTTCTTCCTCAACTGGCTTTGCAGGCTGCACTCTAGGAGTATAAGACGGTGTTGACTTACGACCTTCGCCACCTTCTGCGTCATCGCCAGATGCGGAATCAAAACCGAACGGCTTATAGAACTGACCCCACTTGGCTGGATCATATAGTTCGCCATCTAGCGATGCCTGGAACATATCAAAGATAACTGCAAGTTGTTCTGCATTTGGCTTCTTTGGAAGATATGAAGCAAGATCCACCAAACCGTACTGCTCAATTGCAGCCTGTGTTCTTTCATCAATGCTAGATTCTTTTCTAGCCCACTTTGAAGTACCGTAATCAGCATAACCACCCTTGCTGGTCTTTGACACAATAAAATCTGTACCGTTGATATAATCAACAGGACTATTTTCCATATCGGGATCCATTAGTGCAGCCTTGATAATTGCAAAAATTTGCGGGCCTATAATCAACTTGCGGATTGGATTTTCTGGAGATTCTGCTTCGTTAAGAGGATCTTGCTTGACAATGCCTTGCATATAGTATGTGCGCTTGACCCAGTATTTACTTGCAGTTGTCTTTAGCGAATCATCCTTCCACCACGGGCGGACCTCATTCAATACCGGGCAGGTATTCTTGCCGTCCCACATTTCGATACATGGGGCCTGAACGATAACTTGCTTGTTTTCATCTTGCCCCTTAATTCCGGGGAAGGTGAACTTGAAGTTTTGACGTTCAGTCCAGAAAAAAGTGTTATCTTCATTTGCGTCGGGTAAGAATCGAAGGATTGCGGATGTACCTTCGGGGATGTTCCAGTGTGCATAAGTTGCCTTATCTCCGGAACCTTGGCCTGCTGGGCCCTTGCGTGTGTCTAGTGCTTGTAGCTTTTTACGAATTTCGTCTAGTGTTTTTGACATGATTTTATATTTCCTATGCTTGGGTTAAAGTTAAACGCTATTACTTGAGTTGAAGTTAAACAGGTCGCGTTACGCCTATCTACACTTTTTATAACATTCATAACGTACATCAACTAGTATACGTTATCTTTGCATGCCTGTCAAGACATGTCAAATAATTATTTATCTATTTTTATTTTATTTCTTTAGCCGTAATTTTCTTGGCTGTATATCCTCTACTGGGTCTCCATAATGTCTTTGCTTTTTGAATTGCCTCGTCCTTGGATGATGCTTCAACCCCTGTCATTGTTTCAGAACCGTTTGGTTTTAGGTGAAAGGTTACATCGTACTTTGATTCGTTTAATTTTTCAGATGTAAAAGTATAATCAAAGCGATCAAAGTATGCTTCTAATCCTACAGATTCCTTAATTTCAGTTCTTTGTTTAGTCTTTTTTTCTTCTAATTTAATGTTTTCGAATACTTGAGAAAGTACAGCACGTTCAAAATCATTCACCGTGCCTTCTTTGCATAATTTTGTACCAATTTTGTTAATAAATCCGGCTAGTTCTTCATTTTCAACAATGCGTAATGCTAGTTCGTTAATCTTAAATCCTAAACGAGCATGTTCGCTTGCAAACTCAAACATGGGAGTGGTATTTATTAATTCATTACGCAATACAACTGACTTTGATGCTGCTTCTTCAATGCGCTTGTAGAATGTATCTTTTTCCTGCACCAATTGCTTGACAATGGGCAGTACTTCTTCAAATTTTTCATCAAATCTACGAATGGTAAAAAGATCTTTTAATTGGCTTATGTCATCTTCTACTAGTGATTCACGTTCAAATGTTTCAATACGTGCTTTTACTGTTTCGTAGGTTTTTGCGCCAGTTAGCTTTTTAAGTTCTGTGCGAATTGTTTCAATATTTTCTTTTATTGTATCGATAATTGTAGAACTGTCTTCGTTAATTAATTTGTTAGTAGTAACATAACGGTTGAATGATTGCAACTTTAATAAGTTGCCTGTACTTTCGGAAATGTATGAGCCAATCTTGTCATTTAATGAACCACCATGTGCCACGTGTTGAGCCATTGCTCTTGCACCGGGCAAGTATGCGTGCGGTAAGCGGAAACGTTCTCCATTGCATTCTAGGAAAATTGCACTAATTTGTCTCGATCTTGCACCACGAACGTTTTCATCTATAGGTGTTTTATGCTTGATTAAAATCTTTACATTTTCAAGAGTTTGCCTAGAAGTGCGTAATGATCCAAACATTTTACTAAAACTTTCAGTTAATCCCGGTAACGTATCAGTACGACGACGCTGTGGTTGCATTGGCTTCTCTGATTGTTGCTCTCTGTCGCTACGACGACGCTGTTGCGGAGGAGCAGGAGTCTCCGAATTGTCGCCCGTAATTGCTTCTTCCATTTTTTTAACATAAACATTTTCGCCGTATTGTTGATCAATAATGTCTACTTCGCCATCTTGTAACAATTTGTTAAGTGCTCGTTGAACATGCTTTAGGTCACTTCCCGCAATATTTGCCGATAATGCTTTGGCGGTCATGCCTGCGGAATAATCCAATTTTTGAAAAACTTTTGAAAGTATGTGACTATTAATTGGGGCTTCTTCCATCATTGTTTCCTCACCTTTATTCATTTTTGCCTGATAAGAATAATCTCTCGGTTGAATTGATTTACCAAACACTCTAATCTTAAAATTCATAGGTGGTACAGAATTATCACCCAATCTTCGAATATTTTTTTGTAATGCCAAAACAGAACTATCATCGACATTTTTGCCTTTACTGAACTCAATTAAATTATCGTCATCGTTAATAGTTACCATAATATTAGGGTCGGTTACAAAAAATCGTTTACCTGCATTAGGGTTGGTTGTCTCTGAGCCTTTTACATCAAAAATTTTAATTTTTAGTCCGTTGCCCTTTAATAGAGAAAAGACTTTGTTAGATAAATCGGCCGTATCGGTCATTACAAATTTCCTTATTTTAGTTATTTATCTAATAACTGAATTTTAATTAGGATTTTTATCTATTAAATAAATATCGGCATTGGACCATCAAAAGACATATCATCGTCCGATGATATATTGCTATTAATTGCAGCCTGTGATTTATCATCCCATGTAGATATGTAATCTGTCATGCGAACTGCTAAAACCATTGCCATGATTAAGTCATCTGTTTGCCCAATTCTGGCCTCAAATGTATTGCCCCTGGAAACAAAAACTTTAAGTTCCGATAATAATCCCTTGGAATTTACTCGCATTTTTCCCGATTCAATTAAAAATTTTAATTTAGCACATGCCTCAAGTTTTGATTTATTAGTTGTAATAAACCCGCCGCGTCGACCGTGTCTACCTTGTAATTTGTTCTTTGGATCATGCAACATTGTGCCCGGGAAGTTTTCCTCGCCGGTATCCCTGATAACAACTAAAGCAGCTTCTCCTAGTGAATTACTTTCAACTGACCAGTAAATTTCTGGTTTACCGCTTAGGTATAATTCCTCTAGAATTTTTTTCATTGTTCTAATTTGTTCTTCAATTGGAGCTTTATTATTGCTCCACTCTCCCACCTGCACAAGAGTAGGCAATTCAAGTATCTGAATTGCTGCATTGTCGCCGCCTGTACCCATTGAAGGATCAAGAGAAACTACATATGTTAAACTTGGATTAATTGGTGCATACCAACGCACTTGTCCGGTTTTTCGTATTGGCTGAATAGATTCCAAATTGGCCAATTTAACAGGATTAATAAGTGTCTCTTCAAATGTGATGAATTGACACATGTGTTCTCTAAGGAAACGATCTTCTTGTAGTGCAGCCAGTTCTGCATCGGCCCAGGCTTGATCTCTATCTGGTCTGGCATTCCAGGTACGTATAAATGGTTTAAATCCATTTACCCCTAGTTCTGTTTCGTTACCGTGAGAGTCTACCATTTTATTTGCTCCGAACCAAATATCAGCAAACTGATCTTCGTCAGTATTAGGGGTTGATGTAATAATACATTTACCGCCTGTTGACAAGGTCGGGGATAAAGAAGTCCAGAATTCTTTTGCAATATTTGGTTCAACGAACGCAAACTCGTCAAGATAAACTAAAGATAGTGACATACCACGGCCGGTGTTTTCTGTAGTGGTTGTTGCAACAATTCTAGAACCGTTATCAAAGTCCATGGAACGTTTATTGTATGTTTTTACACCTGCCCGAATATGATCGGGTACAGATTCATATGCATAACGAACTCTGTGCATAATTTCTTGGGCGCCATCGTACTTGTTAGATGCAATTAATATTGTTGCATCTTCCCGAAACATGGCATACCATAGTAGATATCCGGCGGCAATAGTGGTTTTTCCTAATTGCCTAGATAGCATATTTACAGAACGCCTATATCTATTATAGTTATTAATTAATTCGTATTGAAAATCAAATAATTGTAATTTTTGTCGACCTTCTGTAGTGGTCTGAATATACATGAAATTTTTGATAAAATATGTAGGACCTGTTTCCGGGTCCATACATGCTTTTAATTCATCAATCTGTTCTTTTGTATATGTTATCTTTCTATAAGCACGTTTTACAAGTTTATCATCTTGGTAAATTGCCATACATTAATCGTAGTGTCCGTCAAATTCGTCCGGTTGTAAATCTTGGGCTTCTTCTGTAAATTTATCTTCCATGATATCTGCATAGCTATTAGGATCTAATAACTGTTGCAAAGATTCCGGATTAATATATTGTGCCACATCTTCTACTGATAGCCCGGTCTGGCCGTTGATAGAAAAACTATCATCGACAAAATCTACGTCGGAAATATCGCCATTACCAACACTTGCGCCAGCAAATGTTTCGTGCTGTGGTTCGTCAGAGCCATAATTCCAGCTGGTCGGTTCGTCATAGTCTTCCCAACTAATTTCTGCTTCTGCGCTAAGATTAATAGTATACTGAATATCAACAGGCTTGTTGTTTTTATCTAAAACTGTTGCACGCACTGTAATCTCGTCTGCATAGTCCATTGTATCGTTCTTGGTATCAACTCCCACTGTTCCATGAAATTCGATTGCTGTAATTTTAGAAACTAATTGCTGATTTTCAGTTAACTTTTTTTTCGATTCTGTTGCGGACTCGTTTAAAAATTTTCTATATCCATATACAAGTTCTTTATGTAACTCTGCAATTTGCATTTTTTTCTGTTCTGGATTATCGCCCTGGCGTGCACCGGCAGCACCGGTTGCGTCAACAACAGGACTATCGGCACCGTCGGGGAAGTAATCATCGCCGTTAGCATCATTAATATCGTCGTATCCGTTATTTAAGTCGAAATCTTCGCTAAATCTTCTTGAATAACTGCTTCCTTGAACACGCTGTCCTTCACCGGCAAGTAACATGTCATATAATAATTTAACAACTGCCCTGGAACTTAGCCCAGATTCAACTTGACGTATTAAATAATCTTTCTTTTCCTGCCTTGTATTGGTTTTATTAATTAATTCAATTGCTTTGGCTTTAGCAGAATCTACCGGTAAAGTTAAGAGATCATTAATTTCTTCAGCCTTTAAAATTTGAGGTAATCGCGAAGTATCTCTTTCTTCATACATACCGTCCTCGCCACCGTAGTACCCATAATCCTCATCACTTCCGTGTCCCGCCGATGCTAATGCATAAGCATCGTCGGAGTGATCAGAATCATTGTGCATGTCTGAATTCATTTCTTGATCAATAGCATACTTGATGTATTCAACATCCTCATCATCGTACCCTTGTTCAATTAATTCTTGTTCTACTATTTCGTATGCTTTTTCTTCATCAACAAAAGAATCGCTTAACTCTTGCAATCTAGCCATACATTGTTGAACAATCGCTCGATGTGGAGAGCTTTCGTCTATGCACGTACTTTCGTCAGTCTTACCGTGTTCTTTATTGTAAATTGACCAAGCTGTCGCAAAGGCTTTTTCGGGGTGTCCCGGATATTGCTTCTTAAGTTTCAATACCATGTCTTCCATACCCGGAGGAGCCATTTCATTTAATGCCGGATCTAGTTTTGGATCAAATTCAGAACCGTCTTCTAGACCTCTATTCTTTTCGTACTCTTGAGTTAACCTTTCGGCCCAATCGTCTTCGTCATTATTTTCAGTTTTGTTTAACTCTGCATCTACAAAATATCCATTGTCGCCAAATCCGTATGCAATATCAAAATTATTTCTATCGGCAAGATACCAGGCTTTGCCTTCACGATCACTACGTGCATGTGGTTTGGACACATAAGGGCCGGCTGCTATTACACCGTCATTTGCCCTAATAATATACCACCCAAGCACTGTATCGTCATCATTGCCCAGTTCAAGTTCTTCTGTTGCAGGAGTCTGTGATGCGTCGTAGGCAGCATATGCCTGATCGCGACCTACCGTACCGGCAGTTTGCATATCAGACTCTGATCCACCTATTGCAGGAACAGCTTCAATACTTTCGTTAAGTTTAATACCGGCTAATTGTTTAATTCTTTGTAAGTTCATAGTACACCTGGCTTGAATAAATTAGGTCTTTTGATGCGACCGAATAGTCCAACATCGTCCTTCTTTAAATTTTTTGGATCATTGAATCCGTCGTATCCGGCAGGTAGTGTAGAATGATCAATATCTTCTGCGTGACTTAAAGGATTTTCAACTGTTACAACTTTTCTTTCTTTACGTACTTGCTCAAGTTCTTTTAAAAAACTTGTATTATACTTTTCACCGTATGTTTCCGCCCCGGCACCGGCAACTTCTTCATAATCGCTGCCTAATCTTGCCTTGTAATTTTTTCTATATTCGGGTGAATTTCTGTCAATGTATAAATCTGTTTCTATTTGTCTAGGATCATTTTCAGAATATACAGCAACTTGAGCAGGTGATATGCCCAAATTATTGCAAATGTAAGTTCTAAGAAAATCAAGTGAACCAGGATAGCCCAGTGTTAAATCGCAAATAAACACCGGCATATTTTTTACATTGGGGAAATCTAGTGGACTTTCCTGTATAGGTGTTTTTCTAAATGACGATGCCTGTTTAAGATCATACTTTGTCAGTGAAGATTCTAACTGATCGATCATTACATCAGTCATTTCGTTTACAGCAAATTTTAAGACGTACTTATATTCTGTTTTAACTTCAGCAATATAATTAATAAATGATTTTTTTTCTGCCATTACAGTAACTCCAGTATCAAGACTATTTATCAGAATTTTCTATTTTACTGGAAACAATGTGCTTGAGTAGATCATTTCGATCAAATTCTACGCCAGTTGCACTACGCCGCTCCCCATTTCCCTGATCCAAGTCAATTTGTTCTGCACGTACCTTTTTAAGCTGTAATTCAATCATTCGCAATTTTTTATCAGCTTTTGCATTTTTTGCTTCAAGTGCAGTTTTGAGCATTTGGCCGGCCACTTCATAGATTTTCCCGGCATGCATATCGGGCACGTTACTACCGAGGGATATAAGATCTTCAAATGTTCTTACTGCCTTTGCAGCAATTGAATCCATTTCATCGTCGTGAGAATCTAATCCAACTACTGTGGGTAAAGCAAAGTCTACTTTTTCAGCTGTAGAGAGTGATGAATAAATTTCCTTAGCTTCAACCATGAGTTGTTCTTTGGTTTTAGACGGTGGCAATTCTTCCACTGTCTCTTCTTCGCTAGACTGCGGCGATAAATTAAAAAAATCTTCGAGGCGTTTTGTAATTCTTATCTCCCCGGTTTATTAAATAAATTCTGTTCGGTTAAAACTCTAAATGTCATCCCGTGTTGTTTAGCAAATGCGTGTGCTGCGGCCCATTTGTAAGTATTCAATGCAACTGCTGCCTTAGCCCTTTGACTCTTTGCTTGTTCTAAGAAAGTTTCTTTGGCTGGCTTTACTTCAATAATCTCAGCTTTTCGATTACCTTTAGCGTCCACATAAGTGACAACAAAATCCGGCACATACACGGTATATTTACCTGTAAATGGATTCTGATATGGAATTTTAAGGGATTCACTTGCCCAATTTGTAATGTTGGGGTTTGTATCAAACATTTGCATTACTTTAAATTCCCAGCTGCTACGAAACATCGGCTTACCTTTGCCTACATATTTGTCGGGATTGAGTACAGTATAATACCCTTGCACATATTTGCTTGCCATTTTATGATCTTATCTGTCTTGCTTGTAGGCTATTTCTGTTGTTTACAGATGTAACAGTACCCGCTTGATTACCGGGGTCTCTTAAATTGTTAAATGCTCTGTATGAATTTTCTGTGAAATATAATTTACCACTAGCATCTACTGTTTCGAGCAAGGCTTGAGGAGATGTTCCTGTCATTGCCGCCATATCAATTGTTAGTCCGGTCATAGCGTCGGCATATAATGCGCCGGCGTTGCGAGATAAAAAATACGACTGTGTGGAATTAAAAGACGAAGAAGAATAATTACCAACAACGCCGCCTCCTAAATCTGCCTGGGAAATAGATCCAGCACTTGGAAAAGTAGTATAACCTTGATTATACTTAAATGTATTTGTGGGTACACCATTTAAATTTTTAACAGTTTTTTGCGTACCCAAATAGGTGAGCATGAACGAACTAAATCGACCAACTGTAGCAATATTAGGATTAGCCATTTGGTTTAACTCCTGTTCTATTAACATCTTGATAAGCGGCGCTGGTTTTTTTAGCTGTTGATGTAAACGGCCTAGTTTGAATTACCGGAGAACTTGTTGGATTATATGGTGTAGGGGAAATTTTTGCTAATCCGTCTAAAGCACTTGCACTGACTCTTCTTACAACTTTGTCTGATGCAAATGCACCTGTGACAGCACCAATACTGGCCTGAGTATTTTTACCAATTCGCTGAAGTATAGGGTTATCAGATTGTAATAGAGGATTATTAGATTCAATAAAATCTAGTAAGGTTGCATTAAATGCTAATGCAGGTAACTCCAAAAATTCCCCGTGTTCAAATTGATCAATTGTTGAATTGTTATTTGTTTGGTTATCCGGATTACCTAATTTCATGTTTTGAATTGTGTAATATGCATACTCATATTCAAAAGTAAATGTTAATTCAAGTGTTTTGCTAGTATCTCCGTAATTTAGCACATCGTGTGTAAACGCGGAAATTCGCGGATTAACTAAAGTAACTTGATTAAACCGACCAGCATGAACTTGATAAATGTCAATGGTTTGAATTAAATTTCTTATATTTTCTACTGTTGGTAAATTAAAACCAAATTTATGGTTATCTAAGGTATCGGCTACGATATTTTGTATACCTGATTTGACCCCAACACTATTTGTAGGCGAAACTGAGCCGGGTGTATTTCCCCCGCCAAACATGTTTTTAATGCTTGATGGTAAACTAGCTAAATTGGGATTTATTGCAGGGGTGATATTTTTTATTAACGATTCGACTGAATAGGTACTTTTTTTATTTTGTGATAGTTTTGGTTCATTTTTACCAGGTTCATTACCGTCAGCAAAATAATATCTATAATACATTTCCCAAAATTTTAAAGTTTTTCCATCTGCTACATCATGGAAAACAACCTTGATTGGATCAAATGTAACTTTTGTTTGGCTTAATCTTTTTCTATTATATTGATTAAGTGGAGTGGTTTCTATTTTAAAGGATGGCATGTCAATACTTTTAACAAGTGGTGCCATTTGCTGCCAATCTACCGTATTAAAGTATTGCTGAATATAACTTTTTGCTGTACCTACTTGATTTAATGATATATTAATATAATACTCAAACGGAAATCGTGGCTGATTTCGATAAAGTGATCGTGCTTCTTGATTAAAGTTATACGTAGCATGACGGGAGCTTTTTTCGTAATAGAATCCTGCCCCTGTTAGAGATGTAAATAGACTTGAGAATGATGGCATAATACTATTTATCTTCCTAATAATCTACTTATTTTTAAGAGCAGTTGCAACTATTTATAGTACTCAAAAGAATGCAAGAGCATGAACAATATTTTAATTTGTTCATGCTCTTGCAGGGCTCAATAACTAGCGTGTCAAAATCTTTCTTATTATGCTTTTTAATAGTTGCCATAAAATACCTTTAACAAGTTGTATAAGGCCTTTATAATGACTAAATGATGGCATTAAGCGAAAGTAGTTCCACCAGTAGGGCTTGCAATATTCGGGAATGGGTTTCCGCCAACTGTGGTGCCTTCGTTTGTATTTGGACCAGATACGTTTGTGGCATTATCAAATCTTATCGATAGTGTAACCATTTGAGACTTGTCATCAGCATAATCACCACCATCGTAAGCTGCAGCGGTTAAAAAGCAACCTTCTAGGTTCCAGGATTCTAATGCATCGTTATCAGTGCCATCCAGTGAATCAATGGTCATTGAGAACTTGTAATTAATACCTGCAACTGCACTTGTTTGTTCAAAGTGATTCATTTGCTTTTGAACCTGAGCACCAACTGAAGAAATTACAGAATTGGTAATATCATCACGTAATGATAGTTCAAGAACTTCCCAGGTATGTTTGCCCTGAATCCATGCAACGGAGTTGTAGGAATCGAGTTGTACTTCAGCATATGTAACTTTAGGACGTGTACATGTAACCACGTTTGCAGTCATTTCTCTCAATCCATTGTTTTCGCCAAAATTCTGAAATGTTACTCTAAAACGATATTTTTGTTTTGGTTGTAAAATACCCAATGGACTACCATTTAACGGGACTCCAAATTTAGATAGTGTGCTTGCCATTTTTATTCTCCTGCCTTAAAAGCTAATACTATTTATCAATTTTAGGAATTTTTTTATCCTTGGCAAATTGTAAGACAGGGTTATGTTTAGATAAAAATAAAGGGCTAAAATTAATCGGCCCTTTATTGATACTTGTGTTAAACCAGTATTAAACTGCTGATAAACTTGATCCAGTATTCTTAATACGAATTGGGATATAGATGAATTCAATTGCCTTAACTGGCTGAATTGCAACGTCAATCCATAACTCATTTCTGTCAATTCTGGCAGGAGTATTATTACTTAAATCGCAAACGACCAAGAAGTCATATAACGCACGTAATGTAATAAGCTCAGATAAGAAACGATCAAATGCATCGAGTACTGCCTTACGTGTAGTTGTATCATTGGGTTCAAACAAGAACGGCTGTGCAAGTTGGTCGAATTGATAACGTAGATAGTTTTCTAAACGAACCACGTTGATACGATCAGTTGCACTTGAATATGGCTGTCGTGTCTTTTGTCCAAATATCACGATACCGCCGGCTGGCATTACGCGAATTGGGTTAATACCATTTTGGTATAAAATATCGCGCTGTCCTTCATTTAGCTTGACTGGTACAAACTGCCCTTCTTCATTAACATAACCAACAGTTGCTGCATTGTTAACAATACCGCGCTGTAAACCAGCAGGAGCAAACCACGGGTATGCAACTTGGTCGTTATACGCAATTGTTCTGAGTGCCATGTGTGTTGGCGGTACGACAACATCAGTGCCATCAACGTTTGTACTCAAACCGCTTGGATACCACGTAGCAAAATACTTGCTTGCTGATACAAGTCCATCAGATCCGTTACCAAATGCATTAGATGTGTTTGTAGCCCAGTTTTGCAACGCAGTACCAGTAGCACTTAGCGTAAATGGTGTGTCACCGAGTACAAATGCTGTGGCCTTACGATCTTCATTTAGTACCAACATTTCGTCAATTGCTTCAACAAAACCAGGTGCTGCAATTAAGTTAAAATATAAATCTTCTGCGCGAATTTCCTCATTTGATATGACCTGTGCTTGAATTGCACGAACAATCATGATACGCTGTGCATCTGCGCCCATGTAAGGTATGCCGCCTGGATTATTTCCAGACTCGTTGACCCAACGCCCGGTAGAATCATAATTTGTATTATCCGGACTTGCAGTTACATCATTATAAACATATGGTGATTGCCATACTTTTACATTATTTGTTGAATAACGTGTATTCCAAAGTAAAAAGCCCCTTGGATAAAGAGAAGCATCTGGTGCATCTGGATCTAAGTCCGGATTATTGCCGCCGTCGTTATAGGCACCGGTTCCAACCGGATTAAGTGGATCGGTTGATAAATTGTACTCGGGATTTGGTCGGCAGTCCATAAAAACAATACCATTTGGTGTTGTTTGATCGCCATTGTCTACTAATGTCCAGGCTGATCCACTCCAGCGACTAATTACTGGATAAGGTAATGCATCAGTTTGTACCCAAATATCGCCGGAGTTAAGTGACGGTGCTGGAACATTACTTCTTGGATCCTGAGATTGCGGATATAGTCTAGGATTGCCCGTGCTGCCCGGAAGAGTAAATCCCGGCAATATGCAATTTTCCCAGTTCCCTTCACCATTATTGATTAAAATATCAATTGTGGACTCGCCGTCGTTGTTAAGCCCCAATAGCGCATTAAACCATAGCTGACCATTTGCAGGCCCTTGTGTTGGTACAGATGCTGAACCAATGATATCAGCTAAGGGTGCCCAGGTGCCTACTGTACCAACCATCTCAGTACATATCTGAAATTGGAGAGCAATGGCTGTAGCGCCTGATGGGACGGGCTCAATGTAAATTTGTCCTAGTGATTTTAATGAATCGTTACTGTAATATGTATCAGCATCAGCATCATTTGCCTGTATCGGTGCCTCGACTTGCAAGAATGAGCCTGTGGTTGCATCCATTTTACGTAAAACAATATTTGCACCTTGTGCTGGTGGGGTTGTTTTGACCCAATACTGTTGTGTGGTTGCAGCACTTGTTAAATCCGGCCATACCTCTTGTATTACAATTCCAAACTTTGCTGTAACTGTGGCAGTTAATAATGCAACTGAAGGAGCAACTGATACTGTAAACTGTGTTGAGCTATCTATTGATGTAATTCTAGTATTTGCTGCAAAAGCCCCAGTACCGACTGTAACGGCTGGAATCATGCCTACACTTAAACCTGCTGTAGATGTTGTTGTAACAGTTGTACCAGCTGATGAACACGATGTTGGTGCTGATGTATAAGCAACAGTGCCTATTTGTGACCAGGCGCCGTTATTTTTAACCCAGTATGAAAGTGTTCCGGATGCTGTTTGGAACAAAGTTGCATAATCGCCATTGATGCCAATAGCTGAATTAGGCGTATTTGCAGTTCCGGTTGCGGCATTTTCGTTATATTCGGTGGTTACTGCAACCCAATCAGTTCCGCTACGTACAAACAAACCATAAGCAGATCCAGTAGCAGATTCATCTAACCAATATGTGCCAATTTCAGCAGGGCTAGTTGGTGTTACAGGCGTAGGTTCCAGTTGTGAAGTATCAATATCTGCACGAACAACTCTTGTTAGAGTTGATAAGCCCAGATATGAATAGGCTGCTAATAGCCCGTATTCATTTAGTGGATATCCGTTTAATGATGTTCCGCTAACTTCATAAAAGTACGGATCGCCAAATGTTGATACCAAATCTCTTTGTGAGGTGATGGACCAAACCTTTCCGGCATTGGCCTGTGTTGTGCCCGGTGCAATAACACTTGAACCAGTTGGGTCAAGTTTATCCTGCTTTGTTGCAATAAAAATTAGTGGTACGGTACCGGGCCCAGCACCAACATTGATACTTTGATCGATAACTGATATGCTTACGCCAGGTGATACGAGTGTTGACATTGTAATTTAACTCCTTAAAGAATTATGTTTCTTGTTAATAGTATTTATCAAGGCAAGTGTTAAATACACGGCAAACAAAGAGATGAAATTATGATATACTATCTACTAGATCTTTTATTTGTGCATGAAGAGACTCAATGTCTCTGTTATTATTCAATTCATAATTTATATTAGCACCTATCCATGCCCATTCGCTAAAATGTATTGACGAATAGGTATTATACATTATATCTAATGCTGATTGATCACCTTTGTTTGCCAATAATGCGGTATTGTACCACTCAGGCTCAGGGCCACGTCGGACCCTAACCAATATACCGCCCTGATCTTGTATAAATTTAATCTCATTTGGAAAACGTACATCGCTAATTACCACACACTGATTGGGATTTTTTCTGATCCTATTTTGTAATGTTAAGAACCACAAGTCCTCATGAAAATGTGATCGCAGTACATTTGTCCCAATTACCTGTAGTGCAAGTCGTGGACTAAAATCAGGAATACCTAGTTTTTCAGACCACCACGGATCAACAATCTCTCTCCACTCTCTGGATTTTCTAGTGTCTCCTTCCAGCATATCTCTGGGCCAATCAAAAATACAGGCACATGCGTCTTTTAAACTAGATGCAAAACTTTCTTGCTTAAAATCATATTCGTTTACAAGATGTGATGCAACTGTGCCTTTACCACCATTGATGAAACCGATAACACCGATAAGTCGAATCATAGACTACTTTCTAAATTTTTATTCAATTTAGCCAATAACGAAGGAGTATCCATCGCCACTTGTTACAAGATTCAATAACTGTGTTTCAAGTTTTTCAATTTCGGCTTGTGCTTCTTGTTTAAGTGCTGATCCATTTAGTGTAACACTTCCGTTTGGTCCTGGGAAACCTCCGGGAAATTTATCTCGAGCCTCACCTAATATATATTTTGCTTTGGCAGTAGCATAGGATATCAACCAGGGACCAGTATACGGATCGTTAATCATATCATCTTCGGATTTTCTAACATATACTCGCACAACAACTTCTTCGTCAGCAGTTGGTCGACGAATAATTGTTAGTTTATGCGAATTAACATCCCATGTAAAGTTATACTGACTTGCAAAAAGTCGTTCGGTTGTTTCTAAAAATTCGTTATAAAAGTCCCAGGTTGCTAAACCACCAGATCTATTTGGTTGCAATAAATATATATTATAAAATGCAGCATCTACAGGGTCAAAATTGATACCGCCATTGGTATATGCACCGACACCACGACGATAAAGACGTCTAATTTCTTGCACTTCTTCAGGGAGCGTATACTCTGTTACATCTCGTGTAATGTGTAAAAATATATCTTTTTCTATCATGGATCCATCTGATTGCTGTCGCAATTTTTGAATTGCTAACGCAATTGCAAGATTATAATGTTCAACGTCAAGCTCAATATCGACCATTTGCGCACCGAGACCAAGCTCGATTCGCTTCATTAATAAAACTTTTGGTGTAACTTGTGAAGACATAAAGGTATCAACTCCAGTGATACATTATTTATCGTTTATGTTACATAGTTGTACATTAGTCGCTGGTTATTTGTCAATTCTCAAAATAACATGATTCTCATTTAGCTTTCCGCCGCAGGGTACATCTACTGTTGTTAATTCCTTTAAAAAAGTTCTAAGTTTTACCTTACTTGCTTTTTTAAATTCAGCGAGAGTGTCTGCAGGTTTACGGAGTGTTTTTTCTGCAGATTCAGACGAATAATTTTCTAAACTAGCCCCTTTAACAAGTAGCCCTCGTTCATCCATGGCTTTATATTGTGCAAGTTTTTTAGTTTTGGTGTTGTATACCCAAACCTCTTTTGCCCCAATGATATGTACAGGATTCATACTAACAATACCCAGTGTGCTATCGTCTTTTTTGTATTTGAGTTTGGCAACAAGCTTTTCCTGGGACACTGGTTTCTTTTTACGTGGTGCGCGTTCAATCTTGGCTGCTTCCTGCAACATCTCGCATGCCTTAAACAAATTCCTGTGAAATAACTCGTATTTTTTTAATTCTGGTTTTGTAAAATTTGAATACCCATCGGTTAACTCTTTATCTTCACCACCCACTGCGTCATATACTTCAGTTGCACGCCGTTCAAATAGAGATTGCATATGTCGCATATGCGGTGCTTTTAATTCGTAAGTCTTAAATAAATTTACAAAATCCTCTACAGTCTTTGATGATGCTTTTTTATTTGCACAAAAATCATCAATCCAACCTTCAATTTCTCCTGCAACTTCTCTAGATTTTTCGCGAAGCCTGTCCTGAATTGAAATAACTGTCTTGGGCACTTCGTCAACGCTATCGACGCTTGCTGACCCAGCCTCTTTTTCTTTAGCTGCAAGGCGTGCTTCTTCCTCTTCAATTGTTTTTTCCATGGATGGCAAAAGTTTTACAACAACATCTTCCGGTACATCACCTTTATGGTTTAAGATATACATATACTTGCCGTAAGTGATAAAACGATTTTCGTTAATATCTTTGATTCTATCTATCAGAGGATGTTTTACATCCACAGATTTTAAATATTTTACAACTTCTTTTTTTAATTCTGAAGCGGACATTTCATAGTGAGCATATAGCAATGCACCGTTAAGCGCGGATCTATAATCTTTTTTAGTCAAAACCACATTTGCAAAATCTGGTTTTGGCCACATTGAATAGGAAATTGTTTGTTGTTTTGCTGCCATAGTAGTGCCTTATTGTACTTAACTATTTTAGCTGATTATATCAAAGAATACAAATAATCTTGAGTTGATTATGGTAAAATCAATTAATCCTGATCTGTGTTCTTATGTTTGGTATCGCCTTGCTTTTGAGCTTTCTTTCTATCTTTATGCGCGCCGGCGCCGCCCATCTTGGCGTTTTTGGCAACAAAATTTCGAGGTTTAGAAGGCTCTACAAGCTTTTTTACTGTAGCTGCTGTTTTTTCAAATAATTCGTATATTTTCATATTATCTTCTATAAAATAATGTGGGAAAGTGGTAGCGAATCACTTTCCCACGACGCCTGCATTTTACGGCAGTAGCCACATACGGTCCTAAGGTAGTATGTTACTATTATTTATCATTAATGGATAAAAAGAATTCAAGATACACGATTAATTTATAATTTATTTTAGTATCCCCATATGGAAATATGTTTCACATTGTGTTTTTGCAAGTGATTCTATTTTTTCACTGTAAGGAGTATTGTCAACATCAGGTTTTTTACCGTATATTTTAGAAATAATTCTATCAAAACTATTCATTAAATCATAAAGATTGTTTTGAGTAATTTTAGAAAAGTATTTTGTTTGTTTTTCAATATATGTAGAAATACATCTATTAATTTTTTCTTCTTTAATTGCAAGATCCTGAAAATTAGATATATTTAAGATTATGTTATCATCAAATATTTGATATATAGGTAATGGCAAAATATCGGCAGCAGGATATGTGTCAATATCCTTAGCCGATATATTTAGAGAATAAAATATTAATATTGAAAGTAGTACTTTTCTCATTAAAATACAATAAAATTAATACAATCTCGTTTGTTTATTTATTAATAAACTTCATCAAGCGTTCCGGCTCTCACAATCTTTAATGCAGCTTTTTTATTTCGAACATTCTTATCAAGTCGATCTCGTGCTTCTTCAATGGTCATACCTTCATATTCACATATGTATGGATTTGACACACGAACTAAATCGTATAGTTCATCTTCTGAATCATAATCTGCATTAGACGGCAAATTAGATGCCCAAGAATCTTCAATAAGATCATCTTCATCATCTTCGTCGATATCATCAAAGTCATCATCTTCAATCAATGAATCTGCATTAAAACTGTAGTCGGTTGTATAATCATCAGTTTTTGTATCAAACGGCCAGGGTGCTGATTCTTGAAGCTTGGTACGTACCGGATCATAAGTCTGATCTACTGCTTCCGAAAATGCATTCTTTGGATCACCTTCCACCTGTGCAATCACGGTGTACTTACAGCAGCGACCTTTGGCGCCATTGTAGTCTGTTGGTACACTGACAACATCAGCTGGATTAATTTTTAAAATCATAACAGGCTGATTGTTACCGCCAAAGTGCTCTAGATAACTTTCGCTGCAAAAATGTAGTCCAGAAGAACAATATGAGTTTGGATTATCATCCACCATGTTGCGATTCATTTCCACTGTCTGCCCAATGCTATTGTCAATGCTTCTGGTATGACAATCCATATAATCTTCAGTAACACGCTTATATGCAAGAAAATGCCCGTCTTCGGTAATAGGCAAGTTGTTCTTTTCTAGAAAAGTATAAACTTGATCTACTGATCGCTTTGAGGGATTTTCCATCAAATTTTCCATAAATGCAACCATGGGATCAATTGAAAATCCTTCTTGAAGCATTTCAACCATACGGTGTGCCAATGCATTATGAAATGGTTTGTTATTCCAAAATACCTGATTGCCTTTAATGGATACATAACCAGAACCATAAAATTCAAGTGTTGTTTTTGGATCAAGTAGATCTCGAACTGATTCCCATTCGCCGGCTTTTAGTGCATCTACAATTTTATTGTAACCGATATGGGTGCTTTTGTTGACAGTATAACTTTTGCTATCAACAACAAGGGTAATGTTATCACCCTGCTTAATATACGGAATTGCCTTAGTCATTAAATTTTCTCCTGGTTATCAATTAGTTTAATATATTCAGCTGCATCTGCTTCAGGGGCGTTATGCAGATACTTTAACAACGGGTATTGCTTCTTTATAAAGGCTGTTGCATTAGTTAACTTACGTTTTGCTGCATCAACCGAAACAACATTACCATACATACTGCAAAGTTTTACAATTGCATTTACATCACCTGTTGCTTTTTTAATTTTTGCCATTTCAGTGACATATTTATAGTAGTTTGAATTAGTGCCCACAAGTGATGCAACATCTGCATTAGTGTAAACTCGATTGTAATAAGAGTCAAGTTCCTCCGCTGCAACATACGACATAATGTCATGATCTATAATTTTAGTAGTTTCTTCTTTGAGTTTGTCTTCAAGCGGTATCCAATTTTCTAGATCTTTAATTTGCTTGTAACAGGCTTTCCTAACACCAAAGATTTTAATATTAGAAATAGCAGAAATTTTGCATTTGTTCATTGTGTTATTGATATCAATGATATCAATGATATTACATGACTGATCGCTTGCTGTATTACCATTCAAAGATACATAATAGTAAATTTGATCTTCGTCAATATCTTGTGAGTGTGTTACCCAACGATAGTTGGGTTGCCCCGATCGTTTTCTGCTGGAGTCGTATTCGAGTTCCATAACACCGGATACAGGGCCATTTTTAGCACGTGGCGCATTGTCTAGTTCACTTGCCTTGATAACAATGGGTGGATGAGCCAGTTCTTTGATCAACTTGTCATATTCGGCAGATCGAACAGCAGGATCTGTGTTCGCATGAGAAATGCAAAATACAAGTGCACCGCTTTTATGGTTGGCAATCATATGCCGGCGAGCGCGTGACAAGCATCCAGTCTTCAAATCATTTAGAACAATGACAACATCTTTTTCAACAGGAATTTCTATTGTGTAGTGACTGACATTACCAACATAACTAATTGAACCATCAACATTACTTGTGGTATTTGTGCGAACACGAAATGCCTTAATATCAAGCTTGCGAGAAATTAAGTTGGACTCGGTAAATTTAAAACCGGTCTTACCGTATGCAGAAGTTGTATCAAATAATTTAAAATTTGTATCAAGCACATACTTTTTAACGGCAGATTTATATAGTTTGGTCTGGGCACGTTCATGCAGGAAAAATGCACGTTGCCAATCACCTGTAATGGCACTTGCTTGTGTTGCCAAGTGTGCTGCCAAATTTTCATTTAACTGCTCAAGTTTGGCCTTAATGCTGTTAATTGTCAGCGGTACATAACTTAGCTCTTCCCGAGAAGCTGCAAAATCAAGTTCGCCAATGCCAAACTCCATGACTAGGTTGCAATCAAGCAAATGTGCAAGATCTCCTAGCGTTTTTTCTGGGTGCGGCATGGCAGACAATGGATAACAAATGTTGCCCATCAACACAGCACAATGCGAATAATATCCTTCTTGTTTCTTTACATGTACTCCGGGAATAATATTTTCTTCGCTGTATTCCGGTGAACTGTGAACAAAATCAGTTATACCCGTGATAGTGGGTTTATTTTTAAACCATGTAAAAACATAAGCTGCTTCGCGTTGAAAACTATAATAATCATTGCGATTGGTAACAGCAAATTTAACTTCTACACCGTTTGGTTCATCAGTAGTTTCTGCACCCATTTCGGCAACACACGGAATGCCCGCATCATTAATGTAGGCACTATAAATAACCTTAATGTTATTTTTAACTGCTGTTACAGTAAAATTATCTGTGTAACTAAATGGAGACTTTGATCCAAGTCCAAGTGCGCCAATAAAGTCATTGGAATCAGTTTTTGAGGATTCAAAGTAGGTAGTGTAAATGCCCACAATTTGATCACCGCTAAGTCCGGTTCCAAAATCTTTTACAGAAAACCATGGTTCAAACATGGATGGCAGGTGTACCTCAAAGGGCAGATCTTTTTTACCGGCAGCAACATGACTATCGACTGCATTGCACGATAGTTCCCTAACAATTGCCCGTATCTTGTTAGAATACAGTCCCGAACTAAGAATTGAAAATGCCTTTGCTGAATTGCGAATACGAAATTCGCCAGTCGTTCCCACATTTGAAAGTGTAACTTCTTTTACTGCGACATCAAGTTTCATTTTAAAGTCTTTCTATAGTTTAAAAATGTACATTCATTGTATTGTGGCTAGTAAAGTGTGTCAAGTGGAAATTATTTGATAAATAACGTACATGGTGGAAATAGTTCCACCCTGAATGATGGAGATCCCTCAATCGAGGAGTACCCATTCAAAAGGAAAATAACATGGGAAAACCAATTCAGAAAAAATGGTTCGGAGAACCAGTTGGTCCTGGATCAAATCATATAAGAGTAAACGGTGTTAAATTTGCTGATGGCGTATCATACTCGGATGCATTCATTGTAAAACAAACAGGTTCAAGTGCTTATATGGTTCAAGATTCAGCACAAATACATGCACCTGAAATTGTATTCATGGTTAATGCATCAAGTATTAGTGCGCTAAATACGGGAGAATGTTTTATTCTTGCAACTCCGTTTGGAGGTTCACCAGTACCTTGCTCAAAGATAGCACAATATCGTGTTGATGTTTTTGAAAATGGTACAGTTGTCAGCTATACCTGGTCAACACGGCCGGCTGTTGCATTGGGGCAAGCTGACCTAATTAATATGGGTGTGGCTGGACAAATTCTTAGCTTTCAAATTACTAATGGCGGTCGCGGATATACATCTGTACCATCAATTACTATTTCAAGCCCGCCGGGTACAGGTGCTATATTGACAACAACAGTTGTTGGTGGCGTTGTAACTGCTATCACTGTTGGAAATCCAGGTTCGGGATATGCAACAAACGCAACAGCCACAATTGCTGCGCCAGCCGCAGCGGTTACAGCAACAGCTACTGCTGTCGTTAATGCTGGAGCATTTACTAGTATTACCAGTCTTGTTGGCGGCAACTATTACTCAGTTGCACCAATAGTGACTATTGGTGGTCCGGGTACAGGTGCTTCTGCTACAGCAGTAATAAACGCCAGCGGAGCAGTAACAGGAATTACCAACATAGTTGGCGGTACTGGTTATGTATCAGCTACAATTACTTTTGCAGCACCTCCTGCAAGTGTAACAGCAACAGCTATACCAATTGTTTCTTAAAAGTTACAAGCAAGAAAAAAAGGAGCCCTAGGGCTCCTTTTTATTTGGTAAAACATTTTACCTGTAGTCGTCGTAATCGTCGCTACTATTATCGTACATGGTTTCACGATCCCAACTTTTCTTTTTTTCTACTTCGGGTGAAGGTTTATATTGATAATCGCCACGTTTTACATCTTCGTAAGAATCGTCAGCATCGTGGTGATCTTCGTTACTTGGTTTTCTTGGCATATAACACTCTCAATCTTTTTCTAATTCCTGTTTAAGTCCACTATATCCGCCCGGAATAAGTGTGCCATTTATGAAAATTTGTGGTATGGATTTAACTTTATTTCCGAGTTTTTCTTCTAAAATTTTCAAATTTGAAGTTTCGTCTATGTCAATATAATCATATTGCATATTTTTACTTTCACAGAGTATAACTGCTTGTTTACAAAAAGTACACCATTCGGCTCCAAAAATTTCAACTGTCATTGCATTACTCCTTTGAGTAATGTTACTTATCATACTTCTGTACGATTGTGTTACAAATATGTTAAAATTAGTCTAATCAATCACCGACATAAATTCTAAAGTTCCGTCTGGATATTCAAAAATACCAATTGTGTCTACCTTGCCGTGCGTGTAAGAATTTTTTTTGGGTGATTCTGTAACTTTTAAAACAAGAACATTTTTTCTATATGTTTCTGTTATTTTAATAATTGTGCCCTTGAAGCCGTTAAAGTTAAGTTTATTACCTTCTTTAAAAAATGATGCCATAATTGTTTTGCCATTAATCAGTGATTTAAAACTCACTGCACCACTAGTTGTGGTAATTTTATTTTTAATTTGGCGGATCTTGTTTTGCAAAAACAAATGTGTCTAGATCAACTATGTCTTTTTGAAGTGCTAATTGCATCCTTTCGAGACAATATTTAACACCGTCAACTGTTTCGCTGTATACAGATTGTGCTCTTTCTGTAACTGCCCAAATCTCGCCATTTTTATTGTAGTATGCTTCTTTTATTTCATAAAAGCACTCATCATACCCGATATCGTTTTTATATGTTTGTTTACACAGTCTATAATTCCAAGTCATTATTTGCTCCGTTGACTTGCAGCTATCATTTTTTCTGCAAGTTCGTTTGCTATATCTTCAGATGTTTTTCCGTTTCGTTTTTTTAATTCTAACAACTGATCTTTTATCCAGAGAGGAAAATGAGGACCTGTTAAGGCTTCAATATCGTCTGCGGTATACTGTGTCAAATTATCCAATACCTGTTGTAATGCAGGCTTTTTTTTCATTTTTTGAAAAAATTTATCAGTATTATAAAAGCTTCGCATTATAAATAGTTTTAGTAGATTTTTTACTATATATTTTCTTTGATACTGTTTTTAATAATTCCCATGCCTCATTGACTTTATTTTCGGCAAGTAATTGATTCATTAATTCTTTATCTTGTGGAGCCGCAACTTCACAGAACCTAGACATTTCTATAATGTTACAACTATCATCAGAATTAAGTTTATTAAAGTGCATATTTGGTACACCTAGGATATTCGTTTAACTTGATATATATCTTTTATATATTTATGAAAAAACTCACCCTTTGACGGGGAATTAAGCCATCTTTCAAATAGTGTGCGAGTAATACCGGGTACCGAATATGATTTACCATCCGACATTCTCATTGTTAGCACTCTATTTGGTCGATTATAGACAAGGTCTGTAATCCAACTTGACTCAACTGCTTTTTCAATAAGAAATTCTGCGGCACGCATAGTAATCTCACTAGTATTAACACTTATTTATCTATACGATCAGTAATATGGACGAAAATGGCCCTTATTTAAGTAATTAAATCAATATCAAATATCCAAGCATCTAATAATTTTTCTTCCATGTATGCAAATGTAATCCAGCAATATCCATCAATACACCAATCAATGCCAAAACTATTTCTAACTAAAAATAATTTTTTTGGTAAATCATATCCAACTAGCACCATGGCATGCCCTCCTGTAAATGATTCTGTGTCAGCTGGTAAACCAAGTACGTAATTATTTTTATCCAGTGAATCAAATGCTTCATAAAGCAACACGCCTACAACCACAGGTATATCATTATTTAGTGCATCAAGCATTTTATCATTGCTATCTACACGATAATAATTTTTAATGTTTCTATACTTTGCATCTTGGTAACTTTCTGGAGATGGTGTAGTTGAAAACTTACTTATATTATAAGGCCACAGTGCTTCAGTAGATATTCCATAAGTCTTTACTGCTTTAATTCCTGTTCTTAGGTATGCACCGGAATCTTCGCTAATTGTGCCTTCTATTAATCGCTCGTTATAGTACACAAATAGTCTACTGAGGTCAACAAATTGTTTTGGAAATTCTTTAATTGTCAATAACTCATGTGCACCCACAATTGCATTTGCTGTACAACTTCCTAGATATTTTTGATCTTCAATGGGGCTTGCCCATTTTCGCAGGTCAACAACATCCCGTAGGGGCTTATTGGTGGGCGTATATACAAAATCTCGATCATCGCTGACATCCTTTTGTAATTTATAGCCCGACCAAAAGGGCTTTGCTTTTAGTATACTTTTTTAAAAGACTTTGATTTATATTGTATAATAAATTCTTCCGGAAAGTTATACACAATACCGTAGGCTATTACTTCAGCAAGGACTGCAACTACTGCAGAACAGTCATCATAGGCAGCAATATCTGTTAACCAATCTTTTTTTGACCTAGATACAATTTCTTTTAATGTACATGCTAAATGTTGTTGAAGCACAGGCAGTACAATATTTTTAGACCAATAGACTGGATCAAGCGAAGCTAAGAGATCAGCTATAGACACTGCATTAGCCTGCCATGTGGCTTCGAGATCAGCCGTACTTTTATTTTGACTTGCTGCAACAACTATGTTAGCTGCAATATTAATATGTTCTTTTAGCAAATTAGTTAATGAAGTAGCAGCTTCCGCACCATAATACGGAGCAATAAATTGACCAATATCTTCTTGATTTCTCATTAATCTATTCATTACATCGCCAAGATCGGGCAATCCTGCTAATGCACTAATTATGCCATTTCTTGTATAACTATTATGTTCGCTCCATAATCGCTGTGACAAAATTTTAAATTTTGAGATTGCTTCAGGATCTTCTTCGTAATGTATTATAATCACTTTATTCATGATTTAATTTTCCTTTCTATCTACTGTAGTCTCTTGGACAACTATATCAGGATAATCACTCATTGTGAGTGTGTCGCCCTCATCGCTGAGATCAATTAATCGTTCGGCAATAATGTGCAATTCGGCATCTTTGCTGGCGCCTTCTCTAGCCCACTCTAACAAACGAATCATTAGGGGAACATTAAGCCTGATAACATCTTCTTCGTTTTCGTTACCATAACTTAATTGACTTGATGCCAATTTCGGGACCTCGGCAAAGTGCTCTTCTACCATGCTAGTTGTTATCTTTTTTGATAGCACAGCTACTGTACCGTGGCGTGTTAGTTTGGCTACGGGAGCCCAGCCAGCGCACCACCAGCGCGGTTTAACCGGGGCTTTCCATGCTTCGCAATAGAAGTTAGTTGTATTAAAATTTTTACAGTTGGAACAACTCTGGCCGGCTGGGGTATTACCATACATTGAAGATTGATAACTATCAGGGAGCACCGAAGGAATCGGTGCCCCGTTTGGATATACATTTACTCGTGTGTACATGATATTGCCTTATTAAATTTATAGAATCAACCATTGCGTACCATTGTACACAAATGTTAATGAACCATATGGTGCATCGATAACTGCAGTTGCTGCACCATCAATTGTACCAGCAGTTGGTGTGATAGTGATTGGAGTTGCAGGTGCTGCTAAACCTAATCCATCTTTGATTGTGAACTCTTGGCCTAGTACACCAGCAGGTAATGTTACTGCTACGGCAACTGGACCTGGAACAGCTACATCAATGATATTATCAGTTGCAGCCACTACCGTAACAGGAGTTGCAACAGCAGTTCTAATATCTACGAATCCGCCGCCGCTAGCACTGATGGTAACTACTTCTGCACCGGTACCTGTTGTTGGTACAACGGTGATACCTGGTCCGGCAAGTATCGAAGTTGGATTGTTTGTATATGACATTTTAATTTTCCTTGTGATGTTGTTAGTTAAATTTTGTCTCTCTTTAATTCGGGTAGGCTCTATAAATAAACTATATTACGGTACCTGTTGTAAAGTTAATGTTCTTGTATTCACTGTTAATGTGCCTAGTACAGCAGTTGCTCTAGCAGTAACTACATCACCCACTAACAATACCACAGGACCCGTTGATGTCACGTGAGCGGCAGTAATTGTTGTTGGACCGGATACTGAAACTAATGTACCCGGAATCAATACTCCATTCTTATAGATACCAAAGTCAGCGGCTACTGGACCAGCAGCCAAACTTCCCGGAATATATACGTTGCCATTTACTATAGTTGGGAGTCCGTATCCAGTAATAAGTCCTAGATTGGTTCCAATGTTCCCAGTTATGATGCTTGTCCCTGTATTGGCTACCGCACCGCTATTGGTGAATAGAGCAAAGTTTTCAAGCACACCCAATGCAATAGCAGTTGTTGTAGCACCTGGTTGTGTTACTATACTGGTGTCAGTAGTAACTGCGCCAAGTGTCGATAACAATCTACCATTAACTATGCTGCCGGCACCTATGCCAGCGGCTCCCCCTACTGCCAATGCTGTGCCACGAAAGATGGTATTAGCACCTAGTGCTGTGGCACCTTGACTTACCCAGAACACATTGTTGGCTGTGGCACCATTTGTTAATAACACCTGACTTGCGGCCACACTGGTTAATGCGCCGGCAACTCTGATCACAAACAATGCATTGGGATCACCGCCACCGTTCAATGTCAAAATGCCTTGAATAGCAGCAGGAGTTACTACATCGTAAATACCGGGTGTTAAAACTTCGCCGTTGCCAAATACAGCACCGTGTGGAACGCCACCGGGTAATGCGGCTAACTGTGCAGCTAACGCTGTATTAGCGGCGGCACCTGCGGCAGTAATATCGATTAAGTCGCCGACAATACCGTAGTCAGCGTCAAATGTTGACACAAAGTTTCCATTAATTGTACTGGTCAATAACATGTCATTAAGAGGCACAATACCGGGTCCTTGAGGAATTGTTTGCGGTGTTGTACTAGTAACAGTTAAACGAAGTAGATTTGTACCACTCATTGAGTTGGTGTTTACTGAACCATATCCGCGGTTATAATTTGCAATTTGTCCTGCAAACACCCGAACCGGTCTACGTAAGTTAATTCCCGGACGCAGAGGTCCTTGAGGAAAGTTTGCTGAAAATATACCTAACATATTAATTCTCCTTAAAGTCTATTGTTAATTTTATCAAATAAATCATACTATGCTCCAATCAAATCCATTGAATACGAATTGTAAGCTACCAAAATTGGTGTTAATAGTGGCTGTACTGCCATCGACTAACTGCCCGCCTGTACCCTGAATAGTAATTGGGTTGTTTGCTGCATCACCAAAACAATCTTTAACAATGTATACTGTCCCTAATATACCTGTTGGTAATGTAATAGTAACTAATCCATTGGTTAATACACATAAAAAATAGTCAGTGCTTAATGCCGTGTATGTGGGTGTTGCTACATCAGTCACTGGTACCAGTCCAATAGTACCGGGTGGTCCTGGGGGGCCGGGTGGTCCTACACCCCCGCCGCCGATGTTAATAATATCGTTACCAATGCCGCCGATTTCTATGGCATCGGAAGCCGGACTCGGACATACAGGAATACGTGGTGCTAGACACGGCGATGTGGCACCACGAAGTATAATAGGGGTGATTAAATTATTGCTAAATATACCTAAATTGTTAAACATAACACTCCTTAGGCTGATTGATTTCTTCTAATCCAGCCCGGTAATAAATTCTGTACTAACGACGACTGTGTTGATTGAGTTTCTTCGACCGGTGTTTGAGGGACTGATATGTCAGCAACTGGTTCGTTCAATATAGGCTCTTGTTCGGGTGTTAAATATTTGTCCCATGGAGATTGCAAGGGCTCTGCTATAGGTGTTGATAAAATTTTGTTAGTTGCTGCTATCTCCACCGGGGTTGGTATCACATCAATTGGTGCAGGAGCGGGCTCAACCGCAGGTTTTGTGTTTACAAAATTATAAAGAACAGTTGCTTTTGCAACAATTTCTTCATCTGTAGGATATGCAGCAAAGGGCGGATATGGAAGTTTTACTCGCTTTGCTTTCCACATTACGTCACTTTCTGCCAACCATCTATTATGATCTTGAGCACGTCGATTAATGTATTCCTCATTAAGCAGTTCCCTTGACATTTTAATTAATTCTAACCTATGTTTGTTATCTTCAAAATCAGTCATATTATTTCCTAAATTGCATAATGTCTTCATTTATCACATAATAAAGTAATGGATTGTTAATAGATAACGATCCATTACCGGGATGTATAAAATTATCACCTAATTTAGGTAAACTAGATGTTGGCATAAATGCCGGACTATCAAAGTGTTCTTTTAATATGTTATGTGATATTTTTTTATACATATAAGACCTTTCTGTTATTACCAAATAACTGTGGGTGTGGCTGTTTGTGTAAATCCTGCAATGTTGCCGGTGTTTATAACACTTTGATTGGCAATTGCGCTGCCTATAATATTTGATCCATAACCACCGTAGCCACCATAACCTGTATAACCACCATACACCCAACTTGGGTAAGGATATGCATAGCTTCTGTAATAGGGATATAAGTATCCTGGGTACATTTTTGTTCTCCTTTAAAATAGACTGACTCACGTGAGTCAGTCTATGATCCACTTATCTATAACTTAAATTAACGGAAGATAGGGAGAATTGTAAAATCCCCATCCTGGATATCCACCGTATGGGCATCCGCCGTACGGGTATCCACATCCAGAATATCCATAATATGGATATCCTATGCCGGCACCTAAATATCCACGTGGCGACCAGGCCCCGTATCCAATGTTAGATCCAAACATAATAACCTCCTTATCTATTAACGAATAGATGTTGGTGTTGCGGTTTGTGTAGTTCCAGTCATAGTACCTGTGTTAACCAGGCCTTGTGTTGCAATTGCGCTATTAAGAGCATTTACTGCGTTAACAGAATTTGCGCTTTGAACAGCAGCAACAGCGCCGCCATATGCAAGACCTAAGCCAGAGTATTGACCGTTTAGGCTAGAAAGAGCTGTGTTTGTGTTGATCAATGCGGTATTCAAGTTTTGTGTGTTCAATCCGCCAACTAATCCACGAGTTGCTTCACCTTGCTGCATAATAACACTTTGTGTGCTCATTGCAGTTGCGCCAATAGCAGCATCAGTGCGTGCAGCAGCAAGCATGGTTTGTAGTGTGCTTTCAGTAGTTGCCTGCTTCAAGTCGGTGAGTGCAGTTGCGTTGCTTAATGCTACTTGCATTGCGCGATTGTTGATGTCATTTGCTTGTGCTACTTGTAGCTTGTAGTTTTCAAAAATGCTGTCTGAAACTTTGGTCTTGACATCTTGCACTTGGGCAAGTAATGAAAAGAATGGATCAGTTGTTAGTCCTGTCATATCGGCCATGATAATAATTCCTTAATTAAAAATACCAAAACTTTTGTAGCTTCAGTTATAATAACTACAAGTAAAACCAATTTCTATTTGTAGTATGCATTTATTTAATGGATAGACTGGGGATTTAATACATGCATTAGTACAACTACAACTTCAATATTATGTAAATTTTAGCCATAAAAATACCTCCCGGAAGGAAGGTATTTTGTAAAGTACAAGTGTACTTTTAGCCGCCAATAGATGTCGGTGTAGATGTCTGTGATGTAGAAGCCATGCTACCTGTATTGATCAATCTCTGACCGGATACAGCACTGTGTAGTGCATTCACTGAGCTAACAGAATTTGCGCTTTGAACAGCAGCAACAGCGCCGCCATATGCAAGACCTAATCCGGAATACTGTCCGTTTAGACTGTAAAGAGCTGTGTTTGTGTTGATCAATGCAGTATTCAAGTTTTGTGTGTTTAGTGCAGCAATTAATCCACGAGTAGCTTCGCCCTGTTCCATGACAACACGTTGTGTGCTCATTGCAGTTGCGGCAATAGCAGCATCAGTGCGTGCAGCAGCAAGCATGGTCTGCAATGTACCATTAGAAACCGCATTTTTCAAATCAGCAAATGCGGCTGTGTCATGCAATGCAACTTGCATTGCACGGTTGTTGATGTCGTTTGATTGTGCTATTTGTAGCTTGTAGTTTTCAAAAATGCTGTCTGAAACTTTGGTCTTGACGTCTTGCACTTGAGCAAGTAATGAGAAAAATGGATCAGTTGTTAGTCCTGTCATATCGGCCATGATAATAATTCCTTAATTAAATAAGACTAACTGCATAAATTACGCAAACACAGTTTAGTCGATCTTGTACTACAGACAGAACCAATTTCCATTTGTAGTATGCATTTATTTAAAGATTAAACAGGTATTATACCAAGTACTTTAGCAGGAATAGCACTTCAGCGTTATAGATTTTTATTTAAAAAAATATGCCACGAGGGCGTGGGCTATTATGCTTTCAGGAGACAAGCTGCAGCCAAAACCAGCTGTGTTCTATTTCTTACACCGTACTCTTTGAGTATGCACCCAATATGTATTTTTACAGTACTTTCGGAAATACTTAATGATTTGGCAATTTGTTTATTGCTTAATCCGCGATTGCATATAAGATCCAAAACTTGACGTTGTCGTGGTGTTACACTAATTCCGGATTTTTTGTTTTTTATAACCAGTTTGTTGCCGGGCAGCTGATCAATAATATGCTTGGGCCAATAGGGAACACGTTTGACCAGTGCGCGAATAGCAGTAATTGTTTCATTAATTCCCCATGTGGCTGTACTGGGCACAATACCAAATACTCCGCATTTTTTTAATTCTTTTATGACATGCAAGGCAGTAGTGGGTTCAATTTCAATTGCTACGGGTATACGTGGTCCATAAAGTCTTAACCGTGTTTCGATCATTGAAATAATTTCTGGTATGGTGGTACTTAACTCTCGGATGGTATCAGCGTGTATTATCAGCTGATGAGGATTTTCCAAAAGTGCTGTATCCAAGTCCTCCCAGCTGGTACAGTAACGTACATTTAAAGTTATCTGTCCACTGAGAGTTTCTGCCATGAGAGGAGTTATATGTTTAGCCCAATCTTTTCGAAAATACACAGTTACCAGTGTGGCCAGTGGATTGGGCAGCTGACTAGTAATATGCTCGGGCCAATGGGGTATGCCTGCTATCAGCGAGTCAATTGATGCACACACGTCATCAATGGGATAGCATTCAATATCTAGCAGTAAACCAAATACTTTGTGTTTGTGTAATTCGGCAATTTCATGTTGAGCGGTATCTTGATCAATGATCACTGCAATTTTTAAGCTGTCAGATACAGGCATGCATTTGCATAATCCCCTAATTGCACCTAAAAAATTCAAAATAGATGAATCAGATCTTTTTATCATGCTGATATGAATTGCAACTATATGTTCACCCGACTCTAAATGGGTTGCCAGTTCACTCCATGTGCTGGGAAATTTAAATGTACAAGTGGCTGTGCTACTTATTCGGTCGGTACACTCAGTTGAGTGTGAATGATCATAACTGAAATAAACAATTGTGGGTAACTTAGTACCGAGTGAGTCTGTTTCCAAGTCTGTGTGTATCATAGATTCCTCGCATATTATTATAAGTTTATTTACATGGTACTACTGCTAATTATTTAAATAATCAGCTGTACTAGTACTTTATAGTAATACTGCTTCACCTATAGTTTTTGATGTGTGTTAAATTATTTATTTACCACAATACGCAGTGTATAGAGATATTATCAAGTTGTCAAGCGGATTTACCAAATTATAAAACTATTATAATTTGCAAAAGGATCTTGATTGTGTTGAAGAGATTTGATGGAGGAAGATGTGAGATTCGAACTCACGGACCCTTTCGGGCCTTCAGTTTTCAAGACTGACGCAATCGGCCACTCTGCCAATCTTCCATTATTGACCCGAACTATATTAGTATAGTTCAGGCGGTTATCATATAAAGATCACGTACTGCTTAGGGTGCAGGCGGTGTAGCTGATTTAATTGACTTTTTAATTTTAGCCCAAACTGACACCCAAAATGGTGAAAATGCGGCGCCGATTGCAATACCAAGTACTATGCTGATTAAGTCCATGTTTTCTCCTTGTGCACTTGAATGTGCTAGAACAGTATTTATGCTTTATTGTTATCAGAACTAGCAGTATTGGCAATTGGGGGAACTATGGTATTTTGAATTTTAGAATTAGCTTGTAGTTGAGACAGTCTTGCTGTACGTGCAACATACTCGGCTTCGGTTAGGCTGCAGCTCTTATCGCACATGGGCTTACGAGTTGTTCTGCCACATGTGCAATTACTCATATTTTAAAAACAAATCAAACAGTTGATTACTTTTCTACAATGATCACATCTAGTCCGTTTTTCCAATCTTGTAATAATTTATCAGTGTGTTGTTTGCCTCGCAGGTCCACTGCAGTTATCTTGCTGACAGCAGGGTCGATTAATTTTACCAATTCCGGAGTCCACGCAGGGTTAATAATATCCTCGAGAATTAAAAGACCTCCGGGCTGCACCAATTCTAAATAATTCTTTAAGAAAAACTGCATGGATTCAAACGTATGCGGGCCATCATCAATAATGATATCAAAGTGATTCTTGGGGAACTTGTCCACAAAATTGTGTGTGTATGCATTTTCATAAAAAACTTCTACACGAGATTCTGAGTGGAGACGTGGGCACTGGGTAATATCAGCACCAGTGATTATAGCGTTAGGAAAAAAGTCTCTCCATAGCAAAATAGAATCACCTTTGTAAATACCAATCTCGAGTAAATTTTTTACGTCGGCAGACCTAGGAGTAAACAATTCATCGTAAAATGTTTCTATGTATCCTAGATCGTACTTGTCAGTCCTGGGATGATGATTTTTTGCAAATTCACGTAATGACATAATTGAGTCCTTGTTTTTTGTTGTGTATTAGATGGAGCGAAATATCAGAATCGAACTGATGACAGAAGATTGGAAATCTACGGTTTTACCATTAAACTAATTTCGCCAAATATATCTTTATTACTTATATACTGCTAAAAACTTTTACCTTCTGCGTATCTCTGCCGCCTAATATGCCGTCCATTGCCCATATTTTTATTTTTATATGTACTTGTTTGACTATGGCAATTTGGACAAATTAAACACAAATTATCCGCATTATTATTTTCGCTATTACCATCTCTATGTTCTAATTCAAAAATAATTTCTTTATTACACCATGTTTGAATATTACATATTGAACATTTGTTGCCAAATAATTCTGCAAGATATCTTTTAATTCTACTTTTACCGGGTGTAATAATTTCCCAATTTTTTATTGCTGCCTTATATTCGAAATCTTGTTGACACTGATTATTGCAATACTTATTAGTATAACTATAACCTTTAAAGTTATGTTCTTTATCACAATTTAGACAATTAAAATTTTTATGCATATTGCTTTTTATTATTTTAATTATCCTTTACATGTTTTATTGGTGCCCCTTGTCTGAATCGAACAGACGATCTTCCGCTTACAAGGCGGGTGCAGTACCACTATGCTAAAGGGGCAAATTTTTTTATTACGTACTTATTTAGTAGTCTTATTATAATATCAATTGTAATTCTGGTTAAGAGCACCAATTGGGTTTTGGTCCTTGACCGGTATATGGTTTTGCAAGACCTGCTGCAAGTAACAAATCGGCAACATTCTTATTATCAATTTCTACGGTTGCATCAATTCTGCCACCATATTTATCCCACTTGACATGTCGTACTGTCATGGTACCATGTCCTTTGACTAAATTGGTAAGGAATGCCTTTGCTTCAAGTCCTTTTGCCAATTCTGCCGGACATTTGGCCAGGCGGGTTGATTCGGGGGTATCTATTCCCAAAATTCTAATGGACACATAACACAACGGGCACGGTAAATCTAATTTAGTTTTAATTGTGTCGCCATCGGCCACTCCGCGAATAGGCAACGTCATCTCTGCAGCATAACAGCAAATATTTGTAAATAGTAGTGCAATAAATAAAAACTTTTTCATATTATGCATTGTTTTCCTCGTTGTAACTCCACCCTAGCACTTGCATCATTTTGTGTTTGACCAGTAGATTTGGATTACGAAATCTGCCTGTATCTTCAAAGCCCATCATGATGCCTACTTCGCAAACTGCACCTGACCTGCATATACCTGCCACACAATGTACCACAACATTCATTTGATTTTCAAAAGCACGCTGCAATAAACGCACAAGTCTTTCTGCATCTTCATCCAAAATCTTAACTGCAGAACCCATAATTTTCTGATCTTTTTCCAAATCGGAAAATTCAAAATCGTGAATTTCTTTAAAATTATGCGAGGGCGTAGGATGCCACCCGCCTGGGTCAGCAATACTAATCAGCATACTGTTGTGCCCGGCATCTCGATGATTTCTCGACAAAACATCGGCGGCAGCTACATTTTCAATCCACATACCATGCCTTTTGTTTAATCTTTTTTTGACTTTAACAAGTCTTCTTGATATTTCTTTTCTTTTTGTACAAAATCCATTGCACGTTTTATAAATCTTTTATATTCTCTTGAATTTTGTTTATGCGGGAAAAAATCTGCAATTAAATAACGTTCAAGCTCATTGTTTAATTGATTTTTAATAAGTCTATCTGCATAGTATGGTTCAAGTTTAACTGATCTTGCTATAACAGGTGTCATGGCATGAAGTACTTGTGAAAATCTAGCATTTATTTCTGCAGGTTCAGATAATATTTTTAACCCGTGCGGATCATCCTTGTCAGATAACTTGCGAATAGATTTAATCTTGGACTTTGTATATTTGGTATTGGGCGTGTTTGCTCTAAAATCAGACTTAAAGTCATCTAAAGCATGTCTCAGTTCATGGGATACTGCTGACTTTAAAGACGGTGATCCTAAATAATCTTTATTAAGCACAATGGTCTTGCCATCAGAATACCATAGTCCCAATATATCATCTGACCCAGGTTTTAGTATTTGCTTGTCTGATTCGTCTTCTCTTTTTATGCGTTGTCTAATTCCATAATCGGATTGTAATTCAAGTCTGACGGGATTTAATATATCTAAAGGTGTGTCAAATAACTGACCAATTGTACCTATATCTTGTGGCTGATCTTCATCCCCGTGTATATCCAAATCGTCGTCGTAATCGGAGTCATAATCATCGTAATTGAGCTGTTCGGGCTCAATATCCTTATACTTGTTGATATGATTAGAAATAGCAGAAGATAAAGAAAGTATTGCTCTTTCTTCCTCTGTAGTTTCCGTTAAAAATAGTTCAAATAATTTCATAGTATATGTTCCATATACTATTTATCAAGAAATTTTTAAAATTAATCTTCAAATTTAAGCAAGAATATGTTGGATATGGCTTTGAAACTAAAAGCGCCATCGACACGCTTAAATACCAGCCCTTCACGTACGGGATGATTAATACTGACGCCTTCTGCAAACCTTAAAAGTTCGTCTACTGTGTGGATGCCTAAACTGCCAAGTGTTGTATCAGCGTGTAGTACAGGCACATGTTGTACCATATTTTTCTTTAGTCCAAGATGCCATAGTTCAGTCATGACACTGTGTCTATCAACAGGCGTTAAATAACAACCACGATCAATGTCATAGATGTCAAAGATAAACAGTTTATGTGCGGATAGGCCTTCACGATTTTTTTGTATAGCCGGACCCATTAGCTCGCCCTGTAGTGCAAAATTTCTGTCAAATTTGCTTAAAACTTGTTGCAAATCACTGTCAACGTACATACGAATTAAGCTATTGTGTTGATTTTCTTCGTTTATTTGCAATTGCCAGTTGCGACCACAAACTCCGCTATCTCCGTTAACGTAAAATGCAGTAAAGGAAGTGCCATCAAGTTTCATGGTAACTTCGTATCGGGAATCTTGATTTTTAACAAAAATATCCGCACCCAGATTTTGACAACGCTCTTGATCAGTCTTTTTAATACAAGTGGGGAAATTACCAAAAATTTGACCGTTTAAGGATGCAGGAACGGGTATTTCATACTTTTCCACACCCAGTATGTCCGATACATCAAAATAGCCATCTTGCGAATCATGAGCGGTATTATTATACGCATCTACAGCATTGGGAAATTTACTTAAAGGCAGTGCCAGTCCTTGACTAATAACGCCACGCAATTTAATAGTTTTAATACGCACACCTTCTTTTTCTCCCATACGTTTGTATGCACGGGCACGAATGTGCTCAACTTGTGGGCATAAGGGAATAAAACTATCAATTTCAAAATAAACACACCGGTCGCCTATCGAAAATTCGTCCTTTAGTGCTACACAATTCCATCCATCAATTTTGACCAAGACAATGGCATCTGCATCAGCAATTGGCAGTATTTCTTTAACTTGACGAATAGTGGCCAGTTTTCGCATAAGACACGTGTGGTAGATTTTTGCTATTATACAAAAATCTTAAAAAAATGTCAACTGGTATGAGTGATAGACTCAGGGGCGGATGTTTATTTCGGTAATAAGGCGATTAGAAATATTTTTAGAAATTGTTATTAGTACATCTTTATTTTCGGGTTCTTTACTTAGATATATCTCTATTGCGCCGGTTAAAGAACCATATGACGGAGGTATTGCAACAGCACACACTGATTTGATATTTTTTTCTGCTGCCGGAACATACTCGTGCATGACTGTGCTTGTATAAGGCACACATGTAAACTCATGATTAATTAATTTAACAAGATATGAATTTACTTTATCATTGTCTCGGGTGAAAAAAGGAATGTCGTCACTGAGACTTTTTTCAAAAAAATTCGAATACATTTTGTCAACATTGCTATCTTTAAAATAGCTGTACATTACATATCTTGTGTTTTTTTGTAGATTAATAGAAATAATCTGTACACCAACCAAATCGGGAATTCTCTGCACATTGTTGACAACATATTCCGACAATTCCGGCTTTATAATAACACGAGATTGATCGTTAGCAGCATGAGAAAAATATAACCTCACAAACAGTAAAAGTAAACATATAATCGTAATTATAAGAATTTTACTAGTAGTAAATCTAAATTTAGTCATGCTGCTATCCTGCGAGTGTGTGCTTCCATTATGCTTCAATAATGCCCTAATTTATTTTAATTCACGATCATAGATGTATGTAGACAAATCTCTGGCTATGATTCTTAACTGATCTGTTTCTGCCAGTGAGGGCGGCTTGTTTAAGAAAAACATAACAGTACCGGTAAGTTTTCCAAAAACCGGTGGCATACCATGTACGCAAAGTGTTTGTGCATGACGTATTGAATCGGGCATTTCTTGTGCAAATGGTGTATTTTCATAAGGTACGCATATAAAATCGCCATTGATAATGTCAACTATTTTGCGATTATAAAAATCATTCTGTCCAAATATGGGGGATTCTGTATTCAATAGATGATTATACTTGTTAAAATCAGCGTTTAAATCATACGAATTTGCACCTAGATATATAACATGCCTAACATTTTTTTGAAAGTTAAATATGGTAACGCCTGATCCCAACACAAGATCAGATCTGCTGGTTGCTGCGGTTATTTTCTCTATTGTTGTTTGGGACAACTGCTTGGTTGGAGAAACTATGTGCTGTATTTTTTCTGTTCTTATATAAGTGAACAATTGATCGCTAATTGCATAGGAAAACCATGCAACTGAAATTATTAACAGGAGCGCAAATAACTGAAAAATTTTCTTCCATGACAGTTTAGATAGAAATTGTTGTAATTCTGATAGTCTTTCTATAAAAGAATCCATAGTACCTCAAATAAAATAGTTTGGCCTAGTCCTATTACTAGATATTATTTATTACTTAAATTGGATTCTAAATAAGTATGTTTAATCAAGATACTATAAATAAAAAAATCCGCAACTGCGATGCACACAATTGCGGATTGATAGTACAGGGCTAATATAGTTATTCTGGATCTTTGGCTGTTTTACCAGGTGCATTATCTCGTGATTTGAGTGCGGCGCGTTTTGCTGCTTCTTCGTGAATTTCTGCCTGAATCATCATTTTCTTAAATTGATTTCGACCTTGTTGAGATTCTCCTCGCATTAGTGCTATCATGCACTTGGTGCTTCTCTTCATCCTAAAGTTTTTATCTGGTATCATTATCATTTTTGTGCCTTTTGCTTTAATTGAGTTCTAACTGAAACAAGTTGTTCGGAAAGTAATCGACCTTTCTTTTCTTGTTGATCAACTCTTCTACCTACAGCAATTATAGCTGTGTTTATGTCCTGAAGTCTATTGCTGGTGTTATCCTTTTCGGATAATTTTGTTTGATTTTGTGTTACGGATACTATTATTTGATCAAGTTCAATTGCCCAGGCAACAGAACTAACACGATAAGTATCTTGTTGAAAAATTACTGTGTTGCCTGCTTGTGGAACTAATGTAGCTGTGGCAGTATATATAACAACACCGTATTCATCTTGATAGTATATTTTCATTTTGTTGTTCTACCATATAAGGTGGCTCCTCAAGAAGGACTTGAACCTCCGACCAAGTGATTAACAGTCACCTACTCTACCGACTGAGCTATTGAGGAATTGTTTTCTAACTATGGTGGAGGATGACGGGATCGAACCGACGACATTATGCTTGCAAAGCATACGCTCTCCCAACTGAGCTAATCCCCCCATATATATTTAAAACTATATTTATCTAATAATATCTCTACATGATTAAAACTGGTACCTGGGACTGGACTCGAACCAGTATCGCTCTCCGTGTAAAGGAGACGTATGACCTCTCTACGCACCCAGGCGTCTATCAAATAAAAATGAATGACTTAAACCGCTTTTTCACCAAACTGATAATTTAACAGGCATCTTAGGACTTTATGATGTACGCATAAATTCTACCCGTTAATTAAGGGCCAATTATTCCCTCATTCTAATTGTTTATTCTTTTGTACAGACAAGAAAAAGACAAATTATTCACTATGCAATATCTACCTCGGTCGATAACCGATATTATTTTGGGTAGAAGGTATTACAATATGCTCTTGGTATCGGTAGCCGCCGTAAGCTGTCATTCAAGAAACTTTAAAATATTATCGTTTCACTCCATAAAAGTATAGATCACGATGTGACATATCTGTTCTTATATTCCACAAACTGAACATTTCATCTAACTCAAACGCGGTTTTAAAATCATGCTCTGTTAGGTTCTTATAATAATCCCATCCTATACCAATTGTCAATGGACTGTCGTTTGGAGATGTCTTAGTTGTGCCGTGTTCCGGGCGGCCTGTGGTAGCACATGTTACAAAAACAAGGCCCCCTGGTTTAGCAAGCCGATGCATGTTGCTGAATGTTTTAAGCCACTCGGGATTATGCTCAAAACACTCACAGGATGCCACAGTATCATATGTGGCATCGGCATGATCTAGATCTTGTCCTGCACAAACCACATCAACATGTCGGCCTGCACCAACATCAATGCCCAAATAATCACAATTATTAAAAAACTGCCTAATTGAACCATTAATATCTAAACTGCCCACTTCTAATACCTTTACATCAGTAAAATTACTGGGAAATTGATCTTTTACTGATCGAATAAAAGCTAACTGTTGTGGATGGGACATATTTACTCTTTATAAAAATTTATTTGTTTTATGGTGCGGAAGGAGAGACTCGAACTCTCAGCTTACGGCTTCTAAGACCGCTGCGTTTACCAATTTCGCCACTCCCGCATTTGTATTCGTATTTATAGTGTGCCAACCAACTTTGCTGTAGATGACATATCACCCTTGAATGCATATGTACCCACGTGCTCTGTTTGCATCCACGGACACAGATAAATCTTGCCGCCAATTTTTCTCCAGCTTTGACAAAACATATAATCTTCTGACAAGTATCTTTCAGTTTCCGGATCAATAATGGTATCAAAATATGCATGAATATATGTATTGCCGTCTTTGTTGTAAAGTGCATGATCGGGCTTATATCTTGTATTGGGATATGCTTCTCTAAACCGATCAAATACATCTCGTTTGATCATCATGTATCCGGTACCAATTTCTCTAACTTCAAGTGGTTCACCAACTTGAAACTGTTTGGTATTTTCTACCATGTTAAAAACATAATCGCCGGCAACTGTTTCTAGTAGTTGTGGATCAACATCTGGATTTTTTTCAACAGCAAGTTTTACAGCACCCCACTTGATTGCTTTCTTGGGATATGGGCCACCCACGATATCGTAATCTAAAGCCAATAGTGTAAGCACATCCATTGCGTTAAAACTAATATCGGAATCTAAAAACAGCATGTGTGTAAAATCTGACTTTAAAAAGTCGTCAACTAGATAATTTCTAGCACGAGTAATCAAGGACTCGTTAAAGAGAAAAGAAAACTTAATCTTAATCCCGTGCTGCATACACACTTGTTGTAGATCAAGGCATGCACGCATATATGATCCGTGATTCATACCACCATACATGGGTGTTGCTATGAATATGCTTTTCTTTTGAAGTTCTTCAATTTTAACTGAAAGATCCATTATGTTCCCCTGTTTATGTTTTAAATATTTATGTTATTTTGTTAGGCTGGCTAATTTTGTGAAATTAAAAAGTTTAAACCATGCCCAACCCAAATCAAACTCAAACCACTTTACACTCAACTTGACCCTTGATGGCATGTCGTGGTGATTATTGTGAAGCTCTTCTCCGCCAATTAGGATACCCCACGGCACTATATTTGTGCTACGATCTTTTGTTTCACTATTACGATATCCGGCCCAATGCCCTACACCGTTCACAACGCCAGCTGCCCAAAACGGTATCCAAATCATTTGTATCGCCCAGACTGCGAGTCCAAATGCGCCAAATAGCAATAGATCTATAGTCAGCATGAGTATGATACCGGCAAAATTATAAGGAGTATATATCTTGCGTTCAATCCAGTCATCGGGCGTACCGGCACCGTACTGTTTAATTAAGTTTGCATCTTTGGCGGCCGATGTGTACAAAAAAGCACCTTTAAAAAGTACTGTCCATATGCCAAATATGTGCGGACTATGCGGGTCACCTTTGACATCGGTTTTTTGATGATGTTTTCTATGAATTGCAACCCATTGTTTAGTAACCATACCTGTTGTAAGCCACAACCAAAATCTCATAAAGTGAGAAAGAACAGGGTGAAATACTATCCCTCGATGAGCTTGTCCTCTATGTAAAAAGAGTGTTACACACACAATTGTTACGTGCGTCATTAAAAGGATATATAGTGCTGTTAGCATTGATTACTTGTCTTGTTGTTATAATAACTTGTAAATTTTCATAAATTTACAAGTTATTTGTTCTTTTGTTGTGGCTAATGTTAATTACTGTGACACAGTCATCCTTGATGTCGAAGTCCAGTACATCGCCTTCTAGCCAACCCAGTTGTTCCATCATGTCATCGGGAAAAGGCAAGATAACATCACCCGTTTCGGGATCTTCTTCGGTCAACACAGTCCATTTATCTGTCATGTAATGCTCCATGCAAAATAAAAGGGGCATGTACCCCTTTTATGTTTATCTACTTTTTAGAATGAATACTTGATACCTGCAGTCAGTGCATTGCCGTCAAATTGACTTACGCGATTCTGACCATGTTGGTATGAGTAGTCAGCAACAAGGCTGACATTCTTGTATATTGGATAAGAAATACCAACACCCACAATGCCTGCATAGCTGCTTTCTGTGTCTGATGGCTCAACAATTGCAGCACCTGCCTTAACAGTAAATGTCACGTTGCGATACTTGACAACATCATATGAACCAACGAGACTGTAACGGTTACCCGAAACAGGGGAAGTACCACGATCAAATGCAAGCTCGGCGCCAAACTTACCAAATTGTTGGCCAAGAATAACGCCAAAGTTGTTGGTGTCGCTTCCAAAGTTACGACCGCCACGAACGCCTAGATCAGTTGCTGATGCAACTCCGGTAACCGCCATTAGAGCAGCAATAATTGCTAGTTTCTTCATAATATTTCCTTATTAGTTATAAAAGATTAGGTACTTATTTACCTATCTATACTAGTTTAATAAAGTTTTTACAATTTGTCAACTAGCCAAGCATGATAAATTTTACAAATTAATCATCATCCATCGGGTAGTAAATGGCTTGCCCTCGACTTTACGCTTAAAAATCTTTTCAAATTCTTTGCGCTGTAGCTCTGCAAGTTTGTGATCGTTGTGTTCAATACAGGCCTGATAAACTTTTGCAATTAATTTACGTTGTTTCATTCCTACCCCCGTTATTATTTTGTATTTATCATAAAAGCAGGAGCCGAAGCTCCTGCTTGATCTAGTTTGGTTATAAGGTTAGATCAAACCTCAGAGTTGCTGGTTCTTAAGCAGCGATCATCATATCAGAGTCTTCCAAAGCTGAAAGATCTAACACGACGCGAGACTCGGTTGTATTTGCGTTTGCATTTACGAGTTTTGCTTGATTGACAGTCATCGCCTACTGTGTTGCCTGCTCCACTATCTCGCGCAATCGAAAACCTGGTCAGCCCCATCAAAAGCATACTGCCTACACCCACTTACGATTCTATACGTAACCAGCGGTAGTGTGAAACCTGCTCGTGTGTTTCTACAATATGCTTTTGGTGGAGCTGGGCGGAATCGAACCGCCGTCTTGCCCGCCTTTGTTTTGCCGGAATTACAACAATTCCTTACTTCTTCATACGAAGAGATTTCTTTGCGGCACGTGTTGCCATAGTTTTAACTTTTTTGGCTCGTGTCTTGGTTAATTTTGGTCCTTTTATTGCTATGATATTATCCTATTCAAGTATTTATACAGTTTATACTGGATTTCCGTCATTGTCAAGTTCAATCCAAGTGTAGTCACCTAGCCATTTAACCTGTGCTATGTACTCGTACTCTTCGGGTTTTCCACAAAACCAAGCAGTTGGCCCAGTACGTACCAGTCTAGTAATATTTTTTCTAGAATCAAATACCAACCAATATATTTGACCGTGGTATACCTGAAACTGGTACTCGGCAGCGTGTACTTGATCTGTGATAGATAAACGTCGCTTAATTTGAAGAGCTTGTTTTTCTAAAACACGCACCATGTCCATTATTCTAGTGTACTCTTGCTGTGCATACAGTCTAGCAACATTTAACATAATGTCTTTTTGTTTAGTAACAGGTACTAAATCAAATGCAGGACTGCCTATATCGGTGGGGTAAGGGCTGACATTTTTGTTAAAGAATTCTACCATAGCGCCATCAATATTGGCATCGTAACTATTTTGGCCTTTGGCCAGGTTGGATTTTTCGTCGCGCTCAGAATTCATTGATTATTATATAAAAATTTTAAGAAACTTGATTTATACTGTTAGACCAGTTGACAATGTTTGCAATTCTTGCGCAGTCATAAAGAAATTGTATGTATTGGACTGAATAATTGTGCCGTCTTGCTTTAATTCTTCCTGAATTATATCAACATTGAACAGTCCTTTAGGACTGACAACTTCGTGCTTTACCATTCTTAGTCTAAAACTTTGACTTTCCTTGATTGTGACTTCTTTTCTAGTGTGTGCAATTGATTCGTGAAGCATGTGTATCTCCTTTTACTCTGTATCAGTTTTGTTGCATAATTTATCTGAGGCATATGTGGTCAATGACCAAGGCATTAATCCGTGAACAATTAATGCTAGTGCTATTTTCCACGAAAATACCAAATGTTCAATATATGTTTGGTTGTTTTCTTGCAAATGTTTATTCATATTTGATGTTTGTGAAACTAATTCACTCAATACAGGAAATTAAAGCAACCAAAAGTTCATTTTCATACCCCAAATGCAATAATCTGTCTGCAAGCAATGCTTTATTTTTAATAAAAATATCATCATCCACTGTTAATGAATCAAAATTATACTTAGGTAGGCCGGGTACGGCTGCTTTGCACGGTGTTGCAATGGGCACTTCTACTTTTTGTACAACAACTTTAATTCCCGGTGCGGGAGTTGCGCAGGCCGATAATACTAATACAAGCACGAGAGAAAAACTACTTTTTAACATTTTTCAAAATCTCCTGATTGATCAAATCATTAGCAGCCTTGCACTTATTTGCATCACTGGGCAAACTGCGCATAATAACTGATGCTTTTTTCTTATATGTTTCTGCTGTTGCATGTGCTGCTGCAATTTCGGCTGCATGGGCTGCTACTCTATCATCTGCTGCTGATTTAAATTTATCTATTGCAGTATTTTGCTCGTCGATGGCAGTTTGTAATACCTGCACTGATGCATTTGATGTTTCTAACTTTAGTGTTAGTACGGTATTTTCTGCCGATAGTGTTTTATTTTGTGTATAAAGGTGATTTACATACAAAAAGCACAAGCATGTGCACAATAGCACAATGCCTGTAATTGCAAAATTTTTATACTTTATTAAAAATGCTAAGAATTGCATAAAATGCCTTGTTTATATGGTTATTTATCTTTGCTTTTCTTTTTATCAGGCGTCGGGTTGTCTCTACTTTTAAGTAGAGACTCAAGATCCTTGATGCTACCCGATTGTGCACCATTGATCCAGTGATTGAGATTTGGGGCTAAATAATAAGAAATTTTACGAAATAATTCGCTATCCCCTTCGCTAGTTTGCACTTCATCCTGCATTCGCTTTGCAACATCAAGTGCATACTCAAGGTGATTTTGAATATTGGTAATGTGTGCTTTTAATGAATCGTTATTCTGTTGCATATATTAAGTATAAATGGTTGGCGGAGCAAGTAGGACTCGAACCTACAGACCGCTTGCGCAGTCACAGATTAGCAATCTGTTCGTTTAACCCTTCACGCATTGCTCCGTTCTGCTAGTATACAGTAACTGTTGTCTTTGTCAATTATGGATTTTATGTTTGATCTGCATCCATAACTTCTGCTGCTAGCGGCCAAGGTCCATGAAAATTTACAAAACGTCTATAGTGATCATAGTTGGTATTATTGCGTGCATGATTTTCAATTTTTGATGCAACTGTTTCAGCAACATCGCGATTGGCATAACTGGCAACTGCTGCCCATCCACCTTGATGTGCCTGTTCCATTCTGCGAACAGCTTCACCGGCGCTGAGTCCTGTTCCGTACATTACGGCTGCAACAACAACTTCGGCAGGAGTTACATCATCATTTAAAATCATAACAGTTGCACCACCTGGCACATAAAGTGGAACTTCTTCTTGCTGTTTTACTGGCGGCCGATCAATAACCTCGCCGGCTTCATTAATAATTTCATCTAATCTCATAACGTATCCTTGATTAAAAAAGTATTTATCTACAAACATTAATAAATTATTATCCTTGTACTAAATGATAAATAAGCAAAATGGAGAAAACTTGCTATGTCATACACAATTAACTATTCCGGTGGTTCTATTATAGTTCTCGATAATAGCCTAAATACCGAAACTAGTCTGTCACTTCCGGGAAGACATTACTCCGGATATGGATCACCAGTTGATCAGGATTTAGTAGATTTGTTAGAAAATTTTGCATCAAGCACAACTAGTCCTGCTAATACCATCAAGGGCCAAATATGGTTTCAGCCTGGTACCAATAATAATTTTTTAAATTATAACACAAGTGATGTTAAGGGAAGCCCCACATGGGTTAAGGTAGCGGGTTCTGGTGTTGGGATGGATGTGGCCTTTGGCAGTGTTACTTTTGAACCAAGGGCAACTGCACCAACTGCACCCGCAGATGGTCAAACATATTATGACTCAACTAAAGAAAAAATAAGTTATTGGGATAGTAATCAGTGGATTGATTTGCCACCTACAAGCGCTGAGTTTGAAATATATGGGCCCGGAGTTGCTATTGGGTCAAGTACTCAAGCAAATCAGGTAAATTGGTATACTGGTAATGTTAACCAAATACTGCTATGGGCAAATAGATATAACGATGGTGCCAATAAATATTCATCAACCGGATTTGCCGGGCAGCTGGGGTTTGATAAAACAACCGGCGATTGGCAATTTTCTAATTCCGTATCTGGAACTAAAGATTCTGCTTTAACAAATATACCAAGATTAACAATTAAAAGTAACGGACAAGTTGGTATTGGGACTTCTACACCGCAGGCCAATTTAGATATTGTAAACACATCCGGATCTGGAAACGCATATGCTAATATTAGCAATAACGGTAGTTCTATATTATCATTAAATAGTGGTGTGTTGTTTGATGCTGGTGGTGCTGGTGCGGTGTTTACACCCGGAGCATTTCCTTTGGTATTTGGTACAAATAATACACAACGTATGCGTATTGATGCTAGCGGTAATGTTGGTATTGGTGGTACTGCAACCAATACACTGGATGTTACTGGTACTTTTAAAGTGTCTGGTGCTGTAACACTTAACGCACAAACTTATACATTCCCGGCAACTGGTGGTGCAAACGGGAATGTTCTTACCACTAACGGGTCAGGAACATTGACCTGGGCGCCGGCATATGCAATTTTACCGGCAGAAAATTTAATAGGCACAATACCAAGAACAGTTTTAGGTAACTCCAGTCTATATATTGGCACTACAGATATTTCTTTGACTCGTGTAAGTGCATCTCAGACCTTAACAGGAGTTAGTATTGACGGCAGCGCCAACACCGGCGCCACAATGGCAGCAAACACTAAGAGCACTGCACTGGCCACCACTGCATTTGTTCATAACGTTTTACCTTACGGTGCAATCATCATGTGGAATGGTACTGCTGCTACCATTCCCACAGGTTGGGCGTTGTGTGATGGTACCAATAGCACACCCAACCTGGTGGGCATGTTTATAAGAGGGGCAAATGCGGCTACTGCGTTAACTTCGGGTGGTAGTGATGATGCTGTGATTGTTGACCATACGCACACCCTAGGTGCTGTTGGTAATCACACTCACCTTTCATCTGGTGCTAATTTTTTATTTAGTGTTGATAATGGTGGATCTTACACCCAAGGCTGGGTCGGAGGTGTTTCTGCTCCCAATTTAGGAACTAGTGCAGCAGGAGGACACAATCATACTATCACTAATAGTGGGGTATCAGGTACTGGTAAAAATGTACCAGCATACTATGCACTCTGCTACATCATGAAGACTACCGGCGCCTGAGTGTACTAATGTTTCATCCCAGTCAAGGTGCAGGAAACGGTGGTAGCAGAAATGGCTATGTGTCTATTTCTTTCTACACAGCATCGTAAAAAGTATAAAAGCTTTATTGGATATTAGATATAACGAGCCGATAAATAAATAAAATAGAGGAAAATTTCTATGTCAAATGTAAATGATTATACGCTCACCTATTCTGGTGGAACTATTACGGTTTATGAAAATAGCCTAAATACAGATACTAGTCTATTACTACCGGGAAGAAATTTTTCCGGTTACGGATCACCTGTTGATCAGAGTTTGGTAGATTTGTTGGAAAATTTTGCATCAAGCGCAACTGGGCCTACTAATGCTATTTTGGGCCAAATATGGTTTCAGCCTGGTATTGGCAGTAACTTCTTAAGTTATAATGTGACCAGTCTCAAGGAAGATCCGCCAGAGTGGGTCACTGTGGCAGGCTCCGGTGTTGAAATGGATGTTGCCTTTGGCAGTGTTACTTTTCAGCCCAAGAACTCTGTGCCAGCTTCCCCGGCTGCTGGTCAAACTTTTTATGACTTGACCAAAAACAAAATAAGCTACTGGAATAATAGCAGCTGGGTTGATATACCACCTGCACCTACTAACTTTGAAACATATGGGCCCGGTGTTGCCATTGGATCAAGTACGCAGCCCAACCAGGTAAATTGGTATACCGGTAATACTAATCAAATGTTATTGTGGGCAAACAGATATAACGATGGTACAAACAGATACTCAACAACTGGATTTGCTGGTCAGCTGGGATTTGATAAAACAACCGGTGATTGGCAATTTTCTAATTCCTTATTTGGAACTAAAGATTTAGCAGTAACAAATACACCAAGACTAACAATCAAAAATACCGGACAAGTGGGTATTGGCACTAATTCTCCTGAATCAATGCTGGATATTTTAGACACATCCGGATCTGGAAATGGATATATTAATGTTCGCTCAAGCGGTCCGGCTGTACTAGCCATGGGTAGCGGAAATGCATTTGATGCTGGAGGTGCTGGTGCTGTTTTTACACTTGAATCTTATCCCTTGGTATTTGGTACACAAAGCGCAGAGAGAATGAGAATTGATGCCAACGGTAATGTTGGCATTGGTGGCGCACCAACCAATACACTGGATGTTACTGGTACTTTTAAGGTGTCTGGTACAGTAACACTCAACGGGCAGACATATACATTCCCCAGTTCAGTTCCCGCGGGGGGATCATATTTATCGCTTATAAACGACGGGTCAGGAACATTGACCTGGGCTTCGGCATTAGGGGGTGCAGTGCCGGCAGAAAATTTAGTTGGTGCAATACCCAGCGCAGTAACTGCTGTGACTCAACCGCTGGGAAATAACACAACAAAAATTGCTACCACAGCATTTGTGCAGGCAGCACTCAGTGCTTTATACCCGCTAGGGTCAATATATATCAATGCTGTGAACAACACAAATCCCGCCACGCTCCTGGGATTTGGAACATGGGTGGCATTTGGTGCGGGTTATGTACCTATTGGATATGATTTAACAAATCCATTATTTAATGCAGGAGAAAAAGTGTATGGTTCTGCAAATAGCCCAATTGTGACTCATGGCCATACAGCATCATTTGGTGGTTCTGCGCTTGGGTCACACACCCACAGTGCATCATTTAGTAATGTCACCCTCCCTAATCACCAGCATGATTCTAGTTGGGGGGAGGATTTTAGGGTGGGAGGGAACGGTCCGTTTGGACTTTCTGGGAGAACCAATGTGGGCGGCTCGAAAGCCACAGACAACGATAATGAAGCATGGTTAACAAGTGGTAACTTATATAATGCTGGTAGTATATCAGGTACTGTTACCGTTAACGGTGCAGGCGCAGGAACCCCTGCTGGTACTGTTACTGTCAATAATGCCACTAATGGTGTTGCAGGTACAAACCTTAACTATCAACCGTCTATTACAGTGTTTATGTGGAAGAGGACTGGGTAAAGTATGAACCCGTTTATTTGGGTATGTGATAATGTACTATCTTCAGATTTTTGTCAACATGTAATTAGAAGATTTGATTCAGATTCACGGAGTTGTGTAGGCAAGACAAGTGGCGGGTATCTACCAGATATAAAAAGTAGTACTGACTTAAATATAAGTAGATTAGAGGACTGGCAACAGGAGGATACAGTGTTCTTTGATACTTTATATAAATATTTTCCAGAATATAAAAAGCACATAGATCAGATTTTGCCAAATATTCGCATCTTTAATTCCACAGATATTCAAGATGAGGGTTATCAAATACAAAAAACTGTTCCGGGAGGAGGATATGTATGGCATCACGATGGTCGCGTAAAAAATAACTATGCTCGATCTCTTACTTACATTTGGTATCTAAACGACGTTCCAGAGGGCGGGGAAACAGAATTCCACGATGGGACTTTGATTAAGCCAGTGCAAGGTCGTATGCTGATATTTCCGGCAACATGGACATTTATGCACAGGGGGAAAACACCTGCTAGCAACAAGTATATTGTAACAGGCTGGCTATCTTACAATATTCAGCCCCCTAAAAATTAATATGCTAAGTTTTCCTGTTATATTAAAAATTATTTAAATTTATACCTAACCACAATCATAAGACACACAATGTTTAGACTGTAATTTAGCAGTAAAGGGTAATCCCTTTTAGGTAAAATATAGGCAAAGGTCAATATTTCGCCAATTAACCACATGGCCAAAAATGTATTTGACATATAGCGAGCATGTTTTTGTTTGATAGTTTGCCATGCTAATGGCACACCGCACAAAGCAAGCAATGCACTTCCAATCCAGCCTATTAATTCCATTGAATTTTATTTAAAATTAGTTATATATTTAAAAATATCAATCAATAAAACCGATCTCCATTACAGAACACGAATTTATATCGAACTAGATATTGTGATTACTGCAAAATAGTCACAATTTAATTGTGCAGTAAGTGTAACAAGTGATAGTGATCTGCCAAGTCAGTTAAGTTATCTTCTTAAGGCCCAATATATTGCTTACTGTACAAGTATTTACCATTATTAATTGCAATAATAGTAAAGATAGGTAATAATAAGTTGTTATCTTATCAATTCCTGCAAGGCTTCATATTCTGTAATATCTAAGTTGTAGTTGTTGGTTAGAAATCGAGCAAACTTTTGTTCTAGTCCGGATGAATACTTGAGTTGTTCACGATATGCTTCTACTTCGTACTCAAATCTTTTCTTTTTAGATAGATAGTATGCAACACCAAATAAACCAAAACTGCGCCAAAATTGCCTAACATGTATCTTTTCGTGTTCAAGTAAGCCTTGATCGTGGCGATATTTAGGCCTAATAAGAATAAAAGGACCTATTGTATATCCGCTAAACCGATCAGGCATTAAGTCAGTGTATATTGTTAAATAAAGCATAGTATTCCTTATAAATTTATTTAGAAACACATTATAAAAATAGCAGCAACACGTTTGATCAACCTATTTATCAAGATCTCAAAGGGTTACGCCTGTGTAAACCAGTAGTTCACCAATCTCGCCTTCACTGCTGCCTGTTTCTTCAATCTTTTGCAACACATGATATGTAGAAGCGTATTGATCACGTCGCTGCTGTTTGATCTCCAAGCAGCGATGTTTTGCGTCCGGGAAATTATCAAACTGCTCATAAACACCTGTGAACATATTAGATGAAACATAGTGTATGGCTTCGGGGGCTATATCAGAATCAAGATCACACGGTATTGAGATATAACCGCCATTATGTAGGTATTGAGCATAAACATGAAAATGGTCTGCTTCCGCAGTAATTTTTGGTTCTACTTGTGCATCAATCAATGACTTAATTATAGCCAAGTCTGTGTATTCAACAGTACCGTCAATACCTTCTCCTTGCACTCGCCATATATTGAGACGCACACCTGTTCCTGCAAACTCTACTGCTGCTGCTGAAAATAGGCCTTCCTTGGATGCTGCCCAGTCTGCATAATAAGACGGGCAGTCCCGGTCTTTTAAGGCACGTATAAATGCAAGGCGAGATAGTCCGTGAATACTCTGCGTGTCAAACCAATCCATGGCTTCTTGACACGCCCCCAAATGCACTAAAAGCTCTCTTGTAACATTCATGCTAACTGACTCCCCCAAATTGTTCCTGCACCGCCGACACTAACAGTTTTTCCGCCTTTGGTAATTGAATACCCGCCTGTACCACCACTGGTTTGTGCTGATAAGGTTCCTGTAGAAGCAGTGGCATTGCTGTTGTTTGACCCGCCTGTGGCGCTACCGGGTGCTGTTGTTCCTGTAGTACCACCTTGTGCGCCAGCTGCACCAAAACCGCCGCCACCACCAGCAAAAATATTAGATGCAGTAGTATTATACAGACCCGACGAGCCTCCTCCACCTGCGCCACCACCTACACCGCCGGTTGATCTAGTGGGAGCAGTTGCACCACCTGTTGCGTTAGTAGGCCGCCTGCCGCCGCCGCCTCCGCCATAGATATTTCTAGCAGTGTTACCGTTAGGATCTCCAGCAAACCCGCCAGTACCACCAACCGCCCCTAATCCGCCGGCGCTGCCGCCCGAAACAGCAGTAAAGCCTGTACTAAATGTAGCAGAAGCTGGACCGCCAGTACCGCCGCCGGCGCCGCCGCCGCCGCCGCCGCCTCCAACTGTTGGGGATGTAGTAGAACCAGAAGCGCCGCCGCCACCGCCGCCGCCGCCGGCAATATACGCGCCCGAATTGTTGTTAAGTGTAATGGCTCCTGTAACTGTAGCAGTTATTGACAGCCCGTTGCCACCATTACTACCACTAGATATAGACCCGTCATTGGCGCCGCCGCCACCGCCGCCGCATCCAAGGATGTAACCATTATTGTTGATAACCATCGTGTCACCAGCAGAACCCCCTGCAATAGTTAGTGCCGGAGTAGTTCGTACTGTTGAATAAACATATACACTGCTATTGATTGTTACAGTTACGTTAGATAGCCCTGCTACATATGTACCGGTGGTAGGAGCAGTTGAGCCTAGTGTAATGACCTGTCTGTCAGCATTTGCGCTGACCACATAAGTAACAGTGGATCTAGTAGGAGCCACAGCAGGGAAAGGTGCATTTCTTGCAGCAAAAGACATTATGCAAATCCCTTTGATAGTGTTGCATACCAAAACCCAGTTGCCGATCTATATGTAGCAACTAGTAAATCAACTGAGTTGGCTGCGGTACTTAATACACCTGCTGAACCTCCCGGCCACTTGAAGCTGGATGGCCATGTCATTGTTCTTGAACCTGTAGCATCTTGTGTAATAAACCAGTTGATAGTTTGTCCGTCTTTTAAGTTTGAGAATGCCGGTGCAACAGTGACGTTGGCAGTAAATGTTGTTGTGAATACGTTTGAACTTGCGCATGGAATCGTCATTGCTGTAGCACTAAAAGCGACTGCAGCTGGTGTAGTTGCAGCACTTCCAACAAACGTAGTTGCGCCGGTCAATGATGTTGTACCACTTACAGTAAGACTTGATAATGTTCCAATACTGGTCAAGCTAGATGCTGTTACTCCGGAAGCTAGGGTAGCACCAGTTAATGTACCTGCTGCGGCAGTTACTGTGCCGCTTGAGCCAAGTGAAATTGCTGTTCCATTGACTGTTACAGAACTGTTTGCCAAATTGGCATTGGCAATAGACCCGGCCAACATTGCGTTTGTAACCGTGCCTGTATCACCCGTTGTAACCAATGTACCCGCTGTCGCAGGAATTGTAATAGCAGTAGTACCCGCAGTTGCTGCCGGTGTTAATGTGATTGTACCACTTGTTGCACCAGGCATGGCAACACTGGTAATACCAGTTAGGCCTTGATTGGCACTTGCTCTATTTAGGGTAACTGCTGTTGTACCAATGTAAAGTGTACTATTACCTAATGTAGCACTTGGAATTGTGCCGCTTAAATTGGCTGCTGTTATATTGGTTAGGTTGGCACCACTCACTGCACCAAACAGCCCCGACCAGGTACCGGCGGTGACAGTGCCAACACTGGTAAGTGATGAATTAACTACAGTTGCATTTAGTGTTGTACCAGTCAGTGTACCGGCGGTAACAGTTGACCAAGATGTGTTAGCGCCATCAGTTGTCAAGTATTTTCCGTTGTTTGTAACTTGTGATGGTACAAGATTATTAAATGCTTCGTTGGCAGTGATAGCACCAGTTCCACCGTGTGATATGTTTAGTGTGCCATCAAGTACAATAGCCCCGGTTGTTGCAGTATTTGGTGTTAGTCCAGTGCTGTTACCACTAAAACTTGATACTCCACTTGTTATTGTTGTCCAAGTAGGTGATGTATTTGCACCCTGTGATGTCAATACCTGTCCGGCTGTGCCTACACTACTGGCAAAGGATAAATCTCCCGCAGCACCTAATACAATAATGTTATTACCACTGTTGCTGCCCAGACGTAATGCTTCTCCGGCGCCAGCAAAGACTGTAGCATTGCCCGATGATCCAATGACTAGTGTATTTGCACCATTATATGTAAGTCCAGCACTTTGAGAAACTGTATTTGCATCTCCTGCATAAAATATTCTGTTAGCAACAAATGATGTTAGTCCAGTGCCACCATGATCCGTTGATACAATACCTGTAACGTTATTGGCAGTACCGGTTGTATTTTGGTTTAATGTGGGGAAATCACTTGCTACTGCAATGGTTAAATTTCCAGTACTGGTGGTTGTTTTTAATATACCAGTATCTAATGATGCAGTACCTGTTGAATAATCTGTTCCTGCCAAGGCAGCAGATATAGCAGTACCATTACCTTTAACTAGCCCTGTTACAGATGTTGAAATAGTAATTGCGGGAGTAGTTGTTGAATTGGCAACAGTACCAGCAAAGCCATTAGCAGAAACTACTGATGCGGATGTTACTGTTCCGCTTCCCGATGATGATATCCAGGTTAGATTACCTTGCCCGTCTGTGGACAAAACTTGTCCACTATCGCCTGAACTGGCTGGAAATATTAAAGGATTTGTGACGCCTAATACGGGAGCAATCCAGTTATTGGCACTTTTGATGCTAAGTGAATTCGTATCATTATTAATCCACATATCGCCGTCAACCGGCTCATATAATGTTCTAGGATCAATACTCCCTTGAAAAAGAGTAGTACCGCCTTTGCCGATCTTGAAATACGGCGTGCTTGTGCCTTTGGCATTTATTGTTACTGACATTTTTTTCCCTTTATTCAGGTTGCGGACCTGTCTAGTAAGGTAGTACTTACTAGTTATAAAATTTCATTTGTATTTATCTATTAAATGCAACTATATAACTTTTTAGATTTTACGATATACATTGTTTAAAATTAAATTTTATTGATAAATAGTAAAAACAAAATTAAATAATTTTTCACAGTGTTGGAGATCTAAAAATGCCTAAAATTAGTTTGTGGAATCCCGTTAAGGGCGCAGATTACAACTTCATCGATCGCTCAATAGGTGAAAACTTTTTTATTGCAGGCGACGGCATTTTGGTACACATGTATGAAGGGCCAACCACTGATGCTGCTGGTAGTACAGATACTTCATTAACAACTATTCAAGATGTGCTATTCTTAACTAACAATAATAGAAAATATAATCCAAATGTAATTGAACTAAAGGGACACTATACTCCACAGGACGTAAACTACGATTTGTCGCAGTTTGGTATTTTTCTAAGTTCGGATGTTATACGTATTCAGTTTCATTACAACGACATGGTAGACTGCTTGGGCAGAAAACTTATTGCAGGTGATGTTTTAGAATTTCCAAATATGAGGGATGTGCCAATCTTTGATAATGCTGTAGGTATCAATCGTTATTATGTTGTTCAAGATGCGCTTTATGCAGCAGCCGGATATGGGCAAAAATGGTTTCCGCATATTTGGTTAGTCAGAGCCAAAATGCTTCAAGCATCACAAGAATATAATCAAATACTTGATCAAGCGGCGACAGGACAAACAGCAGGCGGTGTTGGACAGGGTATTGGTGTTATGCCAGAGGGATTCACCGATACCGCAGATGCCAACGGTAATCCAGGAACAGGAGCTAACCCCAATATTACTAATACACTAAATCTATTTTGCCAAATTATTGGCTTGTCTGATGCAATAGTTGCTGAAGCAGAATGTAATGCATTTTTTGATCCTAAGTTTTTTGAAAGTGCAAACTTATACATATACCTTGATCCGAATACAGGATACCCCATAATTGGGAGTAATTATTTTAGTGGGGACGGTGCTCCGCCTAACCTATCAACAGATAATGCAGATAACTTAGAACCAAGCGGACCGCTTGTTGGTGCTGGCGTTAGTTTCCCGCCAGGAATGACAGATGGGCAATATTATTTACGAATAGATTATTATCCGGAAAGACTATTCCAAAAACAAGGGCCGACATTTAAACTTATAGAGGTAAATGTGTTAAAGAATTGGACGGCCTACAATCGTGTCCTCGACCAATTTATTGACAATATTAACGATACTATTTTACCTGATGGTACCGTTGTTCCGGAAAAACAAGCAGTAAGTCAAGTAGTAAAACAAAAAGTGGATCTTTACTCGGAAAGAAAAAAGAAAACTACTAAAGCCGAAGCTGCTAGAAGTAAAATTGCAGATGACAGAGCTGCAAAAAAGGGCAACTAACATCTTGTTAAAGAAAGAATAATAAGGGGGAGAGGAATGGATTTTTTTACGATAGTCAAGTAAGACGATATCTCTTACAATTCATGCGGATTTTTTCAGATATTAAGATTCGCATAGGCCCAGATGCCAACGGACTTTATACTATTCAGCAAGTGCCCATACTTTACGGAGACCCATCCTGGATGGTTGCACAACTTATTAAAGGTGCAAGTGAAAATACCATGCTGCCAGCACCGATGTTTAGTGCTTGGATTGAAAATATCAAGATGGTTCCGGATAGACGGCAGGCCACGCAGTATGTTGGTAAAGTGTCTACTATAGAAAGACAGTTTGATGCAGCTACACAAACATACGGTTCTGGGCCCGGTGTAAGACAGGATGTTGAAAGGTACATGCCTGTGCCTTATGATTTCTTTTTTAGGCTTGATGTGTGGACCACCAATGTAACAACTAAATTACAAATTATGGAGCAAATTTGTACCATTTTTAATCCTTCTATACAACTTCAACAAAATAGCAATTTGCTAGATTGGACAAGTATTTTTGAAGTGTGGCTCGAAGATGTTGTTTGGTCAAGTAAAAATATACCTCAAGGTGCTAATGACGATAGAGATATAATGAGTTTTAAGTTTAAAATACAGGGGTGGATTAACCCGCCTGCAAAGCTCAAAAGAAGCGGGCTTATTGCAGAAATTGTTACTCAAGTGTTTGATGCTGATATACAGAATATTAAAGGACAAATTGATGGTACATATGATCCTTTTTCGTCGTTTGGTAGCATACCTATACAAATTGTTACTACAGAGGGCAATTATAGAATTTCGGTATCTAAGACAGGTGAGGTTGATACAATCACACTCTTAAACGAGTATGGTCAAGCTGATCCTTTATTGAGTTGGCAAAGTTTAATACAAAAATATGGGCAAATCACACCCAATATTACAAAAATTAGACTAAAACTTGATCCCAATTTAGAGGTTGATACTTCAGATATTATTGGGGGTATTGCTCAAGATCAGCAAGATCAAAGTGTGCTATTTTTTACACCAGATGTTGATACACTACCTGCCAACACACTGCTGCCTATAGCTGAGATTATTGATCCAACAGAAGTAACGCCGGGTAACGGATTGCCTGTTGCGGCACCCGGGCAAAGATACTTGCTTACATCAAACTCAAGCGGTGGTGAAGAACCTGCAATTCCGCCAAATGTGCCAAATAGTCCATGGGGTCAAATGTTAATTGCATACCCAAATGATATTATAGAATTTAATGGCATAGATTGGATAGTGTCGTTTGATTCTCGAAGCTCAAGTGGTAAAAATTATGTTGTTAATAATACAAATTCCAGTCAATACATGTTTGATTCTACCACACAAGAATGGGCATATACCTACTACGGAATATTTAATCCAGGATATTGGCGCATTGACAATATTATATCAGCACCCAACGGTACCACGGTAAATCAATATGAGTAAATAATTTATAATTTGCTAATTTAAAATTTTGTTATAAATAGCTTTTATGAACGATCTCATGTTGGCAAATAAAACTGCTGTTGGTACAATCTTTGTATCTGTTAAAACAAGCAGGATATTATTAAATCTTCGTGCACCCCATAAGACACATGCACAGCAGTGGTCTTTATGGGGTGGCATGATAGAGGATGGTGAACAACCCAAGGAAGCATTACTTCGAGAATTAAGAGAAGAAATGGATTCGGTTCCTGATATTGAAAAAATATATCCTTTTGATGTTTATCAAAGTAAGGATAAACATTTCAAATATTATAGTTTTGTATGTATCGTAGAAGACGAATTTATACCCGTATTAAACAACGAAAGTTGTGGATATTGTTGGATTGATCTGGGACAATGGCCTAGGCCCATGCATCAGGGTGCTAAGATAAGTTTTTGTAACAAAAAAGCAGAAGATCGTATAAAAATGATATTATCACAGCATAGATGAAAATTATGTTAGCCCTGTGCCGCTAATAATCCATTCAGTTGCAGTAATCTTTAATGCTGTACCTACGCCGTTAGCATCCAGTGTGCGTGTACCGGTAGATCCTACGCCAGCCAATCTCATAACATCTGAAGTGATTGCAATAAGTATTGATCCTGCTCCGTTTTGATTTACAAATGTGACTACTGTGCCAATAGGAAATGCTACACTTGCATTTGACGGAATTGTATATGTGCGAGACGGGCCATCTGTGCCGGGGTGAAAAATATGTTTGCCGCTATCGCTAAGTACCAATGTATAATCAGCCGCTTGTAGATTTTGAGGTATAGTGGGCGATTCCCATGTTGGTGATGCATCTACACCTTGTGATGTTAGTACCTGTCCGGCTGTTCCTACACTTCCGTTAACAGATAAATCCCCTGCAGCACCCAATACAATAACATTATTACCGCCGTCGCTTTCTAGGTATAAAGACTGGCCATTGCTAGCCGAGACTACACCACTATTACTTGATGATCCTATAACTATTGTATTTGCAGAGTCTATAGTAACTGCATCAGTACCACCAATGTTTAGATATATTGACGAAGTAGATTCAAGTCTTAAAAATCCGTTGGCAGATATGGTCCCATCAAATGTGCCAAAATCTCCTACAATTAATGTATCAGTTGAATTATCATATATGAAATTGTTACTTGACGTTATGGTATTTGCAGTAGATCCAAATGCAACCTGTGTATTTGCTAGGGTAGTGGTCCCGCCTCCACCTACACCCCATACTGCTGGAAGCCCGGCACCTTGTGACGTTAAAACTTGTCCTGCAGTACCGCTGGAGCTGCTTACGTTAATCGGCCCATATATATCAAGTGAACCATCAGAATTAATTGTAACTACTTCGATACCGTTTGCATCTAATGATATAGCTGTATCAGATGCAATAGTTATTGAACCCCCGGGTGTGCTTGATATAAGCCCGCTGGTTGTAGTACCTACGCTCAGAATGTTACTTGAAGAATTGTATACAAGATTAGCACTTGATGTTACTGTATCTGATGTTGATCCGAATGCAACTTGTGTATTGGGCAGTGTTACGGTTCCGCCACCACCGCCGCTGGCTACAGCCCAATATGCCGGGAGATTGGTGCCTTGTGACGTTAAAACTTGACCTGCAGTACCAGTAGAACCGTTTACACTGATGGCCCCGGTGACATTTAACTGACCTTCTATAGTAAAATTTATACTTTCTGCTGCTGGTAGGCCGGGAGTTGTATAAACAACATTACCATCTTGAACAATAATTTTTTGTGTCATAAGATACATTCCAATGTTTTACATATTTATCATAATATGAAAAAATATAGCCAAAGAAAAACGCCCCGCGGGGCGTTTTTGCTAATATAATTTATTAGTTTGGATTAGCATAATAAATTGTGGTTCCTGCTGGCTGAACTGCGCGAGCATTTCCATCGGGAAACGCAGACTTAAATTGTTGTACTTGTGCTGTAGATAGTGTTATTGGCTGCTTGAATAGCACCCAGGAAACTATCTGAGGATATTGACCAACAGTTAGCTGACGCTGTGGATTACCCCACCATGGATTACCGTTATTGGGATCGGTAGGTGCAATACAGGTACTGCCAGTTCCTAAAGTACCGCTACCAATTGGTGCAGTTAATCCGCCGCTATATCTATAGGATGGTGCTGTATTAAAATTGGCAATGCCCATCATGTTTTTAATATTGAAGCTAACAGTGGCGCCTGTTGATGTTCCGGTGCTATTAACTGAAGGTATTGCGTTGAACACACTGGTCCACGATGCATTTGGTGTGGAGCCGTTACCGACCATTCTTTGACCCAATACTAAAAGACTGTCGGCATTACATAATCCACGCGGTTGTGTTAAGTCACTCAACTTAACATAAACAAAGTGTACTTCTAAATCTGTAGCCGAGTTATTAACCCAGTGCTCTGATGGACCATGAAAGTGGAATTCTAACAAACAATAATCATTACTGTTAAATGAAATTTTTGGGGCACAGGTAGAAGAATTTGCACTAAAATTAGGATTATTTAGTTTGAATGTTCCCCATCGTGTATTAGAAACAGTATATGCACTTGGACCGGATGCTGCTGTGGGCAACGTGCAGTTGTCTGAACTATTACAAAATTGAAAATTTTGTGTATTTTGTGTTTCAAAAGTAAATGTATTATTTAATACAGTAGCAGTGGTACCACCAAACTGTGCTGGAGATGATTGTACGGTAGTTGCGGTAATATTAATTGGTGTTTGACTGCTTTGACCAATAGCATTACCAAGTAAACATACTGCACCAAATGTTATTAATGTAGCCCTCTTTAAAAAATTTATCTTTTTCATTTTAAAAATTTCCTTTACTAAATGTTTAACTTACCAGCTAGTTGTGCCGGCGATCTTTGACCATGTGTCTATAGCCACGCATATATATAAATTTCCACTAGAATCATATGCTGCCTGTCCCGGAGTCCCCGATGATATGTTGGTACTGGGCACAGCAGTCCAGGTAACTAAATTACCACCAGATATGTTACCGCTTGTATTATCAATGGATAGTGCTACAGTATCTGTAGTTCTATTTCTTACACTAAAACTATTATCCCCGTTACCCATAATACCAAAATCCCACTGTTGTGTTGCATCAGATTTGTTCTGTACAGAAAGATATGCACTACGAGGAGTATTATAGGTATCGTCGTAACCTATTACAACAATGCCGGGCCCGGCAAGTATCCCAAAATCTTCACTTTCTACTCTTGGTGTTAAAATTTGCAAATAGGGAGAATTATTTACTCTTTGCTGATATGCTAAAGTACCGTTGAGAGTTGGTATTCCATCGCCGTTAAACTTTAATGTCGAATATGTATCAGCTGGAGTTCCACCCTGATCAGTAAAAGAGCCTTGCCAATTCATTTGAACTGCACCACTGGTTCCGCCAGGTGTTACTACAGTGCCGCCGCCAATGGGTAATCCGCCCGGAGTATATCCGTTGTGTACTGATACCACAAATGTTTCTAAATTTACAGTTAAAGTACCCGGGTCTGTTATATATGTATCAGGGTTTGATAATATGTCTTTAGGGTCAATTTTTTTCATGTTTGGTTCTGACATGATTTTACCTCATCAAATAATATATTATTTATCAAAGTCAATAAAAAAACGCCCCAGAGGGCGTTTTTGTTTTACTAATTCTAGTTTTAGAATTAAAAGAACTTCAATGTGGCCGAATCTATTCCAACCTTAGACACGTAGTCAGCTGCGTTACCGAAGCTGTTAGCTGTGTTAGTTAGTTCCAAATATCCGTAACGTGTCATGAATGAAACGACTGGTTCGAATGTTTGTGGATCCATAACTGGACCAACGCTCATCAACGGAATGTATGGGCAATAGTAAGCTGCTGCGTCAGTTTCTGTTGGGCCTTTGTAGCCTATTAGAACTGCTTCGCCGTCGCCTGCATATTGATTAACATAAACACGCATTGTGCTGTTCAATGTACCAACAAACTTTGTGTTTGTAGGTGCTTCGAATGTACCTTCTGTTGTACGTGCAAATGATGATGTTGTTGCAGTCTGAAGAATTGTTAACGCTGTTGGCGAAACAACTGCCCAGTTAGCAGCACCACGACGTGTACGTGCAGCAATAAGGTTAGCTTGTTGGTTAATCATAACTGCTAGAGCAGCCATTTCGTCACCAACATATGTAGCTGTACCAGATACAGCAGCTTGGTTGAATGTAGTTGGAGCAACAGGGACTAGGCTACCCAACTTGAATAGCATTTCCTGGTCGATTTCAACTGTGATTTCTTGTGCAAGAGCTTGCATGATTTCTGCTTCGATGTCGATACCATGGATAGCATTAGCATCTTGTGCAGCTTCAAAAGTCCAACGAGCTGACAATTTACGTGTCTTAGCTTCGACGGTTTCTTTCAAAATCTGGATACTTAACTTGTTACCAGGTACGCCTTCTAAGCGTGCTGTAGAAGCAGCAGCAGGATCAGCAGCAACTTCGTTACCCGAATATGCCTTAGCAATTTCGAATGGACCAAGTGCTTCTGTACCAGCTGTAACACCAGCAGCAGTATTAGCATAACGAACACGTAGAGTATGAATTTGACCGACTGGACCGGTCATAGGCTGAACGCCCATGATTTCGTTCGCAATAACGGTTGGCATTACACGACGGATAAGCGGTAGCATTACCTTGTTAAGTACTGCAATATTACCAGCTTGTGTGGCACCAGCGGTAGCCGATTCAGCCAAGTATCTACGAGTGTTCTCAAACACTACGTCCATGGATTGACGGCGGGTTCCCGAAAGGCCTTCTAAAAGGGCTTCTTTTGTTGCGCCCCAGTTTGATTCAAATAGCTTTGTTGCCATTATAATTTCTCCTAAATTACTTTCTAATTCCGGCTAAGGACAAAATCTTCTGTAGATCCGAAGAGTCTTCAGCATCTCCATTTTGAGCGACCCTCGCTCTGTTACCTGTACTAGCAGACAATGTTGCTTCGTTTAACTGTGGCTTGGTAGCTGCAGGTTTACGTTCGATAGCTTCATTTAAAACGCTTGGTAGATACTTATTGTATGTAGTTTGCAAGCTTTTTGTGTGTACTGATTCAAGTAACTCTTTCATTACTGCCTTTTTATCTTTCGATAAAGGAGCTAATAATTCGTTCATAACTTTTTGTCTTTCGACAAGATCTTGAGTGGCTTTTAATTTTGTATCAAGATTCTCCATAATGCTCTTATTCTTCTTAACTGATTGGTTAATTTGTTTAATTTGCATGTCTTTTGATTCTAATACTTTTTGCAGCTTCTTAAGTTCGGTTCCTTCGTTTAAGTGCGAAGTCATAAATTCAGCAGCGACACTTTCAAAAATCTTACGACCGAAGTCATTTTCTCGGGCAATACGAATATCATCCCTGAATTGATTGATTTCTGTTTGTAGAGTCTTTTCAATGTTAGACTCAATAATAGTAGCGGCGCGCTTGATAAATTGTACTTTTGTTTCCTGTAGCTTTTGCTTACCTTCGGTAACCATCTTGACTTTTTGCTCTACCAAAGACTTCTTATCTAAACGGAACTCACGAATTTCTTCGGCAAGTTGCTTTAGTAGGAAATTTTCAAGTTTCTTGAAATTTTCTTTCATTGTCTTCTTTTCAGAGTAAAACTCTCGCATTTCCTTTGCTACAGTTTCTGTGATAAATTTGTTTAACATCCCTGTGTGTTGAACAATTTTGCTCTTGTAAGCAATACGTTCTGTGACAAGTTTTCTCTTGTCATCTGCGAATTCTTCGAGTTCGACGCGGATTTTGTCTGTTAAAAAACGGTCCATTGATTCAACAAGAACTCCCTTGTCGTGTTCAAACTTACGTGCAAATTCCTCACGGAGTGTTGCAGCAACTTCATCACGAGCTTCGGAAATTTTTGCCTCCCATAAGCCTGCGATTTGGCTTCTGGTTTCTTCGGACAATCCTACGCTTTCACTCAAGATCTCATCAATTTTTTTTGCCATCTTGAGTTCTCCTAAATTTTTAACTCTTGAATAAACCTGTGAAGATCTTTAACAAGCTGTTTCTGTGCAGCGGCCTCTGTTAATGCTTCCTTAGCGGTAGTAATAACTCGTGAACCACCCTTCATGTTATAAAGACTTTCGTAAATAGTTCTCGGAAATGCATTTGGAGCACTTGGTTGTGCAACAATGTCAACAGTAATAATTTCAAAGTCTGAAACATTACCGTCGTCATTTACATTACCGGAACCACGGGAAGAGACGCCCAACTTTGCACCCGACTGTAACAATGTTTTTACAATGTTGCCCATCGGAGTTGAAACAATCTTTAACTTTCCGTATCCATCTGCACCTTCTATCCACATATCTGTGATAAGGTGACTGACACGATCTAGGTTAATAGAAAGCTCTTCCGGATGGTCGAGCTCTCCCATAACTGACTGACCGCCACTTAGTTTTTCTGTAATAGAATTAACTGCCCGAGCAATCTCGCGTGCAGGATATACACGCTGATTTTGATTTCTTACATCGCCCTGAATAAAAATGCCTTTCATGCAAAGCATTTTAGTTCCGGACTTTTTATCGTCTTCTTCTAAAAGCTCTACATGAGCCTTGTCAAAGGATAGATATTCGTAAAGTTTATTTGCCATGGCTTAAATTAGTCCTATTATTCTTACCGTGAGCCTGGCTTGCTTGGTGCTCTTGTTAGAGGAGATTTATTAAATCCTTCACCTGCTACTTTACCGCCAGTGTATTTGGCAGTACTATCGGCTTTAATGCTAGAATGTTTTGGTTTAACATCTACGTTGTCTGATAAAGTGTCATCTTTACCTTTGTCTGCTGTAAATTTGCCATACTCGCCGCCGGTAGATTTGCTACCTAGTAAATTGTCAGGTGTTCCACCGTAGCTTGGCTTTGATGGGGCTGTTGAAAATACTGACCTGTCCTGTTCGGCACCAAGCTGTGAATCTTTGCCTGTACCAACAAACTTGGCTGTGCCGCGTTGTCCAGTATCAGCTGTCTTCTTTAAGAATTGAGTTTCTTCTGCAACTTTTTTACCCTTAGGCATGTTCTTTGCTTGTGGGGCTACCTTAAGTTTAGCTGATTTCTTCTTTTCAAACATTGGATGCTCTTCTTCGGGGCATTCGCAAGGATTGCAATCGCATTCGTGACAATGACTGTCTTCTGCTACGTAATCTGATTCGATTTCATCAAAATCGGAATCTAATTCGTCATCCGCTTCGTCATCGTACCCTTCTTCTTCGTCTTCTTCTGATTCGTTATCGTCAAGTTCATCTTCCGTACTATCGACTGTATCTAATAACTCACCTGTTATTTCGCTAAATTTTGCGCGAAGTTCTTCAATTTGTGACTTGAAGTCTTCATATTCTTCGTGCTCTTCGCTTTCAAGATCATCAAAGTCGCCGCTAGCTTTGCCGTCATTATGTTCATCGGCATCAATTTCTTCTTGATCTGATGAAATAGCGTCTGTAAAGTCTTTATTTGGTTCACCACCAACAACATCGTCCGCTGCATCATCTTCGGCACTGTCTTCTTCTTCAACAATGCTTTCATATATGACACGAGCTTTTTCTACAATGACTTGGTGGAGAAGTTCGGCTGCTTGGTCGGAATCTTCACTTAATAGAAGATCTAACACTTTTTCAAGCTTTTTTTGTTGTGACATGCCTAATCTCTCCTTTATTATTTAAATTTCAAAAATTCCATTTAAATGGTATTCTAGGTATTTAACATAATAGAGAGATTTTGTGCCGTAAATGGCCATAAAAGAGGCTATTTTAGTGATTTAGTTGTATAGTTGTATAGTTGTATAGTTGTATAGCTTTATTTAGCTACATACCATACAATATAAAATACCACTTTATAAACCGCCTTCATTCTGAGCAGCGGTATCATACATATCTGGTAAAAATTCTAAATGCTGAACTTTTTCGTACTTTTCGGCATCCCTGGATTTTCGTAGCTTCTGTAAATGATGCAGAGTTAATCTCGGGCGCCGAGTGTCATCCATTTTTGCCTGACCCAATGTATCATCGGCAGGATCATAAAATTCAGTTAGCATTTCCACAGCACGCATATACACCCTCTGTAATATAGTATATTTATCAATTATATTTTAAATGTATTAGTTGTTATCATCCCGGACAATACGAAATATATCAGCATGTTGCCCAGCCACTATGTCTGAAAGGTGATACCCGCGAATCTTAATTTTACTTACTATTTTTTTGTACAAATCTGTTCTATTACCGTCTGCTTTATGTGAACTAAATGTTATTTCATCCGGGTGATATCTAGAAATTAATTCGTTTATAGATTCAATAATAAATGAAAATACTTGTATCTCACTTCCCGAGCCGGTTTTTCCGTAAGACATGCTTCCTCGATGTTTTTCAAAAAACTCAATTTCCCATTTATTTCCGTCGGATTCGGCCGCATTAAATACAATTTTGCGGTCGCCTATAGTTGCCTCTGTAGTAAACAAGTCCGAGGTTGCTCTTACTAGATTACCCGAGACATTGCTATCAAATATTTCATTTAATATAATGTCTCGTATTTTCATTTATTCCTCCCCAAAGCTATCAACTTCGGTATCTGTGACCTCTGGTGCTCCTTCTTCTCCAGATGGTTCAAATTCGTCAATCTCTCCTCCGCCTTCGGGTGCCATGTTGTCAATGCCCGAACTTGTAATACCTATATCAGATAATCCAGTTGATGAGGATCCGCCACCCTGTTCTGCTGGGAACGACTTAGACAAGCGGCTGCGTTCTTCTTTCCACATACGCTCATTTTCTGCAAGTTCTGCTTCAGTCCACCCTAAATATCTCTTTAAAATAAATCTTTTAGACACAAAAGAAATATCAGTTAATGCTGTGAATGTATTAATTTTAGCAGAATCTAATTCAAGTTGCCTGTATTCCGAGAAAGACTGTGCCGGTGTATATGACAAGTCAAATAGACTATTATCAATTGTTACACCGCGATGTTTTAAGAATAATTTAAATTCTAAATCAATTGGTTCAATAGTTTGTTGTTGATATCTTGTCACAACTTTAGCAAATCTAAACTCTTGTATAAATGCTGTGCCAACACGGCCGTCGGATACTGATGTAGACCCGTCTTCGGGCCCGGACGGCAAGTACGAGCTGGGTACACCTAACGCACGCAACATTTTATTATTAAAATAGCGCAAGTCGTCAATGTCGCCTAAGTTTTCTCCACCGGGCAATACGTCAACTTTAGATCCTCGTCCTTCGCTTGTCACAGCAAAAAAATAATCCTCAAGAATACTCATTGGATTGTATGTGCTATCAACTACGTTAGCACCACCACCTGTGCGGCTTGGTATACGTTTTTGCTGCACTTCATAGCGAACCCGCTCTAAATACTGTTGTGCTTTATTTGGCGGCATGGTGCCAACGTCAATAAAGAACACACGACGTTCTGGGGCACGGTGTACGCGATAGATTAAAATTGCGTCTTCTAACAGCTCTTTTTGCTTATAAACCTTGTAAATTTGCTCTAGTATGCTGAGTCCGAATGGCCAAGCAGCATTCATGCCGTCTGTTAGCGATAATTGTATAATATGTTCGGCATCAACTGCTGTTGCGCCGCCGTCTTGATAGTTTGCTGTACCAGCACCACCGTAGCCGCCTGATACATAGTTCATATTACCTTGCATAGGTGGGGAGAATACAATGCTATTAGATCCAAATGCTTCGTTTGAAAGTTTGTTAAGTTGATTTGTAGCAACTAAACTTTTCATATTAAGGTCAATATCCTTAATGAAATAGCTTTCAATTTTTTTGCCATCACTTTCGTTTACAATAACTTTTTCAACTTTAGCAGGATCAACCCAATAAAGCTTAAATGTTTCGGGATCACGTATAAAGAATTGATCGCCATACACCAGTGTTGATCTAAACATTCTCCACAAGCGACGCGGTAGTTTATTAAGTCTACACCACTGTCCTAGGGATTTTTCTAAAATCTGTACTTCAGACGGGGTTGGCTCATCATTATACTGAATGACTAGAGGTAGTTTTGTAACTGCATCCGGCTCTGTGGCAAAGTCAGCTAATGTATCCAGTGCTGCACAAATTTCATGATCAAAATTCATTTGATCATAGACACTGTATCGCTGTAGTCGATCAGGTGGCCCAGAATATACTTCGGGAAGCCAGTTGCTGTATTTTGCAGTCGATGCATACGCAGATGTGCTGTCTATCGACCTTTGTGCAGCAGGTAACACGGAATTTACCGGCTTAAAGAATTTTTTCCACGTCAAAATATGCCCCTCGTATTATTTATTATCTGCTATTTATCTATAAAAGCATATCGGCAATATTTTATTAATATCACACCAACTATGCGTTAACCTTTGCATATTTTAAGATGTCTTTATTTACAGATAAAACACTATTTGTGGCCTGGAGTAGTTGCTCTAATAGAGAGCTTTGATATCCTATTGCAGTAGATACATCTCCGGGCGTAGCTGGTTTTTCTGTCCCGCCCGGAGAGGCACTTGCTGTTTCTTTTGTGGTTGATTGTGTACCATTGGATTCGGGCGAAGACGATACCTGCGATGGGCTGTTTAACGTAGACGATTTGGGTGTAGAAGGAGAAGTTGCGGTTGTGGACGGTGAAGGTAACGACACCGATTTAGCATTACCTATACTGGCAAATGCTGTTGCTTTTGCTAAATCTAAACTGTTTATTAGTCCTACAATTGTTGTGAGTGATTCTATACCAGTCGATGAAAACAAACTTGATGCGGAAAATGCTACTATTGACACCCCTAGTTCGCCTAGACCTTTTGCAACATTGCCAAGATTATCCCCATTTAACTTGCTTAATGTATCAAGTGAAGTAGCAAACATTTGCAGACCAGTACCTGTTGCCTGTATTGCTTGGCCAATAATCCATAGTGCCCCGCCCATTAATCCTAGGGCACCGGCGCCTAGCGCAATTAATGGTGCTGCTAAACCAGCAGCAGCACCGGCTACACCAAGACCTACAAGTGCAACACCTGCCTGGGCCAGGGTTTTCCAGTCTAGTCCTACAAATTGTTGAACTGCTTTGCCTGTAACCCATAATGCTCCGGCAATACCTGCTAGTGCAACTACTCCGAGTAATACCTTAGGTGATCCGAGAGCAGATAAGCCTTTGGCAATGCCCTCTAAAATGCCGCCAAGTCCTTTGCCTACACCACTTAAAAGTCCGCCGGCGGCGCCGCCGGCGGCACTTCCGGCTTTTCCTTTTCCTGCACCGCCGCCGCCTCCACCGCCGCCGGCGGCACTTCCAAGAAGACCTAAAAGGCCTTTAGTAAATGATAAAAGTTTAGGCATAGTATTAATTAACGCTGCGGCACCAAATGCAAGCCCTGCCCAATTAAGTGAGCCTATCTCAGCTATATATTTTCCGGTATCGCCAAACGATCCAATAAAGGGCATAAGAATAGTATCATCAAAAAACTTAAACAATGCTATGGTTTTATCAATTACCCAATTTAATCCTGTTAGTCCTAAGGTAAGTGCATCTAGTACCGGCGTGCTAAGAGAAAATATACGCTGAAAGGTTGACATAAGTTTTTCGTATTGTGTATTAAAATCTGCTCTTGACTTATTTGTCTTCTTTAATTTTTCTAATTCCTCGGCGCTTAATCGAGTCACTGCATTGGCAGACTGCTGTAGCCCTTTATATGTCTCTAATGCTGCATTTGCTTCACCTGCAAGTTCTGGTATTTGACTATATAGGTTTGCTTGTTGTTTATTGTGTTCAATTTCGGCACGATTGGCTTCTTCAAACGACTTTAGTGCTTGTGCCTGTTCTGTTGGATCTAATCCTTTTATGCTTTCAGTAAATGCTGTCATCTTTTGAGCAAAACCACCCTGCCCAATCTTTTGAAAGCTCTGGAATGTCTGGTTTAGTGGTTTGATCTGATCAGTCATCATTTTAAGCAACTGCCTACCAAACTGCTGATTTTTCAAGGACGAAACAAATTCTAGTGTTGATCCGGCAGCAGCAGCACCGGCTTGTCCTTGCAATATGTTAGCTTCAGTACTGTCAGTAACCGATTTTAAGTTTGCTAAAATAGCAGTCCTAGATTGACCCGTTACTATTGAAAGTTTCATTATTCTTTCACCAAATTTTTCTAAATCTTGTGTTGTTTCTGACTGAGTTTTGTTTTGTATATTAGTAAAATTTGACTGTGAATCAAGGTACGCCCCTAATAAATCTGCTGCTTCTTTACTAGAAAATCCAAACTGTGCCAAGGATGCCGATGACTGTCCTACTGTTTTAGCAAATTTACCTGCACCAAATGCATTAATTGCTGTATTATATTTTTCCATTGATGCTGCTAATTCGGTATATCTAACTCCGGTTAGTGCCGATAATTGGGCTACTCCGTCAAACCCGTCGCGAACACTATCAAACCCATCAACAAGATTAATACCTGATTCGTTAAGACTTGTGAATACAGCAAAATTTTGTTTGTAAGCTTCAAGAATTTCGGTTTGCAGATAAAGTATAGCAAGTTCTTTGACTGCCTTTTTATCAAAGTAATCGGCATCCTTTTTTCTTCTAGCATCTTCTTTACCGTGTTCGGCTTCAGTCTTTTTCCTCCACGTTGCTTCACTATCTTGTTGTTTTTTAAGACCTTTATTTGCATCCTTGATCTGTTTGTTAAAATCTGCCATTTCTTCAGGCGATAATCCGCCGCCTGTGGCATTTTTCTTAATCAATTCAGCAAATGATTTAGCCTGAAGTGCGTATGTTTTTGCAAGTATGCCTTGAATATTCTTTGCTGTTGACTCGGTAGCCCATCCCGGTAGTTTAGACAGCTCATTTTCAAGAGCACCATCGGCAATACCAGATATAAAAACAGAATTATCAGCCATAGTATTATTCAGTTAAGTCCCGTGATAAATAAGAGCAAACATATTTCATATTATTTATCAAATATTTTCAAGGAAAAATTCATGGAACAAACTCGTGTAAATCCCCTAAAGCAATATTTTAGACAATTCAAGCTTTATATAAAATTGCCAGGAGGAACATCGTACTATGCGCCGGGTGCTATAAATTTCACTGATTCTGGTGAAATTGGAATCATGGCTATGACTGGAAAAGACGAACTTATTCTTAAGAATCCAGATGCTTTGCTGAACGGAGAAGCCATTGTTGAAATAATTAAAAGTTGTGCACCTGCAGTCAGCGATCCCAGGGTTTTGTTAACCAACGATGTTGATGCAATTATTACAGCCATCAGATATGCAACATACAACGATGCATTAGAAACTGAGATTACATGTAATAAATGTAGCCATCCAAATTTATTTAAGCTCGATCTTCAATATGCGCTTGATAACATGAGCTATCTAGATGAGGAATACGTTGTAAATTTAGAATCCGGTATTAGTATTTTTGTTAAACCTTACGGATTCCCAGAATTGTTAAGTGGGTTACGCGCTCAGTTTGAACAAAACAAGCTTAGAAGAGCAGTCGAAAGCGAAACAATCACCGACGAAGCCAGAATGAAATTATTTGCAAGTGCATTTAGTGAAATGTCAAAAATTACCTATGTTCTCATGTGTAGTTCAATTGTTAAAGTTGTAGATGAAGGCAATGACATAAACGTAGATAACAAAGATGACATTAAAGAATTTTTACAAAATATTGATAAAAAAAGTGTTGATAAAATTTCCGACTTAATTAAAGAAATCAATCAAATTGGCATTAAACGAGTGTTTATGGCAACATGTGAAAAATGTAGCAACGAATGGGAAAACGAAATTGACTTCAATCCTGTAAATTTTTCATAAGGTCCTTAATTACACTCCCACCAGAGAAATTAAGCGACCTGATTGAATCTTACACCAATGAGTCAAGAGCATTAAAAGAACAAATACTAGATATATGTTACTTTATGGGCGGTGGCATTGAATTAGATTCGGCTTGGGCAATGAGTTTTGAGGATCGAGAATTATCAATTAAGGTCATTAATAAAAGACGCAAAGAACAAAGCCCAGCCGGCGGCAAGGAATACATGTAAAGGAATATTATCGTGAATAAAAAACTAGAAACACAGGAATTTAACATTCCCGGCGACGATCTCGAATGTTGGGAGCGATATCCCAAGCATCGCTGGGTGTATGATTTGTCAAGATTACTTGATGCACAAAATATTAAATGGAGTCCATTTAAGACTGACTCATTGCCCGATGAAGAAGCAAATATATCTCTTAAATCTAATGTTCCGGTAATAAGCAATACTGGATATATTTACATTCAAAAACCCAATAGTAATTTTATAATCACCGAATTGTATATTGTAAAAGGTGAGATTAAACTAATAAGATACATTGATCCTGTTACAAGGGCAAATTTATCTACTTTACACGGCGACATAGAACTGCGCCTTAGTGCTTTTGTGTCATTATACTTCCAGAAATTTACTGGTGTACTTACTACAAAGATGATTTCCGACGAAATATACGGCGCATTTTTACGGCCATATCTCGGCATTATCAACGAGAACAATCAAGATATACTTAAACTTGTTAGGCGTATTTACAAAAAGCCTAATCTTATCATTAATGGTCTTGCAGACCAAGTACATCAAGAATTACTCGCTACGTAAACTTCGCTTCGTAATATCTTTCGTACTGATTGCTTCGCAATTAAAAATATTTTAAAGAATATTGTTTAAAACATTCTTTAAAACACTTATTTTATATTTTAAGGAATACATGACGGAGGAGTCAGATCAAGGGTATCTAAAACCTAGATATGGAAAAACCATGACAGTTTCGCCAGATTCTGAACCGAAATATTTTTTGTAGTGTTGGATTGATTATGTCAACTACACGCATTTGATAGCGTTTCGGAAGGGGCCCAAGAAGTTGTGACTTCATACAGACTCATTGCATATGTAATTATTCTTCAGAAAATAATTACGCAACCGGCGGGCCATACCCTGTTTTCACATACCCACCGCAAACTTAAACTCGACTATCTTACTCGCGACATAGGCCGCTTTTTTATAGTCTTGCCCTTGCATGTTCAAAGGACCTGGCTGTTGCGCTCCATTCCGAACGACACGCCAACAAAATACTAACCGGGCTTGTCAACCCTACATGTAAATACTTAACTTTTAATTGTACTAAATTCTGATGTGTTTTGATTTGATAGAATTTTGATTTAAGAATTATGCTGGTATATTAGATGTGATTAGAATATTTTGATGCTGTAGGTTTGATGAACAATTTTACTTGTTGTACTATTTTATCTTCACTGACTCTATACCAACAATATTCTTGATACGTTAAAATTTATTAGCGGGATTTGTGCTAAAAGCTCTCATTTCGGCGTTTCGGCGAAGCCATCCGTTTAAAAATCTTACTTGAGCGGGCTTATTGAATACAATTTGCTTGTAGTAGTTGTCCCTTTGATCACAAATTGTATTGCATACGGTAATCTGATTTAACATTCTAGCAGCATCAATTGTAATCTCACCAATAGCACCATCAACTTGTACCGAAACCGACCGCTGTAAGAATTTAGCTGCTTGTCCAACTCCAAAATTTACACATCCGTCAAAATGCAGTACGGCTATATTAGCAGGTAATCTATCACATTTACCTTTTAACCAATAGTGACTGTAATATATTGCCAATGCACCTTCCCATGTTAGTTTAGCTATGTCAACAGTGGGATTAGCACGTTTAGCAATACCGAATTTTGTTTCACCGCCAACATCAACTGGATCATTGGTATAACCAACAGCTCTACGATTTTCTTTGCTATCAATAAGCCCCATTTTTACAGCCGGATGGGCCACATTCCAAAACCCGCCCACTTCGTATAACATGGTATGATCAACTGCTTTTTCAAATGCGGGTGTATAGGTCATTGTGTTCGTCCTTGTTATAACTATTTATAAAAATAGATAAGTAACATTAACAGGGGATTTAATATGCCAAGTAAATCAAAGGCTAAGGGAAACAGTTGGGAACTAGAGGTGGCTAAATTTTTATCATCAACCTATAATTTATCATTTCTGAGAGTACCCAGTAGCGGTGCATTTGTGGGCGGCAAAAATAATTTTAGAAAAGCCACATTAGATCAGTCACAATTACAAAGTAAGAAAGGGGACATACATCCTCCAGATGCATGGACACATTTTAATGTGGAGTGCAAAAGTTACAAAGACTTCCCGTTTCACCAGTTATGGTACACAGATGTAAAGATCCTCGATTCGTGGATACAACAGCAGCACGAAGTTGAGGATGAGGGCGATTTAAATTTAATTTTAATTAAAATTAGCCGTAAAGATAAGTGGGTTGTTTATCCTCAAAATCTAAAGTTTGTTGTTGATCGATCTCTAAATTATAAAGGGTGGGTATTTGTAAACTGGGATGACTTTTGGACAAAAGAACAAAATCAGTCGTTGGTTCAGCAATACTCGACTCAGTCAGTTCAGCCAACACTGAATTTGTAATTGTTGTAGAAACACTATGTTTTTTCATAAAATCATCATAGGATAATGCTAAGTCTCTATTAAAATAATCTGTATTTTCTGAAAGATACGTGAGCGTATTGTTATAGTTTTCTCTTGATACCCAGTGATAAGGTAAAGAGTAGCACTCTTTTAGTTCGAGCCGTTTAAACCAGTTATCAATGCCGTCTTGTTTATTTGAGTTATGTATTGCATCATGAGAATCACCACTTAAGATAATACAGCCTAACAGTTCCATGTGTTCCTCATGGGTAAAATTTTTAAAATTTTTCATCCCCATTAACTGACTTGGTTCTACAATTTTATATATACTTCCTGTTTTATCATACCGTGCATGATGTAGCTGATGCGAAGATTGCGCAGCTTTGAAACCTGTTTCGAAATTTGTTAATTCAATAAGCGACATACTTTGCCCTGATAAATGACATATCAGCAATTTATCTTTATGATTGGGCCCGTATTGCATAAGTTTTAAATATTCTTTATTATTGGCTAAATTGATCGCCTTAGCCTCATAATTATATAATGAAAAAAGATCAAACCCCACTTTACTTCCGTTGTGTCTTATTCGATAAACACCTTGCGTACTAACATATTCAAAGTGAACTTCGAGTTGAGATATAGGTTCAAAGACGGTATTTTCCATACCGCGTTTTTCACTCCATTTATCGGAAACGTAAACTAGATCTGTCCATTTTTTGCCTATCTTGTTGTCCGGGTCAAATTTATCAAAGAGCGCAGCTTTATAAAAGAGAGTAGCATCCCGATTATTTGTCACGTCTAATGCCGGGTGATAAAATTTAGTTGTTTTACGAATACAAAATTTAGTCCACCCTGCATCCTCTAATTCCTTAGATGATTTGGGACCAGTATACGGGTTTAACGGCAAATATTCCCTATTTTCACCGGAATTTAAATATAAAGTGTATGCATCAAGTTCAATACTTGCTAATTTTGTAAATATATTTTTAAATTGTTTTATTTTTTCATCATTAGTCATAGATACCTTTAAAACTACATTTAGTGTATAATAGAATAATGTAGACTGTCAAACTTCAGAAGTTGTCATCTTTTCTATTGACGTAAAACCGCCTTCTTTTATAACCTTAAGCACGTTTGTTACCCTGCCAATAAATTCATCCCGATGGGAAATTAAAAAGATATTTTTCCCATTGGTGCGACTCATATTTTTCAGTATTCGTAGTACAGACTCGGTGCCTGCTGTATCAATCCCGTTGTCTACTAATTCATCAATAAATAATAGATTAATCTTGTTATTCATATTTTCAAAAACATCCCTAAATGCCCAAGATAGTGATAGTATAAGTCTGGTTCGTTCGCCTCGACTTAAATTATCAAAGTCAAACTCTTTACCATACATGCTAATTTCAACTTCAAGGTCTGACTTAAATTTTACGTTGTGAGGTAATCCAATATTTTCAATATAGTAAGATAAGCGATGATTTAAGAATGACAAGTTTTGATCAATAATTTTCTTGCGTATAAAACTATCTTTACTTGTCAGTAACTTGAGTAAGAACTCCTGATGATCTTTTAGTTTTACTAATTCGTTAAGATTAGAAAAATCAACTTCTTGTAAACCATCTTTTCTAAGGGTATCAATTTGATCTATAAATGGGTTTTCGGAATTAATCTCGGCAGACAAACTGTTACCCAGTGTATCCAGTGTGGTTTTATGAGCATATGCCTCGTCTATGGTATCATAGAATGTATTAGGTAATGTGGGTATTAAGGACAGCACCGATGCAGCAAGCGACTTGACTTCGTCTCTTTTAGCAGTCTTATAGTCAAGTTTAAGTTGTGCTTCGTTGTATTGCAAAATGTAATCATCATGCACATTTTTATGTGTAGCCTGATCCATAGCCTGACTACATGTCGGGCAAACCTGCTCGGTGGAATTAGATACAACCTTTTTTAACTTTGCAATAATTTTTTCGCAATCTGTTACATCTTTTTCTAATCCTGTTAGTTCTTTTGCAAGAGCTTTGTATTCTGTATTAAGATCGTGTGCTTCTTTCTTAGACTTGTGGAGCGTAATTTCTTCATCAATCTCTACATTTAACATTTTCTCAATTGAAGATCTAAGTTTTGTTACCTTAATATCTTTTGCTTTATCCCATGCCGATGACTTAATCTCAAGGCCGGATATATTCTGCTCAATTCGACGATTTGCTTCAGTTGCAGCCGATATTCGAAATTCCTCTTCTTTAATATCATCTTTTGTTAGTTTATTATCTTCCTTGAGCTTATCGGCCTTTTCAGATAGTTTTGTGATACCTAGCAATTGTTCAATAATAATACGTTGATCACTTGTTCTTAGTGACAAGAAAGGTTCTACATATGTGTTTAATGCAAGTATGTGCTTGAACATGTCATGGGAAATTCCAATAGTGCGCTCAATTTCTATTTGTGTAAGACGACTTTCGCCCTGTGATTCATCCTCGTCGGTTTTATCATCTTGTTCACTATTAATTTTAATATCGCTATTGGTATCGCCTTTAGTAAATCTAAAGATACCTGGTTTGCGACCGCGCTCAACTTTATAATTTATGCCGTTAATCTCAAATGTAAGAGTTACAAACATATTTTTAGCATTAGTAGCATTAATCAAATTATCCTTACGAATCTTTGTTAACGCCTCGCCATACAACGCATACGATAATGCATTTACTATCGCCGATTTACCCACGCCATTTCTATTATCATTTCCGCCTAGGTCAATATTTTCACCCAGTACAAGCACAAGATCCTGCTGGGTAAAACTGATTGATTGGGTAACATTGCCAACAGATAAAAAATTCTTTAAAGTTAATGATTTAATTTTTAACATGTATGTTATAGTCCATTATAAATTTCTACAAGTTTACTTGTATTAAAAGAATCGCTATCAATATTTGTTAGCTCTTCAATAACAATTTGATCTACTGTCTTAAATTTGCTATCTGCTGTATAAGACTTTGTTATTTCTTCTTCTTGATTTTTAATAAGTTTAAATTCTCTTACATTGTATTGTGTCAGAAAAGTTTCTCTTAAAAATGCAGCTTCCTCATATGTGATGTCAATGTCAAGTATAACTTGCAGATAGGTTTTGGGCTTTAAATAAATATCAGGATTTTCTAATAGGGCTGAAAGATTAATACTAATAAATCTAGGACCGGTTGTATAATCCAAGAACTCGGGCTCTTTATCCCACTCCATGTACATGGCACCACGTTCAAAATCCCAAACATCTGAATAATTGTGACCAAACGGATTGCCAATGTAACTAATTCTGCCCTTTGTTTGTCTTTTATGAAAGTGGCCCGAAAATACCAATTCTTGATTCTTAAAATGCGAAGAATTTAGCGTGCCGTGATCAGGCATTTCAACCATGGCGTTCATTTTAAAGCCTGGCAGCTCCAAGTGACCAAAGGTATACTTTGACTGCATCTTTGACACTTGCATCCACTCCTCTTCAACCAGCCAAGGGATTAATGCAACATTACCTTCAATCACCGGCTTATCAATCAACACAATATTATTAAATTCGCTACCCACAATCATGGAGTGAATATCACGTTTTTCTCTGTAAAAAAGATCGTGATTTCCTACCATGATATAGGTTTTATCAAATGCAGCATTAAGTTTTCTCAATGCCTGCATTGTATAATCTAAAGTTAAAATATTGATATTGGATCTATGATGATGCCAGTCGCCCAACATTAGACAGGTTTCAGCACCCCTTGTCTTTGCTTCACTAATTAGCCAATCTATGAAATCCAGGCAATCTTGATTGTGTTCAGCTGAGTTATGTCGAAGACCAAAGTGGATATCAGAGAAAACCACAGTGCGATGAAATAATTGATTATTCGTGGTCATCTTTGGCAGTTTCCTGTGCATCTTCTCTTAACCTACGGATTTCGTCTTCAACAGCAAGTTGTCTTGAAAAACTTGGACTTGCACCGCTATCAATTAGCAAATCATCTCTGAGATCCTGACTCTTCTTTTCTAAGTTAAGTACACGAGTAAAACTGTTTGATACACTTGCCGTATAATAGGAGAACGGATTATCAGACTTGTATTCGTCAAACTGCAGGCCCATCTGCGCAAGTTGTAGCAATGCTTGCCCTTTCATTTCGTCGAGATAAGTATATCCTCGCCAGTTACCGCGTTGTGCATATTTGTTTACCATGAGAATAAACATTTTAGCAAGCTTGTTTGTAATAGAGCCAACCTCTATATTAAATTTGCCTTTTTTTGAGTGCGATCTTCCTACCTCTTTGGCCACACCATTTTCAATAATAAAGTGCTTAAATGGATAAAAATTTAACTTAACATACTTGTCGCCTTCGCTCTTTGGGTTCTTTTTACGGCCCGGAGATAAAGGGATATGATCAAATGTAAGCACCCTAAATACCAAGTCGTCAACCAAAATTGTATCGGGCTTTACTTTAAACTCGGATAGTTTTGGTTTTTCTGATTTTGGCAACATTAGCGAACTTGCTATTGCAGCATCATATGCAGTTACACCTATTCTTGCTGCACGAGTAATTTTACCCTTTTCTTGTGTTTCTGGTAAAAATATTTCTTGAATATCTTCAACAATAACATCGTAATCACTGTATTTTGGATCTATATATTCGGAAAAAGAATTTTTACTTCTGTGAATTTCCTTCAACATATCTTTATTATTTAAGTAATTAATTTTTTTAACCGGCTCGGTTGAAATAGTTACTGGAGCCATAATACCATCTTCATTTTCTATAATTATATTCATAATTTCCCTTCAGCAAATTTTTCTTATTTTAACAAAATGACACCGGCAAGTCAACCGTTTCGCTATAAAAACACCAATTTATAAGAGTGATAAATAAGCAAAATAGGAGAGTACAATGGGTTCACCGGCCGATTTTAGAGCTAGATTACAACCTAAAAAGTTGTTATCTGGAACTACAATAATTAATAATGTTTCATATGCCACAAACGATGTCTTAGGGCCGAATGAACCTAGTAATATTTTACATCCTTTGTGGGCTACTAGGGGTGTTCTTTTCCCTTATACACCGTCTGTGGCAACAGGAAATACAGTCGAGTATGAATCGTCTGGGTTTATACATTCAAACTATGGATATAATGCATATATTAGATCGTACCCTAAGCCAATAACTATTACAGCCGAATTTACTGCACAAACCACACAAGAAGCACTATATTTACTGGCAATAATTTGGTTTTTTAGATCAGTTACCAAATCTTACTTTGGTTTGAATCCTTATGACAAAGCCGGTACACCACCGCCGGTATTATTGTTTAATTATTTAGGTGATTATCAATTTAACAATACACCTGTCATAGTAAAGTCGTTTGACTACACATACCCGGCAGATATTGATTATGTACCAATTAATACTACATTTTCTACATTTAATAATAATGTAACTGGCTCCCCGGTCCCATCCCCTAGCGGATTTACGTATGTGCCTACACATATAACAGCTATAGTTGAGTTAGATGTACAGTATGTGCCAATTACACTTAGAAATAATTTTAATCTTGATTTATTCCGCCAGGGTAAGCTGTTAGGTGGGGGATACATATAATGGCACAAAATACAAAAGATACAAGTCCTTATTCTCTGACGCCAATTAAAAACTGGTATCTTGATTTATGGGTACCTCGGATAGTTCCAAAAAATGACTACGATAAAATTATTATTATTCCTCCTGAATTTAATCAAAGACCAGATTTATTAAGTCAGCAGGAATACGGTACTCCGAGACTATGGTGGGTATTTTGCGTAAGAAACCCTGATTTAATTATAGACCCTATTAACGATTTTGTTGCAGGGTTAGAAATTTATGTTCCTAATAATATATTGAAGCAATAATATGTCTAAAGATTTTATGTCTGGTATCACCGAAACCTATAATTCGGTAGTAGATTCTGTTGCAAATACAACTATCGGAAAAGCAGTTGTAAAAACATATAACGAAAACAGAGCATATGTAAAAACATCTTATACTGTTGTAGATAATAATAAAAAACATGTACATAAAGAAACAGCACCAGAAGAAAAAGTCTTATTGCAATTTCAACCTAATGTTCTAGATAATTATGACACATATACTTATCATTGGAAGCTTTTTATAACATCGCTGGAAGATGCTAGTAGCGGAAATATACTTGATTTATCCAACCAGACAATTATTGCAGAAAGCGGAGTATCTGATCTTACAATAGTTAATGTTGAAATTCACGGGATTGCTGTACCGTCGGTTGAAACAGGCACTGGTACGCAGACTCTGGTAAAATTTGAAATTATAGAACCGTCCGGTGCCGGATTATTAGACCAACTATATTATCAGGCAGTCTCACTCGGAATTGGTAATTGGCTAGTCATGCCTACATTTTTACAGTTAGAGTTTAGAGGCAGAGACTCTAGTACGGGTCAATCTGTAGAGGGTGGCGCGCCAGGCGAGTTAGCAGCATTAAAGTGGGTATGGCCTATTAAACTTACAAATTCAAAAGCAAATGTCACTCATATAGGCACAAGATATCAGTTTGACGCAATTATGTATAGTGAGCTTGCACAATCAAATTCTTATTTTAGTATTCAGCATAATGTGGTACTTGAAAAGCTTACTGACTTTGAGAGTGCAATGAAAGATTTAGAAAATAAAATTAATGCAGATCAATTTGAAAAACTAATTGACAACTATAGCATACCCGATACATATCGAATTGTTGTAGATCCTGCTTTTAGCAAGGAATTACTAACACCTGCTGATTTGGCAAAAAATTCATCACGTAGTGGTGACTTTGTTGACTTTAAAAAGAAAACTGCAACCTTTAATACCGGTACTAGCATTGACAAAATTGTAGACGCATTATGTCAAAACATGGATTATTTCCAAAAGAAAATGCAGAATTCTGAAACTCCGGCGGGACAACCAAATCCGTCAAATAAAGAAACAAATCAAATGAAAAAATTGTGGCGTGTTGTTACAGAAACCAAACCAATTGCGTTTGATATGTTAAGACAAGATAACGCTGTAGCAATAACAATTTATATTGTAGAGTATGATTTAGGTATGACCGATGTGGACCCTTCACAAACCGGGCAAACTCCCGAGACGCTAGCTGCAGAAAAAAGACGGTTTCTTGAGTATGCTAAAAATAAAATTATGAAAAAAAAGTATAATTATATTTTTACAGGCTTAAACGATCAAATTTATAATCTAGACTTAAACATGAATTTTTCATTTGCTGCTGCACTATCAAGATTTGGCGGTATTTACTACGATTCGGCTATTTCAGACCAAGGCGTTACTGCACAAAAAAATGCAGAGACTGAAAAAAATATAACCCAACAACTTAGAGAAACATTACAGTTTATTAATAGCGCACAAAAATCGGAAGATCTTACTAAAAAAATTAACGAATTTAAAAAGGCATTGGCCGAGTCTAATATAAATCCAACACTAGAAGCCAGGTATACAAATATTCTTAAATATGCAGAGGCACCCGATAGACAAGCTCAAACACAAAGAATAATAGCAGCTGGAGGCATTAGTAGTGCCGGCAGCACATTAGATACAAAAAGAATAGAAGCAAAATCACTTGCTGCACCTATTAGCGGATCTAATGCTAATGGAGATAATATTCAGTTAATGTTTATTTCAGATGTTAAAACAGCTTCGCCAACAGCACAGGAAGCCGATAAAACCGCTCAATCATTAAGAAAAGGCAAACTAAGACCGATACCGTATAGAGAAAGTATGCAAGAGGCTACAACAGCTGGCGGTATTGAAGGAAACAGTAATGCAGGAAGATCAAGAGTTGCTAGTGTATTTGCTACAGCACTATATTCATCACTTGATGCAAGTTTAGTATCTTTAAAATTTACAATTAAGGGAGACCCATTTTGGTTGTTCCCTACACCGGTTAATTCAGAACTCAAAATTTTTCCGTATTTGAGTAATTTGGGAACAGATGCTGCTGCCATTAATAAAATTAAAAATTCACACAAAGATACACCCCGCTCAGTAAATATGTACGGTACAGATAATTTTATTGTTATAAGATTTAGAACTCCTAGAATTTATAATCTAACCGAAGACGAAACTGATCCGTTCACAGAAGTTACTATGTTTAGCGGGGTATATAAGGTAATTAGTGTTGTGAGTAAGTTTACTGATCGTGGAGTTTTTGAACAAGAATTAAATTGCATACTTGATCCTGTTATTAATTTAGATAACTTTTTAAAAGATATAGAAAATGACGCACAAAAAACTGCAGATCTAGCAGCAGTACCACCAGCCGTGACTCCTCCAGCTACAGCAATTAAAACAGACAGGCTGGCATCGGCCAGCTTACAAGGATTACGAGGGGCAAATTTACCAACACAAATAACAGGGCTTGCATCGTCAAACATACCGACTATTTCTAACCCCACGGCATTGCAGGCCGCAAATCAAGTTGTTGTATCAAAGGAACAATCTTAATGGCCTACTTAGATACACATACCAGAACCACGTCACCCACAAAAAACGATTTATTTCAGCCCGGCGGCAGAATGACGGCACTATTTGGTGTCTTTATGGGGTTTGTTAAAGATACAAGTGACATTCAAAGAAATGGCAGAATAAAAGTCTGGATATCAGAGTTTGGGTCTGCACCCGAAAACCCCGATGGTTGGATTACTGCCAGTTATTGTTCTCCTTTTGCCGGTGCAACAAATGTAGAGACTAATAGTAAAGCAAATCTAGAATCTTTTGATGGCACACAAACATCATACGGTATGTGGATGGTACCACCGGACATTAATAACCAAGTTCTTGTAATGTTTATTAACGGCGAGGCACATCGCGGAATTTGGATTGGCTGTTTATACGGGCAGTATATGAACAACATGATTCCGGGCATGGCATCCAGTATCAGCAGTCATCAGTATCCGGGAAAAGATATACCTGTTGCCGAATATAACAAGCAGGATTCAAAAATAACACAGCCTGATCGAGCATTTAAACCATACGAAAAAACAAAGTTTGAAGGACTAGGAAACCAGGGACTGATAACTGATAAGTCTCGGGGAGTCACAACATCAAGTGCAAGAAGAGAGGCACCCAGTAATGTATTTGGTATTATCACCCCCGGGCCGGTTATTGATTCAACTGCAACTCCGTCAAGGATACGCAGAAAAGGGGGGTCATCATTTATCATGGATGATGGCGATGGAACAGAATATGTACAGCTTACTACAAAAACAGGGGCACAAATTAAATTAGATGAAACCAACGGATTTGTTTATTTAATTAATAGAGATGGTACCGCATGGGTACAAATGGACCAGCACGGTAATATTGATATTTTTGGTGCAACAGATATATCCATGCGTGCACAAAGAGACGTTAATATTCGCGCAGATAGAAATATTAATATTGAAGCTGGTCAAAATATATTCATGAAAGCTGCTAAAGATACGACCGAAGAAACTACCACGTTCACCTACGATGTTACCAATGTTCCACAGAAAAAAACAATACCTGTTTGGAAATACAAAGGCGAAGGCAAAGGGCAGGGTGGTAATATTGTCATGCAAGCTCTTAACAACTGGCAAAGTACAACTAAAAATACAGCATATTTAACTGTTACTGACAATAACATGAATATTAAAATTGGTAATGCACTTGTACTAACAACAGTAAATGGTGGACAGGATTATAATGCAAAACAAGGTATTAAATTAACAACCAGTGCAGCAGTTGATATAGCAGCCAAGGGTAATATTAGAGTTGGCTCACAGGGGCAAATTTCCGTTGTGGGCTTAGAGGATGTTATTGTTTGCACAAGTGCAAGTTTGAACTTAAAAGCGTTTGATAAAATTCAAGCAGCATCTGGCGCAGATACACTTTTGTCTGCCGGAGGAAAAATTCAACTAACATCAGTTGACAGTACTTTATTAACATCAGACAAAACAATAGAACTAAAGTCAACCGATAGTACATTATTATCTGCTAGTGCATTCGGTGTTACTTCAGACACATTATTTTCGGGCACAGTGGGCATTGGTGGAGACACAAAGGTTGGCGGTACATTGTACGCAACTGGCCAACCACGTCAATCACCCGCTTCTCCAGTCCCACCTAACTCAGCCACACTTGCCGATCCTGCTCCGTCTGAACCCGCTCAGTCTGCCGTTACATCACCGCCGGCAGAAATAAAACCACTCAATAGCAAGATCAATGTCCTTGCAACATGGATCGACCCCAATTCAAAATTTAAAAGAAATTCGGAAGCTGTAAGCACAACAGTATCTAGATTGCCCACATATGAGCCGTGTCCGGAACATGAAAAATTTAAGTTAACATCTGTAACCGGGTATGCTCCCGCACAAACTGAGGGATCACAAACATATCAAGGCTCCGGCGGCGCAGGCAACGAAGCAAAAGTATCACCTGCAACAAACACGGATCCAGGCGCAAATAACACAATGGTTGCTGGTGACCCACCGTCTGCCAGTGCTGTGGCCAAAGACTTTAACATGGCGGCATATGAGTGCCAGTTAAAAATACACGAAGGCGTTAAGTATGTTTCTTATCTGGATAGTGTAAATTTACCCACAGGCGGAATTGGGCATTTATTAAGAGCAAACGAAGTTTCTTTATTTCCCATACCCACTCCTATTTCGGAAAGCCAAGTTTCAGCATGGTTTCAGTCAGATGCACCCATATCAATTGCCGGTGCACAACGACTAATAGGTACAGATACTTGGGGAGACTTGACTGATATTAGAAAACGTGCATGTGCCGATTTATGCTACAACATGGGAGAAAATCGACTGTCAAAATTTAAAAACTTTATAGCAGCCATGAAAGCTGGAAATTATGATGCTGCCGGTGTTGCACTAAAAAATTCTTTATGGTTTACCCAGGTGGGAAAACGTGGACCAAATATTATAACAATGATTACAAGAAATATTGACACAACTGGGTGTGATAAAAAATTCTCAGCATAAACTTATTAAAAGGAAATAATCTATGAGCGGATGTGCAGCACCAACTATCACTGTGGGCGGGGTAACACTGTCAACTAGTACCTTTCAAAATGCGCAGGTATTGCTATCAACTGTAAGTGGAGATCAGGGCGATCCAACACTAGATGAACATACCGAAAATATAGCAAATGGTAATAATACAAAAGGTTCGAGCGGTGTACAATTACCCAGTACACCTGCCGGAACCCCGCCTGTACAAACTGCTTTGCCGCCACCCATTCCGGAACCCGCACAACAAACTGTTGATACACCCAGTAGGGGCGGTAATGGGCAACCAGTGTCGTGCGATATATGGGATGGCGTAAATTATGATATTCAACTAAGTCCAAATTTTAAATTACGCCAATTTACTATTAATGCTGTATTCCCAAACCAGCTTATTGATTACTTTTCATACACAAAGCAAGAAAGATTTTGTAATTTACAAAATTTAGCAGTAAATATAGCCGAACCTTTACGTGCTAAATTTGGATCATTTAATATTAATTCTGCACTTAGAAATAAAACATCAACCCCAAATGGCATAAGTCAGCATATTACCGGCCAGGCCATGGATATACAATTTTACGGGTGGACATATGCAAAATACTGGGATAATGCCATGTGGGTCAAAGATAATATACCCTACGATCAGTTTATATATGAGCACAGTGACAAAACCGGGCTTGTGTGGTATCACTTGAGTTTTAATAAGGCTGGGGGGCGACCAATAACAAGCCCCAGTAAAGTACTAACCATGTACCGTAATAATTATAGCCCCGGGCTACGCAGATACGGATAATATAGTAGCACTTAATTCTCTTGATAAATAACAAAAAGGGAATTATATGGCGTCTAATCAATCTGGGCTCGTACAACAACAACGTGTTACAAGAACACCCTATTTTGTTGGTTTTAACACAGTAGGCCAACCTAATCCACCGTATTCGTTGACTAATATCGAACTTATAAAAAGAGATATCAATAATCATTTTGCTACACCAATGGGTTCGCGAGTCATGCTCCCGTCGTTTGGATCAAATATTTTTAATTACTTATTTGATCCTTTTGATCAATATACCAAGGATATGATTATTGAGGATGCTATAAGAGTTATCGAAGAGGAACCTAGGGTATCATTAGTATCAATTGATGTGTTTCAAGAAGATCAGGCGTTAACAATTGTTATGGTTTTATTGTTTAGGCCAGAATCAATAACAGATAGCATGTATGTGACATTTTCTCTTAAAGATAAAGAAACTTTTTAAAATGTGTTACCAGCAGATTTATAATCATTTAAATAGCGAGAAATTAACATGAGCGGAGCAATTAGACAATCAAATTTATTTTCGGCAGAAGATTACCGTAAGGTATTTAAAGCATACGCATTTATTGATTATACAGCCTACGATTTTGATACACTCAAGCAGGCATTAATAAATTATATACAAGCATATTATCCTGAAGATTTTAACGATTATATTGAAAGTTCTGAATTTATTGCAATTATTGAATTACTTGCATACTTTGGTACAAGTCTTGCTTTTAGAACAGACCTAAACAGTAGAGAAAATTTTATTGATACTGCTACACGCAGAGAAAGCATTATCCGTCTTGCACAAATGGTCAATTATGTGCCGAGGCGTAATATCCCGGCAAGTGGTTTATTTAAAATTGCAGCAGTCCAGACCGATCAGCCATTGACTGATGCAAACGGCATAAACATCAATGATACTACTGTGTTCTGGAATGACCCCAATAATCCCGATTGGTTTGATCAGTTTACACAAATATGTAATGCTGCATTTAGTACATTGAATCCTTTTGGGCGTCCTACAAAAAGCGGAGTTATTGGTTCGATACCGACTGATTTATATCAGTTAAATAATATTTTGCAACTAAATGTAACTTACGGTATTTCTATAACAATTAACGGGCAGGTTTACCCAATTGACATTTGTAATCCGAATTTTATACCCAATGAAACAATTTTTGAAAGAGACCCCGATCCTGCCAATGCATTTAATTTTATTTACAGAAATGATAGTTTAGGTGTATCTTCGGCAAACACAGGATTCTTTTTATATTTTAAACAGGGTAATTTAATAAACATTGATAGCAATTTTGAATTTCCTGTACCTAACAGATTATTTCCCGTTGATATACAAAATATTAATCAGACCGATGTATATGTGCAAGAAACAGATCAGTCGGGTGCTGTAATAAGCAAATGGCTAAGAGTACCCGCACTGGCCGGCGAAAATATTATATATAACAGCATACAGCTTGGAGAGAGGAATATATTTGATGTTATTTCTGGCGCCAATGATACTGTTACTTTGCGCTTTGCTGATGGTAATTTTGGTAATATTCCAACCGGCCTATTTAGAACATGGGTACGTGTGAGCGCCAATCAAGCATTGGTAATTCGCCCGGCTGACGCGCAAGGACTGCAAATCAATATCCCATATATTGGATTTGATCAGCAGCAATATACTCTTCGTATTATTTTTAATCTTGAGCAGACTATTGGTAATGCTGCTGCTACAGAAACTGATGAGCAGATCAAATTGCGTGCCCCAGAGGTATTTTCAACACAGTCTCGCATGGTTAACGGAAGTGATTACAATGTGCTTCCGTTAATTTACGGAAATCAAATTTCAAAGTTACAGGCAATTAATCGTACATTTAGTGGGCAAAGCCGTTACATTGACTTAAATGATCCCACAGGTTTCCATAAAGATTTAATTATATTCGGCGAGGACGGCACACTTTATAGAGATAATCAAAATATACTTACTGAAGTCATTAAAGATTCCTCAAATAGTACCACAACAAATAGTACCACAGTAGAAAATATTCTCATTAATACTATTCAAGAAATGCTTAGAGATAATAAAGTATCTGCGTTCTTTTATGATGCCTATATTCCTCAATTTGAAGCTACTATTCGAGTAAACCCCCCAAATACAGGACGATCATTATTAGATTTAGTGCCCACAGGGACCGATCCATCGGCAAGCTTATACTGGAAAACAAGTCCAACAAAATTTAAAAATGATACCGGGTATTTTACCAGCAGCCAAGCATCAACTGCAGCGGCAGTTTCTTTAGAAAATGAGCCCATAAATATAGCAAATACCGCCGTCAACACAGACGGTACTGTATATCAGGCATGGAGCTTTATACGATCGGGTGCTGTTTTAGAATTTTCAGATAATGGTGTTACATACAGACCAACAAGTACTGCCTCAGTCAACACTGTAATATCAAACGGACTACCGTCTCTAAATTCTGTAAATCCTTTTGCAAATATTGGGCCGGTGGAGCTGAGCCTTGAAGAAAATAACACAATACAAGCAGTTAAGGTATATCCCATATTTAGAAATGTTTTAACAAGAGCAGAAATTCTTAAAATTTTAGGGGCAGTTGATAATGGCATTTCTTTTTACATGTATTATGATGTGCTAGCAGATTCCTGGGGTACATCTACTACATCTACACCAGGCATATCAAATCAAGCAGCACAGCCATTTAAATATCCACCACCAACAGTTATAGGATATAATCAGGAATTATTATCATCTAGCTGGGAATCTTACCCCAACAGCGGCATGCTGTATGTTGCTATTTCTAGCAATAATCAAGTAGGCTCTACAACATATAGTCTAACAGCCCGCGGCCGAGCATTTATATTTGAGTCATACAGAGACGTTAGGTTTTATTGGGAGCCAAATCAGGTAGTTATAGATAGCGCATCCGGATTAGCATTGCAAGACAGTATTGAAATTATGCCGTTTATTAATACAAATAGCTCAATTAATAATAATGATCCAATAATTGTAGACCCTAGCCAGTCGTATTTGTCTAACGGAGTTGTATTTAATCTTACAGGCGTATATACACAAGACGACGGATATGTTGATACTTCAAAAATTGCTGTATCTTTAATTGATACCAATAACGACGGTATTCCGGATAATCCCAAGGGATTCAACGAAATTGTGTCTCCTTCGGACAGAGCTGTATTCGAACTTTATACAAATGAAATTACAGGATATCAAAATTCTCGACCATGGATATGTAACTGGGATATAACATTGCAGGATACTACAGATAGTATTTATGTTTACTTTCCTGTAGATCCACAGAATCCTACTCAACTTTATAGTTCTCCGTACATTGCCAACATGGAATTAACAAATCAAGACGATATACTTAATCCATTATCGGTCACAGTTGGCGGATTTAAGTATGTATATATGGATACTGCAGATTTAATTTTTATTAATAATACAAGTCAAATATTATTTGATTCTGTTACGCCGGCAACCATAAACATATCAAATCAGCTTTCAGCATTTTTTAATAATATCGGCGTATTTCCCTGGATGACATCAGCTACCAATAATGATACAGATAATTTAGATAGCAAAAGCGATATTCTAACAAAGTATTTTTATAATAAAGTGTTTTTAATATCCACAAATGCGCCAGGATTTGGAGTATATTATACTTTGTCATCAAGCACGACACTGAATACAACATATTATCCTACAGGAAATATTACATTAGCATCTGTCAATACAGCATATTTTGACAAGAATGGAAAAACATTTACACAAAATACATCAGTTCCAATTGATCAGAGATTGCCCTTATATTTCAAGTGGAGTCACTATGCCCCCATTGATCAACGAGTTGACCCGTCAGCAACCAATATTATTGACATGATTGTTATTACTGAGAGCTATTATAGAGACATGTTAATCTGGAAAAATAGTAATGGTACATTAATAACACAACCAACGCCTCCAACTACAGAAGAACTTAGAATTCAATTCCAGGATTTAAATCAGTACAAAATGTTAAGTGATGATATGGTATGGAATTCTGGATCGTTTAAATTATTATTTGGGACACAAGCAGCAACTGAATTGCAAGCAACATTTAAAGTTGTTAAATCGCCGTCAACAAATATCAGCGATAACGAAGTAAAAACAAAAGTTGTTCAGTCAATTGATGCATATTTTGATATCAGAAACTGGGATTTTGGAGAAACATTCTTTTATACAGAGCTGGCCTCTTTTATACACCAGCAATTATCTTTGATAATTAGTACAGTAGTTATTGTTCCCAATAATGCAAACTCGCAATTTGGCAATTTGTTTGAAATTATATCGAGCCCAAGTGAGCTGTTTATGTCAACTGCCACAGTAAATAATGTACAAATAGTGGCCAATTTAACAGAACAAAATCTTCGTGTGTAACACTTACCTATACCGGACGTATAAATGACTCAATACATAACTCGATTACCAGCAGTTTTTCAAACCACAACAGAGAAGAAATTCTTTGATGCTACCTTTGATCAGGTATTTTCAAAGAAAGATAGCGACCTACTTGCTGGTTATATTGGTCGCAGAAATCCAGGCAGTTATAATCCCATTACTGATTTTTATCTGCCCGAGCCGTCTAAAGATAGAACATGGTGGCAATTAGAAGCCACTGCATTTGCAAGGGATGCAGACACTACAAAAAGTAATATCTTCTTTTACAGTGATTTATTAGAGAAAATTGATTATTATGGTGGCAATACTCTAAATCAAGATAGACTGTTTGAATCAGAATATTACAGCTTTGGACCGCCAATTGATTATGACATGTTTATTAACTATCAAAATTATTATTGGGTTGAGCAAGGGCTTCCCGAAATAATTATAACAGCCGGTGAAAATCAGCCTCCTATAACGGCTGTAGACATTATTGGTAAATCAACTTACACAACACCATCAACTGCTACACCGCCAAATCTAACACTATCAACAGGTATGAGAATTACGCTGTCTGCTGATCCTGCTTATTCTTCACCGCATACAGTTGAAAATATGGGCGGCTGTGTTGGTATTGCACTTGTTCCGCAGTTTCCGGACTTCACACCGGGCACAATATATGAAAATTTACCGTGGGACGGGGCTACAACACTATCAAACGGAAGACTTATTCAAAATTATTACTGGGATGCAAATACATGGGATACACAGGCAGTACCTAATTCGGGTGATTATATAACTATTGAGCGAGGCTGTATAGACAGAAATGCATGGTCTAGAACAAATAAATGGTTTCATCTAGAAACCATTAATAAATCTATTGGTGTAACCAAGTCAGCATTTCCCGCAAATGCCACAAGTGGGGTAAGACCCATTATACAATTTGATGCCAATATACCACTTTATAAATCCGGATCTCAATTTAAATCAGATATTCAGTATGGATTTGTAGACAACCAAATTGGCAATCCGTTTTTATTATCATCTGTTCAGGGCGAGCAATTATCAGAAATTAATAGCACACATGGTATAAATCTTGTTAATGGCGACCTGGTTTGCTTTTTTAACGATACAACTCCCTGTATTTCTAACTTTTTTAATTGGGATAAACCAGACCCACCCGATCCTAGCTGGAGTACACTAGAGCCGTTACATGCGTGGGACGAAGGTGAGAACGAACGCATAAATCGATACATTTTTGTTACCAATGTTATGCCTAACGGGTCTGTGTTATTTTATCCAAAGACATCTTATCTTCCATCACAGACAGTTGACGACGGAGATATTGTTTTTATCAACAAGGATGCTCCTTACCGCGGGGGTTCGAAAAGAGGGCAATCGTGGTATTATACTATTGATCTAGACAATATCTTAGATTTGGGCACCTGGAATAGAGCATATAACGATAAAGATCGTGTAAATCAGCCACCGCTATTTGAACTTTACGATTATAAGGGCATTGCATTAGAAGAATATCCCGATAGTAGCTTTACAGGCGGCAACAAAATTTTCTCATATAAACCCAATACCTCGCCCGGTGCAACAGTTGATCCTGTATTGGGATTTCCTATTGTTTATACCTCGCTAGGATTGTCTTCCGATATTGTTTTTCAAAATAACTTAATTACCGACAGATATACATATACTGGTAGTAATAATACAATACAAATACGCTTACCAATTGAGGGATACTATTATTATAAAACAAGAACATCCTCCACATTAAAAAATGGTTGGAATTTATACGATCCGTGCCCTTGCGCAGATATCACACCTGCGCCCCCAAGTAATTGTATCAATTTAAGTAAACAACGAGTTATCAATCAGTATGTTGTGGGCTATGGTACTGAATATCAATTTGAACTAAGTGTTACTCCTTATGGTTATCCTGCGACTGCTATACAGTCGCCCGATATTATTGTTTTAGTAAACAGCGCACAAATTAATCCGTATGATTCAGCAACCAACCCGCTTGGATATACCCTTATAGAAATAAAAAACAATATCTATGTCAATCTTTACGCTTATTTAACTCAACTATTGTTGACCACACAACTTGTACCACCAGTAGTTGAAATTCAAACATATACTCAAGATTTATTAGATCCGACAGCATCTGGCTATTTTCAGATCCCGCAGCAGCTTGAGGCAAATCCTACGCAACTTGAAGTTACTGATATTAGCGCAAGTAATTTAATTCAACAATTTTCATCTATTATTTCAAATCAAATTGGATTTAGCGGGGTTGCGTTTGGTGGCAATAATAATTACAGAGATTCTAGAAAGAATGGATCTGTCGGATTATATATCCTTCAAAATCTTGCACCGGCATTAAAATCAATGTTGGTATCGTCGTCCGATGACTTAGATTTTATTGCCAGTATACGATTTAGTCAGGACGAATATACAAAATTTAAAAATAAATATTTGACTGTTGCATTACAGTTGATCAATCAAGAATTTAATCCTAGGCGCTATCAAGATGGTACTATTGATATTAGTATATGGGTTGGGCAAATTTTAAAAGTATTAAACATATCAAAAGAATTTTCTAATTCTTTTGCATACTCTTACATGGCCGCAAGTGGTGTTCCTACATTCTCACAGGTAGTAACCGTCCCATCTAGCGGATTGGTTACACTTGAAGATTACATTGATTTAGATGATTTAAAGAATGTAATGTATGTGTATGATATATCAGACTTAGACTTGCCTAATATGCTTCTTGTAGGCAAAGATTACAGCGTTATTGACTCCCGCGATATTATTGAGGTAAAATTATCTAACCAGTATAGTGGTAAAACATTAGCATTTTATCTATACAAAGATCCATTGTCAACATATATACCGTCAACTCCATCAAAGCTTGGTACATATTCTACATATATTCCTCGTATTGAACTTGATACATCATACGCAATTCCAACAGATATTATTATTGGGCACGATGGATCAAAAACTATTGCCTATAACGATTATAGAGATCAGCTATTGCTCGAGATTGAAAGAAGAATTTATAATGGTATAGTAACTAAATTTCGAGATGAATACTATGTTCCGTTGCGTGTTGAATCTGTAAAATCAGGATACTTTAGACAAACTCGATATTCCCGACAGGAGTATCTAGCTATTACTGAATCTTATTTAAATAAATGGTCTGCTAAAAATAAAGCAAATTACAGAGCCAACGACTGGGTATCGGCAAGTAAAATAACTCCCGTAACTGAAAAATGGAAATTATATAATTATCGAGATGCATTAAATGGCATTGGCCACTGGGATATTTTTGGATGGGATAATCTTGGATACGATCAGACCTTAAATTTACCCGGTAACTGGAAAGGCATCTTTCAATACTTCTACGATACATATTATCCAAATACTAGACCGTGGGAAATGCTAGGGCTCAGCCAGCAACCGTCTTGGTGGATAGAAGAATACGGCGCACCCGTGACTCTTGTCGGACAATCAGTATGGACATCAACAAGCCAAGGCTTACATAACATGTGGGCTGATCTTGAAGCTGGTATTATAAGACAGGGCCCTTCGGCAATTTATGATCCAAATACCTTACAAGTTCAATCACAGCCCATGTGGGCAAGGCCCGGATTATCGTCAATTATTCCTGTTGACTCAGCAGGAATGATTATTTCTGTACCAGCAATATTTAATATCAGTATTGCAAGCAATGATGCACCATTTAAAGGATTTGATGCAGAGTGGGTATATGGAGATGGAGCGCCAGTTGAGCAAGCATGGATGTCAACATCTGCTTATGCATATAGTACTCAAGAATTCCTATACTTGATGCGCCCGGGCCCATTTGGGGAACTATTATGGGATACATTAGGCACAACACTGTTGCCCGGACAATTGATTATACCAGATATAAAAAGTCCCGTAATGTCCGATACAGATTGGCAATATGTACAAAATGATAAATTTAAGAGTACTGATCCTTTGTATCTATGGATGCGCCCAAAAAATAAAGATCAAATTGTTCATGCAGAAATAGTCGATAGTGTTGTACAAATACGCCTAGGCTATCAATCATGGGTCAGCGATAGAATACTTTTTCTTGGTAAAGATGTTGCAACAACATTTGGGCAAAAAATCAGGACCCTTGACGTAAATCTTGCAAATAAATTTGCCGGATTTACAAATAAAGATACCACCAATACATATATTGAATCTATATCACCCGGTACAACAACAAATACCTTAATTATTCCATCAAATAATTTTAATGTACTTCTGCACAAAAGTCCTGCTGTTGATACATATTCCTATAGTGGAGTTATTATTAGAGGCCTCGGGGATGGCACATTTGCTATTTACGGATACGATTTATTAAATGCATCATTTAAAACACTGAACAGAACAAATAATCAATTAATTGATATTTCTGTTGGCGGCACCCCTGAAGAATTTCAGTATTTTACGTCGGGAGCCACATACAAAACCGGCGATATTGTTAGATATAACGGCGTGTATTATCGAAGTTTATCTACCCAGACTGTACAGGGGTTTATTTCAAAAGCATGGCAGAAATTAAGATCCCTTCCTATATCGGGCGGTGTTTCTGTAACATACAGACCTATTTCAGATACTACCATTACAAGTTATGCCTACGGAACTATATTTGATACACCGCAACAGGTATTTGACTTTTTAATCGGATGGGGCGCATGGCTTGAAACTCAGGGATGGCAGTTCCAAGATGTAAACGAAGATACAAATCAAATTAATGACTGGTTAGCTTCTGCAAAGCAGTTTCTATTTTGGTTAAACACATCCTGGGCAGTTGATGCATCTATACAATTAAGCCCGCTTGCAAACTCAGCAACATTAATTGTCAAGCGAGGATATCCCGATGATGTTGAAACATTAACAAATGGAATATATAGTATTTTGGACAAATACGGTGTTGCTATTGCACCAGTTGATACCACGGTTAATAGAGATGGTCCATTAATTACAGTCTCGCCAGCAAACTTATCTGTTGGGGGGATTTATTTCCTACAAGTTAATGCCTCCGAGACCGAACATATTCTTATATTCGATAATACAACTAGTTTTAATGATGTTGTGTATTCTCCTCTATTACGAGCAAGACAGCAGCGCCTAAGATTCAACGGATTTAGAAGCAACAGTTGGTACGGTAAAATGGAAGCACCTGGATATCTAGTTATTGCTGATCAACTTGTGCCTAACTTTGATACCATTGTTAGCGATATGAGGTATTACTATGATTCTAATTATGTTATTGATAATCCAAGCCTTGAAGATCTCGGCAGGCACCTGATTGGGTATGAAAGTAAAAGTTATCTTGACAATTTGCAAGTATCTAACGATGTACAGTATCTATTTTACCAGGGTGCTATTAGACAAAAAGGCACAAAACAAGCCCTTGAAAAATTATTTAAGTCTTCACAGATTCGTGGTACAGGCAATGATGAAATTGTTGATGTATATGAAGAATGGGCATTAAAATTAGGTGAATTTGGAAATACTGTTGAACAAGTATCCACTGAATTTACTATAAAACCAGAACAAAATACAGGCGAAGTTATTGTTACAAGACTAAACTTTGTACCATCAACTATCGGGTTTGTAAGAGAAATTAATATTTTAAATTCTCAAAATACATATACTCGTGTGCCAAAGATTGTTATTGACGCACCGGATATTAGTTCCGATAATCCTGCACTAAAACACCCAATTCGACAAGCCACTGCATACGCAGTATTGGATTCAGAAAAGCGGATTGCTCGTATTGATATTATTGAACCGGGGTATGGATATTCTTACGCACCGGTAGTTGTAATTGATTCCGGTAACGAACAAAATAACCTTGATAGGTTATATAGTGTATGGCAAGGCGAAATTATTGTTGACACCACCCTTGATAATATTATCGATATCAGTATTGACGAAATAGATGTATGGAAAGTGCGCCCTACAAATCCAAGTTACTCACTTGAATTTCCCGTTACAAATAGAACTGAGTATTCTACACCCAATGCCGGTTATGTAAATTTTAATGATGTAACCTATAGTAGATTTGATGTTAATCAAACTGCTGTAACATGGGGCACAGACAGTTTTAATCCTGTCGAATTGGAAACTATATGGGTCGCAAAAACATTTACGGAAGACTGGGGCGTTTATAAACTTGTTAATATTGCACCAGAAACATTTGATGTGTATGCTGATGCCAATAATGATTTATTTTTAAGAACAGATTCTTCATATTTAATTACACCGCAGTTTTCTACTACAGGCGATGTTACTGATTTTGGTAACATGATTGTGCTACAAGTCATTGAAGCGCAGGCAACAATAGATTCAGTAGTGGATATTACTGCCGGAGCAATTACATCAATAACACTAACAAAGACTGGTGCAAATTATAGTGCTGTTCCTACAGTTACTATTACCAGCGATACTGGTGTTGATGCAACTGCCGTAGCAACAATTGCCGGCGGCATAGTAACCGGCATTGTAATAACCAACGGCGGTTCCGGGTATGTGTCTGCAACTGTGACAATTTCGCCGCCCACATCTGTTGGTGGTGATACAAACTACACTGTCGGATTTACATTTGATAGTGTACAAACTGATTCTGCCAATGACGGGAAAAATTACTATAATTTAATAACACTTACAGGTAATCCTATATCTGCCACCGATATACCCCAGTTTAATAATTTTACAAAATTAATGTTGTTTAAGACAATGAGGTTTATGACAATTCCGGCACTTCAAACACCGTCATATATTAGTGTGTCTGATAAGATATGGGCAGATGCTGCCACAGTTGAAATTAGTGGTGATAATCCAGGACCAAGGTGGGGCGTATACACATGTACATATACACCGGAATCTGGAATTGGATTTACAGCGTTTAGAACACAGCAGCCACTGATCAATAATTCATTATTTCAAAGTGCAAGTGTGTTTAATACCAAGGGTACTGAACTTGTTCAGTTGCCAATATACGACCCGTTTAAAGCAATATTGCCTGGTCCTGCAAGACAAAATATTACCTATATGACATTAATAGATCCTGCATCTTATAATGTTACCTCAAATCCACGATTGTTTAGCGAAAATATAACTTTTGGAGAACAGCAAGTAGGAAGGTTATGGTGGGATTTATCTCAAGTTAAGTATGTTTATTATGAACAACCAATTGCTCAGGACGGTAGCGAAACTGAAAACGATAACTTAGTCTATAGAAGAAATCGTTGGGGACAAATTTTTCCAGGATCTGCTATTGCTATTTACGAATGGGTTAAAAGTCCTGTTCCACCTGAACAGTATACAGGTACCGGGATACCCCGAGACATTACCACATATGTAGAACTTGTAACATCAAACAGATTCACAAACATAACAGAAACAAATTATTACTTCTGGGTGCTTAACACAACCGATCAGCCAAATATTGAAAATAGAACCATGGCGGCACTTGATGTTTCTCTCATGCTTCAAAGTCCTAGAAGCCGTGGGTTTGCCTTTTTCTGCCCAATTCAGCAGACTACTACAAACAACTCCTACATGTTTTATAATGTACAAGAAATTCTTGCATACCAGGGAAATAATGTACAAATTCAATATAGGGTATCATTAAGAGATGACCAAAAACATGCTCAGTGGGCATTTTTTAGAGAGGGTGATACAAAATCTGTAGTAACACCGCAGTATTGGGACAAAATGACAGATAGTTTATGCGGATATACTCAGCTATTACCTGTAACAGACAAATTTTCTAACAGCATCGTTATTGCTAATAATCTGCCCTGGGACATTTTTGGGTGGGACATTTCCAAATACGATCAGGCTACTTTGACTTCAGTACCAGAATATGGCCAAATTTTACCTGTGCCGGATCCACTATTAAGTAATGCTGAAAAGTATGGTATTTTATATCGCCCTCGACAGAGTATGTTTGTAAAACTTCAAGCAGCAAGAAAAGTATTTGTCCAAGCAGCCAACTCATTGCTAAAATATATTCCTGTTAGAGACACTATACCTGCCTGGAATAGTAGCTTCCAGACAAATTCCGAAGGCATTTATTGGCAGTATACAAACTGGTACGAAAAAGGTTATGAAAATGTAACTCCCAGTGTTATATATGCATCTAAAGCGGAAGTTGACATTGCACTTTTAGCCGGATTACTACAATTAGGGGATATTGTAGAAAATAAAAATAATGCAAGCATCACTAATCCGGGCGGTAATGGAAGATACATATTGTATGCTGTTATCAAAGACCCCGTTGACACAACTAAACTCTCGTTGGAAACTGTTGGTCTACAAAATAGCGCAATTGAACTAATGAGTACAGTTTATACAGCGACCGATGAATATAATCTATCCACTACACTTAGGGAGCTGTTAAATTCGTTTAGAAATGAAATTATGACTAATACATATTTCATTGATCAAAACGAATTGTTCTTCTCCATGTTAAATTATGTTCTAAGTGAACAGAAAAATCCCAACTGGTTGTTTAAGTCATCTTATATTTACATCAAAGAAACCAATTTAAAATTATCACAAGATCAGTTATATGTACCTGACCAAATTACAAATATTATTGATTATATCAAAGATTCTAAACCGTATCATACTCAAATTAGAGATTATACAAGCGTATATACACATCTTGATACCACGCTCGGTACTGTGGAAGAATTTGTAAAAGCCAACTTTATATTGCAATTTGGCGGGAAATATTCATCCGGTCAATATGTCAACACGCCGCAAAATACTCTTACACCCACTGTTGGCTGGGACATAGATTACGATAAAGATTATGATGAATTTTTGTGGGACGCATCATCACTAGCCGATATAGTGCCACAATTTGTATCTGTTAATAATACTGTTGCTGACTTTATACCGGATCCCAACGATGATTGGCCTACCGTAAATACTATTTCATTAGCAGGAACCTATAATCCATCTAAAAATAATGGTATGTCACATTTATACCCTTCTACCTTTACATTATCAAATAGCAACTTGTATCTAAATAGTCCACAAACGTTTATATCTCCTGCCAATATTGTGAGTGTACAAAATAATGGCATAGCATTAAGTAATGGCGAAGATTTTTATGTAGAGGTTGATAATACAAGTTTAACTAATACCACATACACAATATACTTTTACAATGACCCGGGGTCAACACAATCGCCGCCATTTAAAGATCTTGTTGCATTACTATTGTGGGATGGTGGTCAATTAACTATTTTACAGGGTAATATACCTCGCAGCGAAATTGCAATGGGGTTTCCTACCACTAACTTAGTAATAAATGTTGATACAAAGTTACCTGTAAATATTTCAACTGGCGTACCAACCCCGTATTTGGGGTGGGGAGATGTATGGGAATCAGTTGACGGGCCTATTGCAGATGTATTAATTGGCGAAGGCGGATCAGAATATGTCACGTGGGACCCGGTATTAGAAGTTGAAATATTAGCCAACACTATTAGTTTCAAGGAACATACAAATATATTTGACGGAACTGAATTTTATAGAAATGCAGAAATTGATTCTGGCACTTTAGTCAGCGATATACCGTGGCCAACTGCTGGAATTACAGATAATACCGAAGTAATTACTGTCACAGCCGATACAGATATTTTTCCGGATCCCGATGACTTAGACGGTGCTGCTTTTTGGATCGGCGGGGAAAGAATTGAATATAAACTCAAAGAACCCGTTGTTGGTCAAACAAATGTCTGGGAATTAAAACTTATTCGTCGCGCAACGCAAGGAACATCGGCTGTAGAACATAATGTTATGATACCCAGCTTAGAAGATCCTCTAGTGCTAGTTAAAAATCCTGTATGGATTGAAAAAGATAATATCATACCAGAGGGAGCAAATATCACAGTATGGAATGCATCTCGCCTACCTGCCAAAGCTGATGGTGCATCAGCATTTGGTGCCAGCTTTGGATATAATGCCTGGGGGCAGTTTATTTGGGGTAATCAGTACACCAGCATTGAAGATGTGCCCTTAGGCGGGCTTTGGTATGCGCAGACACCAGAAGCAGTGTTCCTAACCGAGAGTCAAGGCATAAGTATTCCATAACAATATAGGTATATAATTATCATGATAAATAAAGAAACTAGTAATGTTGAACAAACTCCTGAACCTAAAAAAGACGATGTCTTTGTCGATACAGCAAGGATGGATGTACAGTGTCATATTTTAATTAAAGATAAAGATACCAACGAAACGTTAGTAAATAAAAGAGGTTAAAATGCAAGATTTAATTCGTGCTTCTATTCAGGGATTTGTAAAAATCATTGATAAAACTACCGGCGAAATTTTAGTGGATACACACAATGATGTGTTATACGGAAATATGTCAACTGCATTGGCACATGCACTTATAGGAAATTCAAATAGTTTTTTATACTATATGGCATTTGGCAACGGCGGTGCATATGTTGGCCCTACCGGCATTATTAACTATAAGGCCACAAGAGGCGAGGGCGCAGCAAGCCTGGTTAAAAATCCAAATGCTAACTTATATAACACAATTTATGTAAAAAAATTATCCAATGATGCAACCGATAGGGCAAGTTATAATGTTAAATCTACGGCAGAGACTGCACCCGAAGATTATGCAACAATGTATGAAGACATTATTGTTGATGTAACTATAGGGTATACTGAGCCCCCGATCGGTATTACCGGAGCTGATATTACCCAAACAGCCATAGATAATTCCACATTTGTAGGTACAAGTGCAGGTGCGGCTGCAACAGCGTTTGATCCAGCCAATCTTGTTTTTAACGAAATTGGGTTATTTGCTGGGTCTAATAATTTATTTGTTGGCGATTATACATCAACAGTTAGTGATGTTAATAATTTTGTTACACAAGGCCCCAACTATGCAAATACTCCTGGATCAAAGTCTAAACTAATGCTTACGCATGTTGTTTTTCACCCAGTACAAAAATCAGCCAATCGTTCCTTAGAAATTGTTTATACACTGAGAATTCAGATGGGGGCAAGGTAATCCTTATGGCATACAATATTTATAAATCCGACGGAACTACAGTTTCAATACCCGATGGTGTAGTTGATCAGGCGTTTAACGACACCGCAGCCAACGGCGGAAAAGGCATTGGTATACAGCTTATTGGCAATAACTCTCCCATATATGTTGCTCCTATTGCACAAACATGTTTACAAATGACAGAAAATTTTTGTAGTGCAACTATCCCCGGCGATACTACATCATTACAAGGACAGTTATGGTTCCAAAAATCATCAGAAACTGACGGGAATCTTTTTATTAGATATAGCGGCGCAACATTTGGCGGAATAACAAACTGGAAACAAATTGCATTGGGTACCAGTCCTGTCACGCCCGGCGTATACAATTATGCAAGTTTCACTGTTGACTCTTTTGGTAGAATCACCAGCGCAAACAGTAACAATCTTGGTACAGGTAGTGTCACATCAGTTGTTGTAACAGGTGCAAATGGAATTACCTCAACAGGCAGTCCAATTACAACAACAGGCACAATTTCACTGACACTGGGCAACATTACCCCGGAAAGTGTATCCACTATCGGTAACTTAACATTCAGCGGAACCGCATCAAATCAGCGCATTTTAGGCGATTTTAGCAGCCCTGTGTCGGGTAGTGGTTCAATGACACGCACTGCACTTCAGACCGCAACAACTAACAGCGATACTATAATTTCTATATTGCCCAATGGTAATGCATCAACAACATCACTGGAATTAGAACAGGTATCAACTGCGTTTGCTAACAGTGCATATTTAAGCATATTTAATAACAGCCAAACAGATTATTACGGAATTGAAGGTAAGATTCGTGGAGCAGGTAATTATCAAACTTTATTAATTAATAACGGCGGAACTACTGCTATTAGCATAAATTCAAGTGCCAGTGTCAATATACCCACACAGTTGGTAGTAGCAGGGACTGTGTCTGCATCTAATTTATCGGGGTCAAACACTGGGGACCAGACTATCACACTATCCGGCGATGTGTCGGGAACTGGCACCGGTGCTATTACAACAACACTGTCAGATACAGCAGTTGCTCCCGGGGCATACACAAATGCAAATATTGTAGTAGATAGCAAAGGTCGTATTATATCTTCCACTAACGGAACAACAACTCTTGTTGGCGATGTGATAGGTACTGGAGATACTGACCAGTTTAGTACTACTGTAACTGCCATTAACGGAATTACATTATCAGAATTACTCACTGGATTTTTGCTCAATACTGGCGGCACTGGTCAGCCGTCTATTGCTACAGTAGCAGATTTCCCAATCTTGAATCAAGATACAACAGGCAATGCCGGCGGTCTTTCCCAGGTCCTGTCAATCACTGGCGGTGGCACCGGGGGCAGTAGTGCAAATGTTGCCATTAATAATTTACTTCCTGATCAATTTGAAAACGAAGGCAAATTTTTAGCAACCGATGGTGAGTTTGTCGTCTGGGCAGCCCCATTACCTGATCAGCTTGGGAACGAAGGCTTGTTTTTAACAACCGACGGTATTACTGCTACATGGGAGTCCCCATTACCTGATCAGTTTAGTAATGCTGGCAAATTCTTAACAACCGACGGCACCACTAGTTCCTGGACTCCGGCCGCAGGTTTAGATGCTGTTAACGTATTTACTAATAACCAGAGCGTAATAATAAAAGATTTAACAGATGCTGCCACAATAACCATAGATGCAAGCCAATCAAATAATTTTGAACTACAGGCCACTCAGTTGGTAGGCGCCACACGAGAAATTGCCAATCCCGTTAATTCTTCAAGCGGCATGGAAATTAATTTATGGGTATTTCAGTCCATTGTTGGCGGAGAAAATATTACATGGGGTACAAATTTTAAATTCCCTGGCGGCGTAGCATATACTTCAACATTAACAGCAAATGCTGTGGATTTTTATAAAATGAATTATAACAGTACTAAAAATATTTGGCTAGTTACACAACAAGCAAATATTTCATAACAAAATAAAACTAAGGAATTATTAAAATGACGTATGAGGTATATAAGCCGGTTGGTGCAAATGGAGTAAATCCTGTACTGGTGCCCGATAATGTAATTGACGTTGCCCTATATGATGCTACTAATAAACTTGGTTTACAATTGCCCGGAAAAAACTCCGTCGACTATGGACTACCTTTTGCGCAGAACATTGTTCAAATGGTATCTAACTTTGCAGGATCTATTATTCCAAATGACACCATTTCAATGCAAGGGCAACTTTGGTACAACGCAACTTCGGCTAGTGCAGGTAATCTTTACGTAAAATTCAACAGTAATACAACTGGCGGTATTGCCAACTGGAAAAAAATAGTATCGCTCAACAGCCTGGAAACAGGCGAAGTATCTGTAGTCAACCCGTCTGTATTACCTAAAACAGGAGATATGCGAATTGTTAGCGGCGCTGTTTCAATCTTCGGAAATAACTCATGGAATGGAACAACACTTAATATATCAAACGGTGGTACCGGTGCTGCAACAGCAAATGATGCATTTAACGCACTGGCACCCAATCAAATTGGCAACGACTATAAATTTTTAACAACCGACGGAACCAATGCTTACTGGGCGTCAGTAAATGCAGGTGGTGGCGGTATACCAGGCGGAACAGCTGGTCAAATACCATTTCAGTTTGCACCAAGTACCACAACATTTGCTCCCAATTTTACTTTTGTCGGCGGAACAATAACTTTAGGTAGTCTGTCTGGTGCCATCAAAACCGCAACTGGTAACCACGGATTAATTATTCAAACTGGTGCAGCACTTCCGGGAACAACTTCGGGAACACTGCTATTATCAACCGGCAATGCCTCTTCGGGCGCAGCCGGTAATATCACACTTGCCCCCGGCACCGGAACTGTCAACGGGGCACAGACACTGGTTAGCGGTGGTGCAGGTACTGGTGGTTCCGGAAATAATAACGGCGGCCCGTTAATTCTTGCTGGTGGTACATCAACTGGATCTGGCACAGCAGGTATTATTAGATTCGATACCGGTGGTACTGAAGCATTAAGGATAACGCCCACAGGCTCTTTGAGTTTTAGTAAAACACAACAAAGAATACTTGGTGATTTTAGTAGTGCCACAATCTCTAATCGAGTATTGTTTCAAACAACCACAGCAAATAACGTAACATCAGTTGGTGCAGTGCCCAGTGGTAGTTCAACTCAGGCCAGTTTTAATGCATATAATAATAGTGATCCAACCAATTCAAGTTTAGCACAACTTATAGTTACCAGTACCGAAGCTAGATTAGCATCGGGCAGCACAGGAACAGGCAATACATTGCCGCTAACAATACATACCGGTAATACCGAAAGAATGCGAGTGCTGGCAAACGGTGATGTTGGAATTGGAACAACCACACCTGGTTCAAAATTAGATGTGGCCGGCAATGTTAATGTAAGCGGTAATGTTAAATTATCGGGGACTGTATCGGGCTATGTGCAGATTAAGGCACCTGCATCTTCAACAGGAACAACATATACACTACCTACAGCAGACGGATCAGCCGGACAAGTGCTTGCAACCAATGGTGCTGGTACGCTTGCGTGGGCGAACGGAGTGCCGACCGGTGCTATTTTATTATGGTCGGGAGCATCAAATGCTATACCCGGCGGATGGGCATTGTGTGATGGACTCGCCGGAAGACCGGACCTAAGAGACAAGTTTGTGGTTGGTGCAGGCAATTCATATGCTGTAGGAGCAACAGGCGGCAGTAAAGATGCTGTTGTTGTAAGTCACGGTCACGGTACGACCACAACTGATAGCGCAGGAAGTCATCAACACGGGTACGACGATGCATATTTTGCAGAAAATACAACGCCAGGGGGCAGCTTATTTGGGTCAGGTGATTCTGATAGTGACAACGAAACATATTATTATAGATCACCGAGACCAACTACGGATTACGCGGGTGGCCACACTCATACTCTGTCTGTTGCTAGCGCCGGTGTGGCTGGCACCGATAAAAACCTCCCACCATACTATGCACTCTGCTATATTATAAAAACTTAACCATAGTTTTTATCAAGAGATAAATACAATAAAGCATTACATAATTAAGGAATTTAACAATGGCATACTCTGTATATAAACCAACTGGTTCAAATGGAACAAATCCAATATCTGTTCCCGATAATGTTCTTGATACCACTTACTACGATGCAAATAATAAAATTGGATTGCAGCTACCCGGAAGAAACTGTGTCAATTACGGAACAGCTATTGCTCAAAATACCATACAAATGGTATCTAATTTTGCAGGCACTGTAATACCCAGCGATGCTATTGCATTGCAAGGTCAACTGTATTTTGAAGTAACAGGTGCTACTACTGGCAATTTACTTGTAAGAACATCATCAAGCAGCTCCGGTGGTCGAATTCCAAATTGGCAAAAAGTGGTCACTGTTGCCAGTGATGAAACTGGTACCACACCTGTAGTTAATCCATCGGGTACTCCAAAAAATGGTGATATAAAAACTGTAGGTTCTGTTGTTTCAATTTTTGCAAATAACAACTGGAGACAAGTTACCTAACTGACTTTTGATAAATACACAGGTAATTAAGGAGACTAATTATGTGTGTAGTTGTTGGCAAATACTTCAAAGACATAGGCTGGGTGGCTGTTAAAAATCGGGACCGCAATTATGTGCCCGAAATTAGTTTCCGTAAAAAAATAGAAAACAACACTGAAGTTTTATATTTCTGGGACGATATTACACAATATTCGGAGGGATTAAACTCTGCCGGTATATGCATACTCAGTGCCAGCTTAATGGTGCTAGATGACGAAAAAGAAATTACCGTCAGAGCCAAAAGACCAAGCAAAGACGGCATAAAAATAAGAAAAGCTCTTGCCGAAACCAGCCTTAAGTCTGCTGTCAAAAGTTTAATTGATAATAAACTTACTGGGTGTACCTTAGTTTTTGATCGTGACACCATGATCCTAATTGAAGGCGCATGGACTGATTATGCCAAAAAAGACTTTGAATACAAAATAGGATTAATACCGCAAGATCACACTGTGGCTCGAACCAATCACGGTGTTTGGCTAAAAGGCGCCGGATATCAGTATACCAGAGATGATGATGCTGAAAGTGCCAGCAGAATTAGTTCGGAGTCTAGGTTGCTAATAGCAGAGCGTGTGGTCAAACATGCTAGAACACCACAAGATCTTATTGATGACTTGTGTAAAACATATGTTGATAACCCGCAACTAAACGCATTTAGAACAACAGATCAAACAAAGAAAATGCGAACTACTGCGCAAATCATGATGATACCATCCGATCATACCATGTATGTACGTCCAGTTCAAAGTCATATGGTATTTGATTTCTGGAAATTAAATGATCCAGCAGATCAAACATGGGTCGAATTATTAAGTAACAGAGCACTATATGTTAAAAACGGTGCACTAGATCTAGATACCAATTTAGGTCATAAACTTCAATCAGACAGAACATAACTGTTATAGTGTTCTTTGACCTAGACGCTGATATATTTCCATAAGATTGTCTACTGCAGATTCCGCAAGTTCTGCTTCTTCGTCTGTGAGTGCCGGGTGATTGCATAATGCTTCGGTAATGTGAATTATGATCATATGGCATCGATCTAGTGCTTCAAAATTGTGCCATGCATTTGGTGCAATAGAAGGATCAAAATCACTATCTCTTAACATTTTAAAATCTTTGCTCATCCACGCCTCATTGTAGAAATGTCCTTGGCTTCCTGATTACTAAAAACAGGCACCATATTACTTTTATGCATTGTGGCAATTCCTAGAATTTGTGTGCCTGTGTATTTTGGAGAAGCCTTAAGAGCACATGCTCCGGTAGTCCAGGTATTTGGTCTAGAAACAGGTTCGACACTTTTATCGGGCATAGCTGAACTTGTAACTTCATACTTGTGTTGGATTTTGGTCTTTTTACCACGACCGTATACCCATTCTAGATACTGATCAAAAGACTCCTTGGGAAGACGCATTTCTTTTAGGCGCTGATTACGCTCGCGCCACCCTTGCTCCAGTTCCTGTTGCTTGGCCTTTGTGATCTTTTCAACCCTTTTCTTTGTGGAAGTAGTTGACAAATATGGCCCCACCAAATGCATTGTCATTAAATTTTCTCCCCCAACATTTTGAGAATATCTCTAATTAATGCTTTAAGCGTTTCATTCTCATCTTCAAGAGTTTTAACTTCTTGATGTAATTCTTCATTTGTTTTATGTGAATGATTTTTTTGAAAATATTGTTTAGATTTCATAGTTGTCAATTAGTTTACCAAATGTACGAATTGCTGTTGCAGAATCACGACAGCCCACGTGTTCGTTACTTTCACCAGTATAACTTCGTGCCTGCCTTTCTGCAACCTTTGCGCACTCCTCTACAACGGCGTTAAAAAATTCAATTACAGCACGATTAGATACCGCAAATATATCATTGTCAATACCAGATTTTTTAGCCAACTCAATTACATAGTTTTTATTACTCATACATATGCTCTCTTAATATACGGATCTAGACTTAATCATTTGAAATATTTTTAACAATGCTTCGGCATTACCCCTGGCATCATCTACCGGATGGTGTGTATGCTCGGTATCACGCAAATGAGTAAACTTTGCATAGATATCCTGTTTAACACCTTTATAAAATGATCCTAGATTGGAAGAACTCCATCCAAACGGATTACGACCCAGATACATATGAAAATAATAATTCATAAATCCTGCATCATATGAGTTGTTATCGGACCAAAAAATTGGCCTCTTTCCGGGAATATTTTTTGCCAACCAAAGATCAAAGTTTTGCATGGCATCACGCGGATCTGGAAACTTCATGCAGTCTTCACGACTAAATCCGCTGATGGCAAGTGCTTCGGGCACATAAGTTTCTGAAATGGGTTTTAATGTTGCGTAAAAGGTGCGTTGTAATCCTGCTTCCACAATCACTGCGCCAAAGCAGATCATGCTATGCATACCAGGACAAGGCCCGTCGCTTTCAATATCTATCATTACATTTTGATTCATGTGTTAATTATACACTCAAATAGAGCATGAGTCAATATAATAGCAGATATATCGTGGATGCTCATATTTTATCCTGTTTTGTTAATATCGGACTGTTCCAAACATTTCTATTTTGTATCATATTACCGTTTAGCAGTCTCCAGGTTTTTTCCTGAGGGGTTTCAGTCCATTCAAAATATAATTTAAACAAGGGAGTCATGCCGGTCGCAGGGTCTACATAGTTCCGATGCAGTATGTAATAGGACATCCATATACGTTTTCCACTAGTCACTTTAGTCGGCAACCACGCAAATTTTTTACTTTCCATAACAATTAAAATGTACGTACTTTAAGTGGCACAGATTCTACGGTTAGTGGTGTCATCTGCACTGGTTTGTAGTCTAATCTATTACCTTCTCTGTACCACAATGTATGCTTGTGCCACTCTTTATCGTTTCGACCATTGGCACAACCTTCCACATTCTCATAGTCTGCCACAGTGTGAGCACCTCGACATTCACGACGAGCAGCCGCGGAGACCATGGTGGCTTCGGCTGCTTCAATCAAGTTTGCTACCTCTAGTGCTTCTACTCTTGCCGAGTTAAATTCCATACTTTTATCTTTGAGCCCGATATTGGCTACTCGTAGTCTTAATTCAGCAATCTTGTTTACACCTTCGTCCATGCTGGCTTGTGTGCGAAACACTGCGGCATGTTTTTGCATGGTATCACGAATATCATTAGCCACAGTTTGAGCATACTCGCCTGTGGAATTGGTGTTCAGGCAATTAATACGATCCAATGATTGTTGACCGGCATCTGCTGGCAATTGCTTGTGCTGTTTGTTCTTTAGATTGGAATTTACAACATGATCGCCTGCTGCTTTGCCAAACACTAACAAGTCCAGCAGTGAGTTGGTACCTAAACGATTTGCCCCGTGTACTGATACACAAGAACATTCACCAATTGCATACAGACCATTAACCACGTGATTAGGATTGCCGTCTTTAGGTATAACCACTTGACCATTGATGTTAGTAGGAATACCGCCCATTTGATAATGTATGGTGGGTACTACCGGAATGGATTCTTTTGTAACATCCACGTTGGCAAAGTCTTTGCCAATTTCATAAACCGAAGGCAGTCTTTTCATAATAGTGTCAGTGCCCAGATGATCCAGTTTTAACAAGATATAATCTTTGTTAGGACCACAACCACGACCTTCTTTAATTTCTTGATCCATGCAACGGCTAATAAAGTCTCTAGGTGCTAGATCTTTTAACACGGGTGCATAGCGTTCCATGAATCGTTCTCCCAGAGCGTTGACCAAGATAGCACCTTCTCCTCTGCAACCTTCCGTTAACAGCACCCCAGCACCGGCAACTCCGGTAGGATGGAATTGCCAAAACTCCATGTCTTCGAGAGGAATACCGGCCCTAGCAGCCATTCCCAATCCGTCGCCGGTATTGATAAAAGCATTAGTTGATGCAGCATAAATACGGCCAGCACCACCTGTAGCCAACAATGTGGACTTGGCTTCAAAAATTTGTGTAGCACCTGTTTCAATATCCATTGCTGTCACACCCAACACATCACCTTCACCATCTCGTATTAGATCCAATGCCAGCCATTCTACAAAAAATGTAGTACCGGCAGCACGATTGGCTTGATATAAAGTATGCAGCATGGCATGACCAGTACGGTCAGCGGCAGCGCAGGCTCTTTCTACAGGTTCTTTGCCGTAGTTGGCAGTGTGCCCACCAAAAGGACGCTGATAGATAGTGCCGTCTTCATTTCTATCAAAAGGCATGCCCATGTGATCTAAGTCATATACTGCCTTGGGTGCTTCACGACACATGAATTCAATAGCGTCCTGGTCGCCTAACCAGTCAGATCCTTTTACAGTATCATAAAAGTGATAGTGCCAGTTGTCTTCTTTCATGTTGCCCAGTGCCGCGCCAATACCACCCTGTGCTGCTACTGTATGGCTACGTGTTGGAAACACTTTGGAAATCACCGCCACCCTCAGTCCAACACGTGCCAATTGCAGACTGGCCCTCATACCTGCTCCTCCCGCGCCCACAATCACAACATCAAATTTTTTACTTTGTATTTTGTTCATTCTATAATTCTCAATTATCTCTTAAAATTGCAATCATTCTATTAGCCAATTCTTTGAACCATGCTTCATCATGTCCTCGGGTAGTTTCGGCTGCAACACCAATACGTACACCACTCGTTTCTACAAAACTTCTAGTTTCGCCAGGTACACCATTTTTGTTTACTGTGATGCCATGTGTTTCGAGCAGGTCAGCATACTGTCTACCACTCAATTGCTCTTTACGCAGGTCTAAAGTAAACATGTGGCATTGTGTCCCGCCGCTGACAACATCAATACCGGCATCTAAAAATGTCTGTGCCATGGCATGTGCATTGATACGGATGCGCTTGGCATACAACTTAAAGTCGGGCTGCAACGCTTCATAAAAACATTGTGCTTTAGCCGCAATAATATGCATGAGTGGACCGCCTTGTGTTCCAGGAAATACTGCCGAGTTTATTTTCTTGCAGTATTCCGGATTGTTCCACATGATGATTCCGCCTCGTGGACCTCTCAGTCCCTTGTGTGTGGTGGTAGTCACTATGTCAGCATAAGGGAACGGACTTGGATATTCGCCTCCCGCAACTAGTCCCGAGTAATGGGCTATATCTGCAAGCAGCAATGCATTGACTGAATCAGCAATCTTGCGGAACCTCTTCCAATCAATCACTTGACTATATGAACTAGCACCAGCAATTACCATTGCCGGTTTTGTGTCTAAAACTAGCTGTGCTACCGCTTCGTAATCAATCAATCCCTGATCATTAACCCCGTAGGTGTACGATTCAAACCAAGCACCGCTGGCATTAACTTTAGCACCGTGACTTAAATGCCCGCCACTAGCCAGGTCCATACCCACAATAACATCACCGGGTTTTAAGAATGCTTTAAACACTGCCAAATTAGCATTGGCACCTGAATGCGGTTGAACATTGGCATACTCACATCCAAATAACTTGGTAGCATATTCTATAGCAATATTTTCAATTTCGTCTACATTGACACATCCGTTATAGTAACGTTTACCCGGAAGTCCTTCAGCATACTTGTTGGTAAAGATACTACCGCACAAGTCCATTACCGCTTGACTGGTATAATTTTCACTGGCAATTAATTCAATGGTATTTACCTGTCTATTGCCCTCATCGAGTAGGACTGTATGAATTCTGGGATCTATCATGGCTATTCTTTCTGGTATGTTAATGGCTGGACCACTGTATGGTGTCTAGATCGATACCATCTTTGTACATTTCCCAAAGCGGACTAAGTTCTCTTAGCCCAGCAATCTTGCGTTGAATTAACTCAATAGCAAAGTCTATTTCTTGTTCGGTAGTATATCGCCCTAGAGTAAATCGTATACTGCTGTGTGCCAATTCGTCATTCCGACCTAGTGCTCGCAACACATAACTTGGCTCAAGGCTAGCCGATGTACACGCAGACCCTGAACTTACCGCTAGCTGTTTTAGGGCCATGATCATGCTTTCGCCCTCAACATAGTTAAAACTGATACTAAGGTTATGTGGCACACGTTGACTCATATCTCCGTTGATAAAGACTTGCTCTATTGTTTCTAGGCCTGCTAACAATCGGTCACGCAATATTCTGATACGGGCAGTCTCTTCCTGCAAATTCAGCTTGGCCAACCTAAATGCCTCGCCCATACCTACAATTTGATGTGTGGCCAATGTACCTGAACGCATGCCGCGTTCATGCCCACCGCCGTGCATCTGTGCTTCAATTCTCACTCGCGGTTTGCGGCATACATACAAAGCGCCAATGCCTTTAGGGCCGTAGGTTTTATGTGCTGAAAAACTCATGAGATCAACCTTGAGTCGTTGTAGATCAATTTCTACCTTGCCGGTGGCCTGTGCTGCATCCACATGAAATACAATATTTCGTGATCTGGCCAGTTCACCAATTTTTTCAATATCCTGTATCACACCAATTTCGTTGTTGACATAGATCACGCTGATCAACACTGTATCGGGCCGTATAGCCGACTCTAACCGTGCCATGTCAATCAAGCCATTGGGTTGTACATCAAGATAGGTCACTTGCCATCCATCACGCTCTAGTTCCCGACAAGTATCCAGGGTGGCCTTGTGTTCAGTTTTTACTGTAATGATATGTTGACCTTGTCCTTTTCTGAATTTGGCTGCGCCCTTGATAGCAAGATTTATGCTTTCGGTAGCACCACTTGTCCAAACAATTTCTCTAGGATCTGCTGACACCAAATTGGCCACATGTTGTCTAGCCTGCTCCACGGCAGCTTCAGCACTCCATCCATAGGCATGACTACGCGATGCAGGATTTCCAAACTGCTCACGCATGTAGGGAATCATGGCATCCACCACCAGTGGATCCATGGGTGTAGTTGAGCTATAATCTAAGTAAACTGGAAATTCTGCGTAATCTATCATTATGTTCTCCTCTACATTATATACTATTTTATCACACCCAGCAACCATATTGATGCCAGCATAGAAAAGTTTGCGGCACTGGGCCAATACTTACTATAGATAGCGGTAATCAGCCAAGCCACGTTGCCCACAAACAGCAGTTCAACGCCTATGATGGTATCCGGCTGTAGACTTGTTACCAAAGCCCCTGACAGCATAATACCAAAACATATCCATTTAATTATGTTCATCCCTTACTTATCTTAATCATAACGGCAGTACACTTTTCCCCATAAGATAAGCATCAACTGCCCGTGCTGCCTGTCTGCCTTCACGTATAGCCCAAACCACGAGGCTCTGTCCACGGCGCATGTCACCTGCTACAAACACCTTATCAATATTGGTACGATAAGCGATGCCGCCGTCAGTACTGGCTTTAACATTTTTGTCAGCATCTTGTTCGACGCCAAATGCATCTACAAGCTGTTGCATGGGACTTACAAAGCCTGCGGCTAACAGTATCAAATCTGCTTTGATCTCAAACTTGCTACCCGGAATTTCCTGCATTTTGCCATTAACCCATTCTAATCTCACTGCTGTCAGCGCAGTTACTTGACCATCTTTGCCGTCTATGCGTTTGGGAAGTACCGACCAAAGCCGGTCACATCCCTCCTCATGAGATGAACTGGTACGCATTTTGTTGGGCCAACCCGGCCATACCAATACATCATCTTGTTCCGGCGGCTGTGACGAACGTGTTAGCTGTGTGATATGTGTAGCACCTTGTCTGTTAGCAGTTCCCACACAGTCCGAACCTGTATCCCCGCCACCAATAATGATCACGTGTCTACCTTTTGCATTAATACAGGTGTCACTATCACCGGCTACTTGTTTATTGGCAGGTACTAGGAAATCCATAGCATA